>JAABUS010003489.1_pt1 | contig 25435 bp, 1 predicted proteins | sample 5560161 | NCBI WGS metagenome assembly JAABUS01 (sample SAMN10711885, study PRJNA513376) | rock metagenome | isolation source: Antarctica rocks | place: Antarctica: Victoria Land, Trio Nunatak nord | collected 2016-01-04
TACATGGGCCACATGGGAGCAGCAATGGGGCATGCATGGGCGCATATATGGGCCATATATGGGAGCAGCCCTATAGGGAGAGCAGGGAGGAAGGGAACAGTAGGGAATCCCTTCCCTTCCCTGGTAATCCCTGCCCCTTCCCTTCCGCTCCCTTCCCTGCTGGAAGGGAAAGGAGCGGGGGTTATTCCCTTCCCTTCCCTTCCCTATTCCGCAGCGTAATAAAGAGTAAAATATAAAGGTAGAATAAATTTATCTTAATAAAGAAAAAATATCTAAAAATTATAATAATAATTAAAAACCTAGGAGAGAGTAATAGGAAATAAAAAGTAATAAAGAGTAAATTATATTAATAAAGCGGGAGTTTATATAAGAAGAGTCGAGGTACTAAATACGTATTTTATTAAATTAGGCGGAAAGATAACGAAAAGAGAATATAAATTTTTTTTTTTTTTTAAAAAAATCTAAAAATAGAAACTTCGAATTTAAGATTTAAAATTCGTAATTTTCTACTAGCGTCGGGTAACTCGCTAAGACTATATAGAGTATTATAATTATTTATAAAAGTATAAGCGACTCTAAGAATTTTAATTTACTCGGAGCGCTTAGGCCCGCTCGCGAGCGCTTAGAGTGTTTACGATTATTTAGGATTCTTAAAGCCGCTTAATACCAGCTTAATATTCTTAAGGCCCGGTTTAGCATTCTTAATACCGGCTTAATATTCTTAGGGCCGCTCAGGATTATTTGTTTACATGGCCATTACTACCCCCATAGATGCGCGCATTTATGGCAATTACTGCTGTCATAGATACGCGCATACATGGCCCATAGATATGCGCATACATGGCCATTGCTGCTGCCATAGATACGCGTATACATGGCCATTACTGCTGCCATAGATACGCGCGTTCATGGCCCATGGATACGCGCATACATGGCCATTACTACTGCCATAGATGCGCGCATACCCCCATTTATGGCCTATATATATGCGTATATATGATGTTCCATGATCGCCCCTATCGACGGCAGCGACCCCCCGGAACCACCCTTAACGCCAGTAACTTTTGATTCCCGGATTCAATCGATTCGCGCGAAATCTAAGCGGGGGTGACACCTGGAACATACCGTACCGGAATATATAGCGACGTTTTGCCAGGTATAGTTATACGGTGCGACAGCGACAGGGCCTTGGCCATAAGTAGGGGACTTGGCCATGAATGGAATAGGGCTATATGTAAAGCGGTAGTGCGTTGCATACGCCTGCGCCCCGCCAAAGGCGCTAGTGCGTTGCATGCGCCTACGCTCCGCCACCTCTATGATATCATTATTTATCGATACGGGGTTCTGGCCTTAATATCGCGGGGTTCTAACTTTTAGTAATCCTATATCGAGTTAGTATTCCCCCGTTTTATTAGAATCCTTAGAGATTAATTTTATTATTAAATCTAGGATTTAAAAACTACTTAATAATAAACCCCGTAACTACTTTATATCTTTTATACTATTATTAAGCCGCTAGCTCTACGCTAGCGGCTTTAAATATTATAGTTTTAATCTCTTAAATCTTTCTAAGAAAAAGACTTATTATTATTATAATATCGGGTTTAACCTCGGGACGTCTAGAAGAATTTAATAATAATAATATTAATTAACCCCCCTCCGACGACCCCCGTCGTAAAGATAATAACGAATTCGAAGATATTATTACCTCCGAAGAGATTTTAAACGTATAGTTTAAAGTTATTAAAGAAGAAAATTATTACCTTAAATAATAATAAAAGTTAAGGGTATTATAAACTTAAAATTAAAAACTACGTAATCCTATTATTTTTATATTTACTAGCGGAGCGCTAGCGGAATTTATTACTTTTAATAAAAGTTCTTTAATTATTATACCTACCGGTAGAATAATAATAAGTTTAATTATATTTAATAAAAATATTCTTATTAAGGCGAAAATACTATACTTTAATAAAATACGTTTTTATAAAAGTATAAACGAAGGTAAATATTTATACTAGTTCCGCGACGTAAATATTAAATTTTTAATTAGTCCTAAATATTTTACTACCGACTATTTAAAAATTATATATTATATAAACTCGTTAAAAAGTGACTCTTTAACGTAGTAATATAAATACTATAATTTATATAATTTAATTAATATTACGTTTAGCTTTTTTAAGAAGTTCTTTTTTAATTTAATAACGAATTTAGTTAACCGCCGTCTCCTCGTTTATAAAAAGTAGGAGGAAACTAAATAATAGCCTACTTAAAAGATATCGTTATTTAAGGCCTATTTTAAAGAGATAAAAATTTAACTACCCCCGTTTTCGGAGGAGTATAAAGTAAATTTCTTTTTAATTAAATTTAAATTTAAATTTAAAAATAAGATCTTTAATACTAGTAGTATATTTATTTAAAGGGAAGAAATTCTTATTTAAATTATTATATAAGAAAAGAATCTAGAGTATATATAATTAATAAGTAACTTTAATTCTAATTCGGGTTCTTAATTAAAAAACCCTAATAAAGGAAAATTTATAATAAACCGAATTATTAAACCTAATACTAGCGATAATATTAAATAAGCGTATTTAAAGGAGAAGGGAAATAAATATAAAACTAATACTATTAATTCTTCGTACGATAAGATTATTTATTAATATTATAGAATGGAAGATTATATTAAATTTAAATATCCCGACCTAAATAAACTAGTTATATACGTCGGCGCGGTATTAATAAATAATAATTAAACCTAATTTACGCCTCGGAAAAAGGGTAAGAAAAATAATTAATAAAGATATACTTTTTTATTTTTTTTAAAGATTAGATTACTCTTTAAAATAAAATTAAGTAACTTATTACTTTAATTAACTCTAAAGCGTAGATTAATTTAATTTTATAGCGGTTCGTCGTTAAAAATAATTTAGAACTTTATAATACTACTTTATTATTAACTAAAGTAATTAATAAGTAAAGTATATATTATTATAATATATATTAATTAAACTATTAAATAATCGATAGTTAAGATTAAGAGTATAAATATAATACTTTATTCTACGTTATAAACTTTAAAAATTTAGATATTATTCTAGTTATACCTAAATTATATTAATTAAAAATATTAATTAATTTTAAGGCGGACTAATAGCGGTTGAAAATTAATTCTAATAATTTATAAATTAAGGAACCGGCTAAATTCACTAGTAGTTTTAAAAATAAACCGAATATATTCGCGGTTATATATATTATAGTAGTGTGAGGCGAATAGGAAGAACTTCCTAACCTAAAGATTCCGAGGGAATTTATAAAGTTTTATAATATTTTTTCTAACGAGAAAATAAATACCCTATTTATTTTTAAATAAAGGGATTATATTATTAAAATAAAATTTAATAAGAAACCGCCTTATAGGCCTCTTTATAATTTATTTTAAACTAAATTATTAGAGCTACGGCGTTATTTAGAATCTTTATTTTATAAAGATTAAATCCGTTATTTAACCTCTTTAACCGGAGTATTTATTCTTTTTATATTTAAAAAGGATAATAGGCTACGTCTTTACGTAGATTACTAAGACTTAAATATAATAATTATTAAAAATCGATACCCGTTACCTCTAATTACCGAGATATTAGACCGTTTATATAGTTCTAAAATCTTTACGAAGTTAGACTTTAAGGATATTTATTATAAGATCCGGATTAAGAAAAACGATAAATAGAAAATTATTTTCCGAACTCGTTATAATTATTTCGAATATTTAATTATACCTTTTAGGCTCGCTAACGCACCGGCGACGTTTTAAATTTATATTAACTATATATTTATAAATTTAGTAAATATAACGTACGTAGTATATTTAAATAATATCCTAATATATAGTATTAATCCGGCGGAGTATTAACGGTATATCGAGTAAATATTTAAATAATTATATTAATTCTAGCTATTTATTAACTTTAAGAAATATTAATTTAATACCGAAATAATCGAGTTTTTAAGTTTTATTATATTTATTAATAAAGTAATTATAGACCCGGAACGTATTAAGACTATTAAGGAATAACTTTAACCGAAAATATATCGGGAGGTATAAATCTTTTTAAGTTTCGTTAATTTCTATAAACGGTTTATTTATAGTTATTTTAATATAATTACGTTATTTATTAACTTATTTAAAGGTAGTAAAGTAAATAAGAAAATAAATCCGTTAAAATAAATAAACGGCGCCGCGGAAGTATTTTAAATCTTATAAAATATATTCGTAAACGCGCCTTTTCTGCGTTATTATAATCTAATTAAATAATTATATATAGAGACGAATACTTCTAACTTTAACCTTAACTCTATATTATCGTAATAGGATAAAAATAATTATTAACGCTTTATAATATTCTAGTTACGGAAATTAAATCCCCTAGAATAAAACTACGAGATTTATAATTAAGAATTACTCGTTATTATAACGTGTTATAGTATAGCTTTATTAACCTAGCCTAGCCTAATTTACTTTAAATTTAATTTAAATTTAAATTAGTTTCCCTATTTTTATCCTAATATAGCCGGGATAGGAAATAAATAAATATTCCGTATATTAATTTTTATTTAGATAATAACTAGCCCTACTTTAACTTTCGTCCTTTATTTTTTATTTTAGCCTACTCTTATACTATAACTAGGCCATAGTTTAATAAACCTAATTATTAATTTAATAAATATCTAGATACTAATCCCGTTCTTTAATATTATAAAAGATTAACTACCTAGTTAGTACTCCCTAGTACTAGAATAATTATTATAAAAAATTAACTCTCTAACCCCGAAGACCGCGTACGATAGTTCCTCGCCGAAGTTTAGAATAACCCTATTAGTTTCCTAAATACCTTCGACTATTTATATATTTAGGTCGAGAGTAATTCTTTATTTAATACTTTATCCTCGTTTACGCCTCCTCCTCCTCCTATACTAGATACGTAATCCTTAGTTTATATTATTATTTAAATAATAACCTAGGCTATATTTATTATAGTTTAAATTATACCTTAGCCCCCGCCCTAGGTATTCGATAAGAATATTTTTAATAATATTATTATTATAGGCCTACGCTCGTTTTCTTTTTTAAATATTTAATAATTTACCCCCTCCCGATCTCGAATACCTCCTAGATCCGAAAAGCTCCTAGATATCTCGGAATATAAAGAGGACTAAAATAAATTAGATATTTAGGAGTAAATATTAATATAGTGGATATATATTAATTATAACCGCTACCCTACCGATAGCGATAAAATCGTTTATATAGAGTTTAAATTAATTATCGGTAAAAAGGTCTCTAATTTAATAAATTATTATTAAAAGAAAAATCTTTATACCCTAACTAATTTTACCGATTAACGAAAGAAACTACGAGAAATATATAATAACCCGTTTAAATAAAAGGATACTCGGAATTATATCTAGGAATTTAAATAAGACTTTATATTTTTTAACGAGTACTTTAACCTCGTTACCTAAAAGAAAGAATATTCTCGAATAAAGAACGAATTCTTAATTAATACTATAAAATATAATATTAATTATACTATTTAATAGTCCTTTATCTCTTAGAGGAAAGTTAATAACTAATAGTTATATATCTTCGATAAATACGTCCGTATATACTCCGAAATCGATTAAGAATTTCGGTAGATTAAGTACCGTTTACCTCGTTAGAGTACTACTTTTATTAAATTAAAATAAACCTTAAGGAGGTTTATTATATCTTTATTAACTTTTATCTTTATAACCCGCTTTATTATAACGAGTATTTTTATTCTTATTACCGTAACTTTAACTCTTTTATTTAGGGAGTTAATGGATTTTAATTTTACCTAAATTATTATTAAAAGTAAAATAACGAGAACCCCGGTTATTAAAATTATTTATAAGAAATAAAGACTTTACTTTTATTATAAGTCGTTTAGGTATAATATAAAAGTCTATTTAATTAAACTAACTAGTCTTTAATCTAATATTATAATTATCGGCGACGACGACGAGAGCGTTATAAAAGGAGTTACTTTAAACGCGGGAAAAGAATAATCCCGGTATAAAGTCGCGTATTAAAATTATAAGTACCTAGAACCCTATATATACTTTCTTATTTATCGGTTATATTATTTAATTTACCTTTGTTATTAATTAAACTTTCGTTTAAATTTATTATATAACTTTTTAAAACCGATCTTATTTTTCGTAATAAATATATAGTTATTTTTTATTAACTACGGAATAACTAGTCCCGAATTTAAATTAAAGTTTTAATTAATATTAGTATATCCGGCTATCTTTTTATCGATTATAATTTTATATATATTTAGTATCTACCCCTTCGCCTTCTTTATTATCCTTGTATCGTCCGACTCTTTAATAGTATACCTACCGCTATAGGATATATTACTTATATCGTAGAAACGATTTTAAATATTTATAACTATTAAGAGCGAATAATTTTTTTTATTATTAAATTTAGTTAATACCCCGTCGTAATCGGCCTACTATATCTTTACCGTTATAAAGTTATTATTAATTTCTTAGATAATTTCTTAACCTTCGCTTTATATTTTTATTTAAGAAACTATACTCTAAATCCTATAAAAATCTTCGCGGAAGATAAATTCTTTTTTATACCCTAAGAAAGTTTCTAGACCTAAGAATCCTAGTTCTTAGTTTTATCCGATACCCGTATAAAGTAAACCCCGACTTAAAAGGAGTCGCTAGTATATAAAGAGCCGTTATTATTTATAAACGATAATATTACTACTAAATAATTAATTCCGACTCGAGAGAAATTATTTTAACTTTAGGTTTATTAATAGTATACTTAATCCTAGGTTTATAAAAAGTAAATTTTAATTTAAGAAAAGTTAATTTAGTCCTAGGTTTATTAATAGTATACCTAGTTCTAGATTTATAAGAAATAAACCTCGATTTAAGAAAAGTTAATTTAGTCCTAGATTTACTAGAAGTAAATCTAGTCTCTAGGTCTAGCCTAACTTAATACTCGTATAAAATAATTTAAAATTTAAAAGGAGTTACCCTAGTTCTAGGTTTATTAATAATAAATTTAGACTTAAGAGGAATTTTCCCCGTCTTAGTCCTAGTTACTTATTCCTAAAAGAACTAGTTATAATAACGAGTATAATCGTATTATTACTACCGTTAATTAAGAAAAGATACTTAAGATTAAATATCGTAACCTAGCCTCGCTTCGTTTTAAGTTTTAATATTAAGAATAACGAACCTAGTATTTAACTACTTTTAATATATACGAGATAAGATCTCGATTATTTACCCGACTCGTTAAACCTAACGAGTAAACCGCGTTTAATTTATTATTTATAAAAATCGATCGATTTTTAGGTATTTTAGAAGAAATCTCGACCTTAGATACCTAACCTCGTTAAGAATCTAGATACTATAAATTTAAACCCCGCTTTAATTAAAATCTTAAACTAAATATTTACGATTAAGCCTAGAACCGAGTTATATTTAAAATAAATAAAGAGTTTTATTTTACCTCCGCCGTTATTTAAGAAGAGTTTTAAGCCTACCGAGATAATAAAAATATTAATTTAACTACGATCTTACCTATACGGTATTATGAATTTTTAGACGTTTTTTTAAGAAAAGACGTTAATACTTTACCCCCGTATTAATAATATAATTATACTATTAAGTTTAAAGAAGGGGTATAACCTCCGTTATTTAATTTATATAATATAAATTATAATAAGATCTTAAAGCTCCGCCGTTACCTAGATAAAAATTTTAATAAAGATTTTATTCGAGTTAATCGGTCTTATACCGCGTTCTTTATTCTATTCGTAAAGAAACTTAACGGAGGCCTATATTTTTATATTAATTACCGAGGGCTAAATATTATTATTATAAAGAATAAATACTCTTTACCCCTAATATTAAAAACTTTAAATTAATTAAATCGTATTAAGGTATTTTCTAAATTAAATATTATATCTACTTTTAATCGCCTCCGCGTTAGAGAGGGCGACGAAGAATTTATCGCGTTCCGTACCCGATTCGGCCTATTCGAATACTTTATTATATTATTTAGATTATATAATAGCCCTACCTCGTTCTAATATTATATTAACGATATTTTTCGTAAATTTCTCGATAAGACCTATATTATATATCTCGACGATATTCTAATCTATAGCGATATCGAGGAAGAGTACGAAATCTACGTTAAATATATTTTTTAGAAACTCCGCGAGGCGGGGCTCTAAATAAATATTATTAAATATAATTTCTATATTAAAGAAGTTATATACCTAGGATTAATTATTACTACTTAAGGGATTAAAATAAATTTAAAGAAAATCGATACGATCTTGAATTAATTATAGTTAGTTAATATTAAAGATATTTAAAGTTTCCTAAGGTTCGCTAACTTTTATCGGCGCTTTATTTATAAATTTAGTAAACTCGTTATACTATTTATAATCTTAATTAAGAAAGGTATTATCTTCGAGTAGAGTATTTAATATTAAGTAGCTTTTAATATCTTAAAGAAGACTTTTATTTTTAATATTATCTTAGTTTATTTCGACCCCGACTATAAGATTATAGTAGAAATAAATATATTTAATTACGTATCTAAAGGGGTCTTATCCTAGTACGACGATTAAAATATTCTTCGTCCTATTATTTACTTTTTAAAGAAGTATAACTTTATTAAATATAATTATAAAATTTATAATAAAGAGTTTATAGTAATCGTCTATATATTTAAGAAATAACGTTTTAAACTAGAGAGATTTACTCTCTTTATCGAGGTAATATTTAATTATAAAACTCTTAAATATTTTACTTTATTTAAGATATTATCTCGCTATTAAGCGAGATAAAGTAAATTTTTATCCCGTTTTAATTATAAAATTATTTACCGGCCCGGTAAAGAAGGTAGTAAACTTAATATATTAATATATTAATTAAGAGACCTCTTTAAAGAGGGGGATAAATTAGACCCTAAATATTAATATTAATATTAAATTATATTAAAAAGAAAAAACCTAGCCCTAGAAGTCCTCGAGGATTATATTTATAATATATCGTTAAATATAACGACCTTAGTTTTAGTCTTAATTACCCTAGTTATATTAATAGTAAATTTAGAGATTCTTATCTAGTTTTTTTAATTATACTTTATATTAATTTATACGACCCCGATAAACCTCGATATAGATATTAATTTAGAACTTTAGACCCTACCTACGTCCTACGAGCCTAAATTAAATAAAGACTAATTTATTAATTTAAATAAAGACCTATATAATACCCTAATTTATTAATTATAGGATATAACTAGTTAAGCCGATTAATTCGCTTTTAAAATCTTAGAAATACTACGTTCTAAAACGCGTTATTATAGCGGAATTCCCCTCGTTAAATATAAAGATAAAGATAGAGTTCTCTACTTCCGAGGAAAGAGATATATTCCGAATTTTAATAAACTACGCCTTCGTTTAATTTAGTTAATTTATAATAATATCGCGGGTAATTACCTAGGTTATATTAAATATTACGAATTAATTAGTCGGGCCTATTAGTAGCCTAACGTTTATATTATTATCTAACGATTCGTTAGGAATTATTATATATACCGAAGAATTAAACCTTCCCGCTAGTATATTTAAAGATAATTACGTTTATTACCGCCCCCGTAACGACGTTAGAGAGACGTTTTAATAGACTATATAAATCCCCTATCGTTTTATACCTTTATAGGAATTATTTATCGGTATATCTTAGTTTTCGTAGACCGCTTAACCAAGATACGGTACTTAGTATTAATTACGTCGATAGAAATAAACGAAGCCTGCGACGCTTTTTATTAAAATATATAGAAACTTTATAAACTACTAGATATTTTTATTTCGGATCGAGGATCTTAGTTTATATCGGAGTTTTAAAAGGCTTTATATAAGCGCTTTAAAATCGATTAACGTATATCTACCGGGTATTATTCTTAGACGGATAATTAAACCGAGTAGTTTAATACTATAATAAAATACTACCTCCGTATATATATTAATTATATATAAGATAATTAGGTGAAATAACTCTTTAAAGCGGAGTTTTCTAATAATAATATTAATTCTTTTAATACTCTAGCCTCGCCTTTTTTAATTAATTATAATTAATATCTATATATCGGTTTCGAGTTTATTAAATTTTTATTTTAAGATCTTACTACTTAAGCCCGTACTTATTTAATCGCTACCGATGAATTCGTAATATAAATAGAAACCTTAAACGACTACCTCCGCGATAAAATATTTATCGTTTAAGTTATCTTTAAATCCTCGGTTAACTAACGAAGGCGCCTATATCCGATATATTTAATAAACGACTAAATATGGCTAAATATTAAGAATTTGAATATTATATACTTTTTAATTAAACTCGACGATTATAATATCGGCCCCTTCCGAGTCTTTAAGGTTTTTAATAATCCTCTTATAGTTTAGTTAAATTTTCCGTATTTTATAAAAATTTACCCCGTCTTCTACGCTAGTTTATTATAATTAATAATTAATAACCCTCTATTTAGATAAATTTAGTTTATCCGAGAACCTATAATTACCGAAGATAATTAACGTAAGTAGTACGTTAACGGTATTTTGAATTCTAAATATAATCGCCGTTATAGTTTACTTTTATTAAAGTACTACGTCGATTAGGAAGGTTATATCGTTATATAAAAACTCTTCTAGTACTTTACCCGTTATTAATAATTTATTAATAAATATTATATCTCGAATCCTAGCGCCGCTGGCCTCTACGAATTACCGTATATTATTTAAAGATATTAGTATAAGGAACCTCTACTATCTTCGTTCTAATCCGACTTTTAAAAAGTTAATTTTAATTTATACTTTAATTTATTCTTTATCCGTTATTATTCCCTCGGTTATCGTTCCGTATCGGCTTCGACCGATATTTCGTACTATTATATAAATAGATAGTACCCTATAGCCTAGCCCCGTCGTTATTATTTATAAATAATAACGTTAACGCCTAGTTTTATTCGTATACCGCCGCCTATTCCCCGTTTTATTCTTTATCCGTTATTATTAATTATTTATCTCGCAGGAGCTCGACCTTAAAGAGGGGGTTATTATTATAATATAGTTTTATTAACCTAACCTAATTTAATTTACCTTAGATTTAATTTAGGTTTAAATTAGTTTCTTTATTTCTATCCTAATATAGCCGGGATAGGAAATAAGTAAATACTCCGTATATTAATTTTTATTTAGATAGTAGTTAGCCCTACTCTAGTTTTCGTTCTTTATCTTTTATCTTAACCTACTTCTATATTATAACTAGGTTATGATTTAATAAACTTAGCCGTTAATTTAATAAATATCTAGATACTAATCCCGTCCCTTAATATAACGGTAATAAAATAATAATAATATTATTTAGAAAGTAGCCCTTATTATATTAAAGTCTAAATTAATTATAATAATTTAAAGAGTTTTATAAAATAGAAGGAGTTAAACTTTAGGTAGGCCCGTTAAGTATTTAAATTAATTATCTATAACTTTAAGATATTTTATCGGGCTAGAAAATTAAATTCTATTAATATACCGTCGCGGCGCTTTAATTATAAAGGAGTATCGTCGTTAAATATTAAATTATTACTAACGCTTTAGAATAAATTTACTCTTTAGATTAATAGTTAATTATCGGAAAGAGATAAAGAAATAAAAGTAGTTATAACCCCTATTTTTTAAATTATAGGGTTAAGAGTAGTAATTTTAAAGCGGGATATTATAATAATATTTAAAATTATATATAATAATCCTAAAAAGTCTATTAAAATACTAATTCGGGAATTATAAATTTATAATAATTAAATAAACTCTTTTTAAACTAGAGCGAATATATTAAAGGACCGCCGTCGTATAAAGAATAAAGTATAAATTATAGACTCCGAGAGATTATTAAAATATAATAGTTATCTTTATATATTAAAGAATAAAGCTCTAAAGGAAGAGTTTATAAAAAAGTATTATAATAATCCTCTAGTAAATTACTTTAGCGCTATGAAGTCGTATAAATTATTTACCTGAAAATTTTTCTAGGAGGGTAGTTTAAAGTAAGTTACGGACTATATTAAAATTTACGATATATATTAACGGACGAAGGCGCCGCGATATCGTTTATATAATAAATTAAATTCACTTCCTATTACTATTTAATTATAGAAGAAAATTTTTATAAATTTTATAACTAGCTTACCGCCTAGTAAATATAAAAATACTATTTATAATATTATTTTTATTATTATAAATCGATTTATTAAAATAGTTAGGTATATATTTATAATTATTAAAATCGATACCGTTTAACTAGCGGAAGTATTTTATTCTAAAATTATTTACCGTTATAATATATTTAATAGTATTATTAGCGATAGAGGCTTTATTTTTATAAACGCCTTCTAGTTAATTATATATTTTTATTCGAAAATTAAACGATACCTAAGTACTATTTTTTACCTTTAAATAAATAAGTAAATAAAGTGTTAAAATTAAATACTAAAATATTATTTACGTATATTTATTAATAATAAATAAATTAATTAGGCTAGATTACTACTTATAGTAGAATTCTTAATAAATAATAATTAGAGTACCGCCGTCGGAACGACGTCGTTTTTTTATATATACGGTTATTATCCTAAAATTCATTAAGAGGTCGAGGATAATTTTAGGGAAGAAAGAGTACTAGCTATAAATAATAGGGTACGGTAATTATAAATTTTAAAGAATAAAGTTATAGAGCGTTTATAAAGCGCTACTAAATACTAAATTAAATAATATAATAAAATATATAAACTATAAAGTTATAAAATTAGTAATTTAATTATATTAATAATAAAGAACCTAAAGTAAAAGCGTCTAAATAAGAAATTATCCTATAAGTTTATAGGGCCCTTTAGGATTATTAATAAAATAAGAGTATAAATTTACCGTTTATTACTATTTCTTATATATAGAATTTATAATACCTTTTATGTATTATTATTTAAATTATATTATCTTCGCGATTATATTAATACGGCGGAATCTTTTATATAAGCCCCCGAATTTATTAATAATAATAAGTTATAAGAGGTAGAAGAGGTAATTAATAAAGTTAAAAATAAAGAAAGTATCTAGTATAAAGTTAAATAAACTAGTTAGGGCGAAGAATATAATTAATAACTATTAGACGAAGAGTTTATTAATATTAATAAACTAACTAAAGCCTTTAAATAGGCGGGTAGTAAATATAAATATATAAATATAATTAAAGAGGTTACCTAGTCGTATAAAATAATAAAGCGGAGTAAACGGAGCCGATATTAAAAATAAATATTACTACTTTTATATTAATATTTATATAACGGACGTTCTCCTCTATATTTATAACTTTATTATATAGTTTTAGGGTGTAACTAAATTTAATTTACTATTAAACTTTATATGCGATAACGATAAGATATCGTATTTATAAAAATACTTTTACTTTAAATATAATCTATATAAATACCTAGAATATATTATTAAATAGTATATTTAAATAAGTTTAGTCAGCGCCGATTTAAGAAAAAAAGAATTCGATATCGCTACTATATCGTACGAAAGATTTAGTTACTATCGGAATTATTAAAAGAAAACGTAGTCTCCCTAGTATAGTCCTTAAGGATATTATTTTCCTCGGGACTCTTTAGGTCCCGTTTATATTAATAGAAACTCTCGACTTTTTCTTCGAGAACTTTATTTATCGCCTTTAATTCCTTAATACGCTAGTTCGCTACCGTTAATTAATTCTATAAATTAGCGATTATAATAGAGGTTTATTTATTAATTACTATCGTTTTATTATATACTTTATACTACTAGGTAATTTCCTTATTTATTAATTTATATTTATATTCTTCTTTAAGAGTTTTATTACCGATATGGGTATACCGATATATAAACCTCTTTATATTCCTTTAGAAAGATATAGGGATCTTTTATTATTAATATATACTATTTTAAAACTTACGGTCATAACTTATCTTTACGTAACGGTCGATTCCGTGGTAATTAATATAATAGAGCGTATAAGGAGGGGACGTACCTCGAATATAATTATTATTAAATTAATAGAAATAGACTCGGTAAAGGAGCTACGAAGCGTAGTAAACTACTATTATAATTAATATTATATAGTCGCGTTAATAGCGGACTAGTTATATTTACTATTATATTTATAACTAAACTATATTAATATAAATAAATTAATATTATCGGTAAATAGGAGCTATTTATAGAGTTAAAAGAAAATTATATATAACGAGAGTATTATCTATATATTAGTTATAATACTAGAACGCTATTATAAAGCTAGAGTAATAATATATAAAAAAAACTAAAGAAGTTACGAAGAGAGAAAATAAATAAACGAGCGAGTTTATTTATATAATAAACCGTCGCGTTAAATATCTTAATATTATTATACGTCGATACGCGCCTCCGCTCCGTTACCTCGCTTTTATTAATAAGTACTACCGTTACTATAATAGTTATATTATTATTAATCTCCGGGTATAATATTAGGGCTGTATCGCTTATATATAATATTTTACTACTAGTATTTTCATAGTATAGTAGAAGTATATAGTAAGAGTAGTTACTACTATTCCGCTACTAGTACTATAAGTACTATAGAAATAATCTAATATATTATATTTACTACAAGTGCTATAAGCGCTATAGGAACGATAATATATACTATTTCGCTCCGTTATTATTATATATAATAGTACTATAGGGACGAAAGAAATATTACTTAATTAATTACTATTACTATATATTAGCGCTATAGAGACAACTTTATAAATATATTATTTATTTACTATTAATATTATTATATAGTAGAGATAATTTAATAGTATTACTCTTCCGTTACTAATATTATATAATAGTATTATAGGAAATAGTTTCGTGTCGCTCCGCGACTAGTACTATATATTAGCGCTATAAAACCGATAGTATAAATTAGAAAACTCTTTTCCCTTATTTCTCTTAGAGGGTTTTAAAGATTTTTTAATAAATTTCGACTATTTAACTTAATACTATTCCGTAATTAATACTATACGTATTATAGGATTAAGTACGTAGTCTTATATTTAAATTACTATATAGTAACGCCGTTATATTAAATAACTCTTTTCTCTTATTTCTCTTAGGGGGTTTAAAGATTTTTTAATAAATATCTTTTAATTAAAATATTTAAATACCTAGAGACTAGGGCCTAAAAAGAGAGGTAATTATAAAATAGTAATATATTATATATACCTACGCCCCGTTAAAGGCGCTAATGCGTTATATATATCTACACTCCGCTACCTCTATAATATTATTATTTATCGATACGGGGTTCTAGCTTTAGTATCGCGGGGTTCTAATTTTTAATAATTCTATATCGAGTTAATATTCCCCCGTTTTATTAGAATCCTTAAAGATTAGTTTTATTATTAAATTTAAGATTTAAAAATTATTTAATAATAAACCCCGTAATTACTTTACGTCTTTTATACTATTATTAAGCCGCTAGCTCTACGCTAGCGGCCTTAAGTATTATACTATAATTATAAATAAAACTATATATAGGGGTTATATTAATAGTATATTTTAAATTTAAATATTCTCACGAGTTAAAAATATTCTCAAGAGCGCGTTAGATTTTTATTTATATTTATATCGCTCTAGAGTTAAAATATAGTATTACTTAACTGAACCGGCTTATAAATATTTATAAAGTAATAATATATTATATATACCTACGCCCGCTACTTCTATAATATTATTATTTATCAATACGGGGTTCTAGTCTTAGTATCGTAGAATTCTAATTTTTAATAATTTTATATCGAGTTAATATTCCCCCGTATTATTAGAATCTTTAGAGATTAAATTTATTATTAAATCTAGGATTTAAAAACTACCTAGTAATAAACCCCGTAATTATTTTATATTTTTTATATTATTACTAAACCGTTAACTTTATATTAACGATTTATAATATTATAATTTTATATCGGTAAGTCCGGAAACCCCGATTTTTACGTATTTTATACCGAAATTACATAAAATACTAGAAATACGTATCTACTTATGTCCCGTATTCTAAATATATTATACACCGATTAAGTAGCGATATTACACCGATTTAGTAACTTTTTTTTTAACTTTAACTTTTAAGAGTATCTAGACTAGGGCCCCTGTATAGGAATATAAATATCTTACTAAATCTATTTTTAGCCTAGATTCCGAATTTTTAATTAGATTTTTACTAGCGTTACCCTATAGGGCTATAAAGTTACTTTTAGGATTAAGTTTAGCGCTCCCGCGCAGACCTTAACTCTAATTTAAAAATCTTGGCGCTAAGATTTACTAAGGCTACAAAATGCGCATTTTATACCGATTAAATAGCGATTTTATAGAACTATTTTTCCGGACTTACCGATGTAATCTTTTAAACCTTTTTAAAGAAAAGATTTATTATTATTATAATATCGGGTTTAACCTCGGGATATTTAGAAAAATTTAATAATAATAATATCGATTAACCCCCCTATAACGACTCTCGTTATAAAAATAATAATAAATTTAGAGGTATTATTACCCCCGAAGAGACTTTGAATATATAGTTTAAAATTATTAAAGAAGAAAATCGTCGCCTTAAATAATAATAAGAATTAAAGGTATTATAAATTTAAAATTAAAAACTATATAATCCTATTACTTCTATACTCGCTAGCGGAGTATTAATAGAATTTATTATTTATAGTAAAGATCCCTTAATTATTATATTTATACTACGGAATAGGGAAGAGAAGAGAAGAGAATAACTCTTACTCTCTTCCCTTCTAATAAAGAAGAGAGCGGAAGAGAAAGAGTAGAGACTATTAATAAAAGAAAAGAGATTATTTATTATTCTTTTCCTCTCTTCCCGGGTAGAGTTAATAATATAAATAAACCTAAATATCTATTTAATATATTTATTAATTATATTAATCTTTATTTATATCGCGATTAATAATAAATATTAATATATTTTAAATCTCTAAAATACGTTTTAAATTATTAGAAAGAGAGTTTATTTCTTTAATACTATTATAATAAAACGAGTACTTTATAAAGAAGAATATATATTTATAAATTTAATTAATACTAATTAATATACGTTAAATTTTTCGAATAAAAGTATACTATTTAATTAAAATAGATTATAGAATTTAATATAAAATATATATCTATAAAAGTATAGGGTAGGCTTTGAGCGCTATAAATATATATAAGCCGGTTGAGCTAGGTTGAGCGGGGTAATATTATATCTTAACTCTCGAGCGCTATTAATCTCTATAAGTACTCCTGAGAATGTTTTTGGCTGGTGAGAATACTTAAATTTAGAATACGCCACCAATATGGCCCCTATGCATGGCCCCACTTATGGCCATGGCCCTATTCCATTCATGGCCATGGCGTATTCCATTCATGGCCATGGCCCCATTCCATTCATGGTCATAGCCCCATTCCATTCATGGCCAAGTCCCTCATTCATGGCCAAGGCTCTGTCGCTGGCGCACCATATAACTGCACTTGGCAAAACGTCGCCATATATCCGGAGTCGCATAGCCCGGGCGTCACCCCCGCGTAGATTTCGCGCGAATCGATTGAATCCGGGAATCAAAAGTTACTGGCGTTGGGGGTAGTTCCGGGGGGTCGCTGCCGTCGATAAGGGCGATCATGGAACATCATATATACGCATATGTATAGGCCATAAATGGGGGTATACGCGCATCTATGGGGGTAAGAATGGCCATATATGCGCGTATCTATGGGCCATGAATGCGCATATCTATGGGAGCAGCAATGGCCATGAATGCGCATATCTATGGGCCATGTATGCGCATATCTATGGGCCATGTATGCGCATATCTATAGGCCATGTATGCGCATATCTATGGGCCATGTATGCGCATATCTATAGGCCATGTATGCGCATATCTATGGGCCATGTATGCGCATATCTATGGGCCATGAATGCGCATATCTATAGGCCATGTATGCGCGTATCTATGGCAGCAGTAATGGCCATGTAAATAAATAATCCTGAGCGACCCTGAGCGGCCTTGAGCGGCCCTGAGAATCCTAAATAATCCTGAGCGAGCCTGAGCGAGCCTGAGAATTCTTAGTTAGCTCTAAGTTATTTTAGCGCTCGCGAGCGGGCCTAAACGCTCCGAGCAAATTAAGATTCTCAGAGTCGCTTGCACTTTTATAGATGTCGTTTTATAATTACTAACTTCCTAGTATATTTATTAAGAAAACGTTTTTATATTTATATAGGATTATATTAATAATTCCTAGGACCGAGATATATAAAATCGCTACTATTTATTATATTAAGATTAGTAATTTATTTTATTATTAAATAAGAATTAATTATATTACTATATTTATCGGTAAATCTAAAAAAATAGTTTTATATTATCGCTATTCAATTAATATATAATGCGTATTCTATAGCCTTAGTAAATCTTGGCGCTAAAATTATAAAGTTAGAGTTAAAATCTACGCGGGAGTATTAAATTTAATCCTAAAAATAATTTTATAACTTTATAAAGTAACGCTAATAAAAGTCTAATTAAAAATTCGGAATTTAGGTTAAAAACAAATTTAGTAGAATATTTATATTTCTATAAAGAGGCCCTAGTCTAGATTTTATTCAAAGTTAAAGTCAAAAAAAAAGTTATAGAATTAATATAGAATCGTTATATTTTCGGTATATAATACGCTTAGAATACGGGATATAAATAGATACGCATTTCTAGTATTTCATGTATTTTCGGTATAAAATATATAGAAATCGGGGTTTTTTAAATTACCGATATTTTTTTCTTTTATATAATATTTTTATTTATTAAATATATTAATACGACCGTTATCTTTCTCTAAAGTATAAAAGATTTTAAATTTATATTATTTTAATTTATCTCCGATTTAACTACTCTATAATAATAAATTTAAGAAAATTCTTATAATTTATAAATATAATAAAGTTTAAATAGTTTTTTATATATACTCTTTATTACTCTAATACGAATACTATTATTAATAATTCTTTAATATAAATATTATAATTCTACTTTATTAATAATATCCTTCGTGAATAGAATATAATAGATTATTATTTATTATCTCTTTATTAGAGTATATAAACTCTTATCGCGAGGTTTAAAATATTAATTTTAATTCGAGCTAGTTTATTATTTCGAAAGAAATATAATACCGGCGGACTTTTATAAACCTCTTTTAATATATTAAATAATCGTTTTTATTTATCTTTTTAATTAAAGATAATATCTTTTTTTATAATATTTATTAATAATTAGACTTTTTTAGATTAATCTTTAATAAATTCTCTATTAAAGTTCGTAAATCTTAAGAAACTCTATATTATTTAAATATTATATAATATAGATTATTCTTCGATATTTTTAATTTTTTAGAGTTTATATTAATATCTTTAATATTAATTATAAATCTAAAGAATTCGATTAATTCTTTATAAAATTTATATTTCTCTAGTTTAAAGAGAAGTCTAGCTAGTAATAAATAAATTAAAATACTTTATATATATTAAATATATTCTTCCTTATTAATAGAGTAGATTAAAATATTATTAAGATATACAATTACCGTTATATTTAAATATATTTAGATAATATTATTAATTAATACTTAGTAGGTAACTAGTATATTAATAAAATTAAAAAGTATTATTAAATATTCGTAATAACTATATCTAGTTCTAAAAATAGTTTTCTACTTCTCGCTTTTCTTTATTCGAGTTAGATTATACGCGCCTCGAAGATTTAATTATATAAAGATTTTTATTATTATAAGTTAATCCTATAACTCGCTAATATTTAATAGAGATTATTAATTCTTTACTATAATATCGTTTAATTTTCGGTAGTTTATATATAATTATAAATTTTCATCTTTTTTCGTTATAAAGAAAATTAGATAATTTATTAATAATTTAAATTCTCGAATAAAACTTTTTCTAAAATTCTTATTAATATACCCGTAAAGTAGTCCGAGTTCTTTTTTTAATAAAGTATAGATAAGTCTAAATATTAGTTATTTATTTAGTTCGAGCTCGATTTTATAATCTTATAATTAATATTTAAATAATATCTTTATAATTATCTCTTTATAGAAAAAGTAATTTTATTATAAATACTATTTAGAGATATTAGGAGGTTTATTTTTACTTTTAAAAACTTTAATTTATTCATTTTATTAATTTATTCAAATAGTATATATCGAGATAATATTATTAAATATTATTTATATATTATTAATATTATTATTAATAATTACGTAGATTCGATACTCGATCTCGTATTTATAGACGAGTTTAATTAAAACGTTTATTATTTTTTATTAATATATTTCTCTTTAATATATTTTAACTTATAATAATTTTATAATATTTCTACTCAGTATTAATAAAAACAAATAATAATACCTATATATAAAAATATATCGTAGAATAGTTATTTATTTAAAGTGAAAAATACTTTCAATTTTTTATTAAATTAATTTTTAAATAATTTCTCTTTCACTTTCTTAAATTATTATAAGATTTTATTTTTAATTTATAAAGAATTTAGTAATTTAGTAATAAGGATTTAATAAAGGAATAAATACTAAATTAAAATATTATTAAAAGAGTTATATAATATTTTTATTATAATAAATAGTTATAGTAATATCTTTTTAAAGTCTAAATATAAAGTATAAAATTATTAATTATAATTTTAATACTTTTAATTCAGTAGCGCTACGTTCGAATTAATTAAAAAATTCTAATAATTATTATAATAATCTAGACTTTTACCTACGTAGGAATAATCTCTTTAAATACTAATTATATTATATTATATATACTCGCCGAGTTTTTATAATTATTTTTTAAATAATCTCTCTTGAATTTAATATCTTAATTTATATAAAGATAAATTAATATATCGTTATATTATAATTAAATTATCGATTATTTTCTAGAGCCTATAATTACTCTTTCTTCGAAAAACGTCTATATTAAAAATATTCGAGATTATATTTTATTAAAATTAATCTTTATATATTATTTTTTATTATTAATATTTTTATTTATATAGTTTATTTCTATTAATTTAAGAATATATTCTTTTTAATATTAAAGAAGATATAATATTTATATTATTTTCTTTTTATTATAATATTAAGAGATTATTTAAAGTAATAATTTATAAAACTTCTAATATTAAGGGAAAATATATTATTAAAGACATTATTTAAATAATCTTTACTTAAATAATTTAAATTATTAAAAGAATTATTAGAATTAATATTTAATATTTCTATATATATATATTATTATACTTTACTATTTATTAGTATCGAGTCGATATATTTTCAAAAATAAATAGTAATATAACGATAAAAGAGTATTAATATTAGGATATATTAATAGAAAAAATTAATTTCATAATAAATATCGAAAAGAGATATACTCTAAAATTTAAACTATTTTATTTAATATAATATAATTAAATTAAATTACGACTTTGATAAATTTTTTTATAATTTTATTTTATTTCTAAATTTAACTCGAATAATTATATATCCGAGTAATAAATAACGAGATTATTTATTAAAATACTTTAGATTTAATTTTAAGTCGAATAATTATATATTTAAATAATGAGATTATTTATTAATATATTTATTATTATAGTTATTCTCTACTTTTTCCCTATATTATTTAATAATTCTATATATTTTATTTTTTAAAAGATTTATTATTAAGAAGAATAAAAATACTTCGAAGAATAAATACTTAAAAAGTATTTAAGAAGATATTTAATATCTAGGACTATATTCTAAAAAATTCTAAATATCGTAAATTTAAATATCGTAATTTCTTTTTTAAGTAATAATAATTTCGAAGTCTTTAATTAATTAAAAATAATAATAACTTTAAAGTAAATTAAGAAGTATTAATTATTAACTAACTTTTTATCTTTAAAATTTATTTTCTATCGACTAGTTAAAGAGTTTTGTATAAATATTAAATTTTCTAGATATATTTAATTTATTATAGTAATTACTCTTTAAAAGGCGGTAGAAATTTATTTCAAATTTAAATTTAAATATAAAGTTATAATATATTATTCTATAAATTATTATTAATATTATTTAGTTTTTTAACTATTAATTTATTATTATAAATATATAATAATACTTCCGAAGGATTTTAAGTTTCTATATAATTTTAGATATAAAAATATATTTTAATTTATTTATATCTAATAATAAATATATTTAGTATTATTATTATAATAATTATAAACGGAGATAAGTTAATATTAAAATATATAATTATATTAAGAAGTTAGAAATTAGATATTAAGAAATTCGATAAATCCTTATCGAATATATATATATATATTAACTATAGTATAGGATAAATTATATTTCTTTTCTTATTGAATAAATTTTAATAAAGAAGTTTACTTATCCTATCCCTCTATCTAAAAATAGAAAATTATATTTTATTATATAGTAATCTCTTCCTTCGTAATATATTAATATAATTTTATTAATAAAATTAATAAACTCTATTAATAGTTAATTTAATTTAATTATTAAAATTATTATTAAAAATTTATATCGTATTCTAATTAAAGTAATTATACTCGACGAAATTAATATATTAATATATATTTAAATCGTAATATTTGGAATAATTAATTCTACGATATAGATTTTAAATAAATTTATATTATATAATTTACTTAAAGCGGAATTTATTAATTTTAATAATATATATTATTATATCTATACTTCTCTAAGCTTTCTAGATTAGAGTATATTAATTAATAATAAATAATAATTCTCTAATCTCTTTATTTTCAATTTATTAAAATATAGTCTAGATTAAATATAATTAAAGTAATTATTAATATAATTTCTTAATAATTAGAATTTAAATATTATTTTAAATTAGTATTTCTTAACTTTATAGAATTATATTAATTTACTCTAAAAAATATATAATATTATTAATTTAGATAGTTCTAGATTAGAAAATAATTATTACAATTATTATTTAAATAATAAATAATCTAGATTTTTTTTTGAAAAGATCTTTTACTTCGTTTATATTAAGATAATAACTTAGTAAATCTTTAATATTATTTATAACTCTTTAATAATTTAATATTTCTTCTATATTATTAATACTATAGTTATATTATATCTTTAATTATTTTTATATTATTTTTCGAATAATAAAATTTAGTTAAAACTAGCTTTTACCTTTATTATTAATAAATAAATCGAGTACTCTTTTATTTATTTCTTGGATCTTTATACCCTTTTTAGTTAATTTATAATTAATAAAATATAATAACTAGATTATTAATATATTATTATTATTAATACTAAATCTATATTATCTAACGATAATTTCGATATTATATAGGAAATTTTAAATTATATAATATCTACTCGGTTTTAATCTTAGGGTCTTTTTTAACTAGGAAATATTAATTATAAATATTTTTCTAATAATATATTATTAAATAGATTAATTACGCTATTTATCTACGAAAGAGTAAAGTAATTTAAATATAAAAAGAATTAGACTTTTCAATATATATAAAGTTAATATAATCTAGCGGCGAGGATGAGAATCTTTAATTTATTAAATATTAAATATTAAAGAAAACTAAGATATACTTTACTAAATAATAGTTAATTATAAATTAAATAATAAAAGAAAAAAAAAGATCGCCGAAGACTTTATTAACGTTAAGAATATAATTATAGAAAATAAGATATTATATTTAGAAAAGTACTCGCTTTTATATTTAACGTAAATTTTGAAATTTATTAAAAATCTTATTTAATTATAATTATATTAGAAAGGTTATTATAATTAATTTATAATAATAATTAATTAAATAATAGAGTACTTTATTCTTTATACTAGATTAAATTATATCTAGTTTATAAAGTATTAAATTTATTAAAATAAAGTAAATAAATATCCTAAATAATAATAATTATACTTTTATATAATATAGGTAAATTCTAGTATTTATAAAATAATAATTATCGATATTAGTAATTTTAATCTCGTAATTATTAAATTATTATTACTAGATTTATTATTATTAGTAATTTCTTAGTCGATTTTAATTAATTAAAATATCGTTTCTTAATAACTAAAATACTATTTATTAAATAATTAAACATAGCGCGTACTAATAGAGGCAGATTTAGATATATATTAAATATAAAAAATACTACGCGGGGAAAGCGCCTAGAAAATTATTAATAATTAAAATAAAAAAGATTATTCCTAGTACTTTAACTTTATTTAATATATATAAAAAATTATATAAATATAGACTATAAAGAAAGAGTAGTAAACTAAATCTTAATAATTATTATAATAGTTAAAATTAAATTAAATAATTTAACCGTCGTTTTACGCGAAATTAAATATTATTAAAAAATTAAAAAAATTATTTACTCTCAAACTCTCTATTTAATAATTAATATATAAAGTAATATTCTCGATTATATTAAAGTCGTTGATTATACGCTAGTAATTATCTATGATTATAATTATATAAAAAATAGTAGAAATAATATTAATAATATTATTGAAAAGTAAATTTTAATTTAACTTTTCGTTAATTATATAAATAATATAAGATACTAAACTTTATATAATTTATATTAAATATATAACTATTTAAAGGAAATAAATTTAATTAATATAAATAATTAGAGACTATAAATTCATTCTATAAAGATATATAAATTAATATTAATATTTTTAATATTTAATATCGTAATATTTAATAGAAGTAGGGTATAATAAAGAAGAGAATAAATAATAAATATAATTTTCATATTATATCATTTTTTAATAATTTCTATTATTACTAAAAAATAAAATATTCTTTTAATTCTATTCTATAACTCTATTATTAAGAAAGTTATTATAATAATTACTAGAACTCCGTTTTAACGTAGTAGAGATTCTTTAGAAAAATCTTATTCTACTCTATTTTACTTTTAATTTCATATTAATAAATCTCTCTATTAAGTTAAAATAGAGATTATAATTTAATCTCTACTCTATTTTATATTAATTCGAAATATATATATATATATCTCTTTACTACCTCTATAAATAACTTTTATATATATATATATAATTATTATTTATATATAGTTAT
>JAABUS010003491.1_pt1 | contig 25417 bp, 20 predicted proteins | sample 5560161 | NCBI WGS metagenome assembly JAABUS01 (sample SAMN10711885, study PRJNA513376) | rock metagenome | isolation source: Antarctica rocks | place: Antarctica: Victoria Land, Trio Nunatak nord | collected 2016-01-04
ACTATAATTTAAGTATCCCTTTAATTTTAAAATAAACGAATTAAACTACGTCTTTAATAAAACTTTCGGTTATATTTAACTTTAGGTTAATAATAGTCTTAATTTTAATATTAATTTGAATAATTATTAGGTTCGAGTGTTTATTTCATGAGTGCGCGTATTTATAGGGGTAGTAGTAGCTATAAATACGCGTATATCTATAGAGGCAGTAGTAGCCATGAGTATATATATTTATAAAGATAGTAGTAGCTATGAGTGTGTATATTTATAGAGGTAGTAGTAGCCATGAGTGCGCGCCATAAGTGCGTATATCTATGGGGGCAGTAGTAATAGTAGTAATTATAAATATATATATCTATAGGGGCAGTAATAACTATAAGTATATATATCTATAAAGGTAGTAGTAGTAGTAGTAGCTATAAATACGCGTATCTATAGGGGTAGTAGTAGCCATAAGTGCGCGTATAGAGTTATTATAATAATTACTAGAAATCCGTCTTAGTATAGTAGGGATCCCTTAGTAAAACTCTACCTTACTCTACCCTACTTTAGGCCCCACGCTAATAGATCCCTACGCTAGGCTAGAGTAAGAATTATACCTCGATCCCTACCCTACCCTACACTAATCCGAAGCGTAGGTCTTATATTAAAAGAGGAGGGTAATATTAAACCGTCTACCTCTATAAAGAAGCGATCTAGGAATATCGCCGCTATAGATATTAACGAGCGGGAGTCGCAGGAGTAGCGGATTATTAACGCGGCGTTCTTAAGTTAATTTAGTTAATAAGGCGGAATAATAGGGTAGAAGAGCGATAGCGACGTATAGGAGGTATAAATAGGGTGAATACATAATAGTTATATATACTAAAGCGATATACTGCGCTAGCGCTTATAGTAGCGACGGTAAAATAATTAATATAACTATACTTAGATTTATATAAGGATTACATATAAATCTAAATACTACGGTATTAACACCTAAATCCGAACTGTGCTGTGCGCCCCCTGGTGTGCGCCCCCAGGACTTCCCGGATAAGTTACATCGATGCGCAACAAAACTTTCCTGTTGAGACATCTCTACCAAGTATTGAGTATTGAAGTTTGACCGAAGCGTCTTAGAACCGAGGATTGGTGACCGCGAAGATAGCACTTCTATCTAGGAACTATCGATGCGCGAGAGTCAGATGATTCTATCTAAAAGCCCTAATTGATTGTAATATGTCAATCGTTTGGCAGTAACACATCACTGCGCTGAAGAATTCGAATTCACTTACATTTTGGCATACGTAGGGACCAGTGCTCATTTTACTTGAATCTAACACACTGGAGAAGGCCTATTTGTGCATTTTTCTCCTACCCTTCACAGTTATATTATTTTCCCCCCCAGGTTGGGAATATCTGTCCAAAGCAAGTGCAGCACTATCAAGTAAAGTCATCCTCCCCTATCCCTTCCACCGGCAGAAAGAGGGTTCGTTTTGCTTGGCAGATTGCCCTCATGTGCGACGGGCTGTATACAGTACAAGTCAATGCGCACCTGACGAATTTCTTAGAAACTTCAGCATATGGTGCTTCAGGCTCGAATTGATAGAAGTAATCGCGAAAATTAAGGACTTTATCCCCGTGCTGTCGCGCTCTAGCTGGTTCGTTTTTGGGGCTCAAGAAGTAATGTTCCGTGCCAAGCAAAACGAACCCTCTACCGGTGTATGGGATACTTCTCCTAATGATCTGATTATGAGAATCTTGGTTGCCTATTGAAGGAATACGAGAGAACTTCCTTTATGCTTCAACAAATGTCGATTAACGCTCTCTAAATCTAAAAGGGTTACTCTGCGCCGACTAAATCACCGCTCAAAACGGTCAGTTCCACCATAGTCTCCAGCTCAGGGCTTGGTTAAGGCAGTCTTTTCTGTGAACTCCACGCCCGAAGCTACTCTCAAACAGCCCCAACGTCGGGTCAGTCCAGCAATAGACCACCATACAGAGACAATTTATAGCTTTGAAGGACGCACTTTTCGTTCTGGGAAAACAGTTGAGCTACGCAATGGCACATTTCTGAGGATCACCGCTCTTTTGCCTGGCCAAACTACCGAACCGGTGTCTCTCTCATGGGTTTCATCTTCCGTCGCAACAGATCTTTTGGGTGGGCTGCTGGCAAAAAACGTTGGTGAAGTCACTATGATTCTGGAATATGATGAAGTCGACCTCGTGGCCGGGTCTCCACCGGCCCCAGCAGGGCCGACCTCATGGCGACCACCTCCACTGCCCACTCTTGTGGCCAGCAGTTTCCTGACTGCACCATCGACAGCCTTGCCGCGGAGCGAGCGCAGATTGAGGCCAAAACGCAGAAGTCATTGTCGTCGACTGTGAGAGCAATTCAGAATATGAGACGGTACCTCTTAGGACTCCATTCCCCCAAAAATCGAAGCAGCCTCGTCGCCGCCACCATTCGTCCCCAGAAGATTTCGGCGTAGGGAGTGAGAGGCAGGTGTCCTTCCAGTACGTGGACAATGGTAAGAGACCCATCAAGACCATTGCTATGAGGTCACCGCGATCGAGGAGAAGTACGTTCGCAGGATATTTAAAGGGTCCTTTGGACCCGACATGCTGATACACCTGCAAGATATATATACGCAAGGCCCTAGAAGGAATAAAGAGATCAACTCGTTTCCCCTGCTCCTGAAGTGCTTTGAGCACTACTCACAAATTATCGCCGCTCTCGCTCACCGCGCCCAGCATCCGTGTGAAAGCACCCATTCGTACACCCGCCGCAAGCAACGAGGGCAAGACTAAGGGACGCAAGCATGGAGGAAGGTCGAATGATGCTCTCGCGTACGTTACTTTGTCCTTGGAATTTCTCAATCTTACAGAAACTCGCGCTAACAGAACGACAGCGATGACGAATCCTTGGCCGAGACTGACAACGACTCTGGGCAAGAAGCCACTCCGCCTGAGACCGATGACAACGCTGCTCCCGCCACTTCAGCCAACAAGCCTCAGAACACCATGGGAGGCCGCGTTACCGAAACCCGCGTTTCCCCTCGCAAGACCCTTAAAAGGGACTAGAAAACATCGAGGACCCCTCTGCTGAGCTTAATGACGGTTTTCGGCTCTGTAGCAGACTAGTAGGCCCCGGACAGAATCTTTATTTCAAGATGTCTGTCATCTTTGGTGGTCCAACCGTTCCCCTGGACCATCTTGTACAACTTCTGGAGTCGGTAAAGGGTTCAATCCCTGAGAATACTCACAATACGCTGGCTACGAAAGCCTTTTCAAACGAGAACTTCATGAGCCTCCTGATGGATAATTTCACCGACCCACGAGCCTTGTTCTGCTTGGTCCTGATATTCCCCGCTGCCAAAAATGTGTATGAGCATTATCCCAGGTCTTTCCTGAAGTCTACGCTATCATACACGCCACAAGGGCTACGCCAGTTAGCCATCGGCTATCTCATATTCAATGAAGTACCAGCAAAACGTAAGTTTACACTCTCTGACGCCAGCCAGGTGCAGTTGGATATCATCAGTCAAAATTTGCTGAATCGGGTATCTATTACAAGGACGCGCTTGATAACTTGCACACATATCTTGATTTCTTCGATAAAGAGCTACCGGACGAGCTTGTCAATCCATTCGAGGCATTGAGGAAACTCGTGACGGTCTGGAACGCTGTTGAGGCATTTGTGCGCGGGTGTGTCAAGTCATCCATGAAGCACATTGCATATGGCAAAGTCGGAGGGGAAGCGGAGGCAGAAGCCGAGAAGCTGCCTGAGCAAAAGCGCCTGAAGCCGAGAAAGAGGGAAAGGACGATCAGAGGAAGCCAAGTCCGACATAAACGCCGCGAATGGCCACCCCTAAGTAACATCTGGAGAGGGATCTATAGAGACAGCGGTCTGCACAATAAACCTCAACATTGGTCATTGCCGCTCAAACGTTCGGAAATGCATCAATTGAAGAGAGCACTCTGGAGGGTCGAGATCTTTACTGTTCTTACCCATCAGCCTCGCACTTTCGGCGTCGACGAAGGGGAGATCTACCCCAGTGACGATATATATCTCCGATTACCTACCCAGAAAAAGACGATGGTTCCTGTAGATCATTAATTTCTACTATTCAACTTCTTCAGTAAGCTTCATCCTTTTGAGTGGTCTGAAATGGAAGCAGTATTCCAGTACGTACGTCGAGATACAGTCGAGCGGGTTCATCATCATCATATCGACGGGTTCATGCTGGACTATGACAACATTAGCTGTGTGAACCGATGGGATGGCCAAATAGAACTTCATGATGAGGGCGAGGACATCTGTTGCGCAAGTGGCTCGAGCGAGAGGCTCTGTCAATGTCATGTACTAGAGTGGTCTAAGACAGATCACAAGAGGTATCTTGCCTACGAGATGTCAAAAGGCCTCCCATTTCTTCGTCAAGTACAGCAGCAAATCGAGAGAGACGGAGATCAGATCGTGCATGCAAATCACGTTGAGCTACGATATCCCTCCGTTTATGGATTCCGCCTGGTGGTCGACCATGTTCGCGAAAATCACACTTGGTATCAGATTTGGCCAATACTGACTCAGGAGTGCCCTTTCGAAGATAGCCCGGGATGTCATCTATAAACTACTGGGTGGTCACTAAGACCTCGAGGAACCATGATATACAGGCTCTACGCCGCCGATGTTGTTGGGAGGACGTGTCACGACTTCTGGGATAGGCCAACACCCATAACAACACCCATGGTACCACCCAGACTTCCAGCCAGGAAAAGTAATACAACTCGTACGAGCTCAAGATGAACGGAGAGGTGTAAGAAATACATGCGATTCTCGAATGTGAACGGGGAGTCTCAGTGTCGGCTAGGATTGGGAAGCGTTATGTTCGAGCCTCAGGTTTACGGTATTAGTAATAACAGAAGCCCAATTACAAGAAGTACTTGGTACAAATCAAGGCTACTTGACCAATTGACCCCTGCTTCTGTGACTCGGTTCGGGCAATCAGTATCGTAGAGTGTCAATGGAGCTTTGATGCAAGCAGTTGTAGTATTTGTGGAGCTGATACCGGGATTTTCTTTGGACTTCTGCGTGATTTCTCAGCCCTCAATAACCAAAGAAATCATCGGCAACTACTCAAAGCCTCTGCAAGGACTTCAACTTCTTCAGCTAATAACAGAACCAATAACCCTTGGGGTCCTGATACGCAAGTCTGCTGGAGTAGTTCCGTCTGCTACCCAACACCCAAAAGTAAGCATTCTGGGCACCAGAATCGGGTGAGTCTGGCCAATGACGAACATGCCCTTCAGTCACATCCTCGCTATTATATTCCGGGTCTTCAGGGCCGATGTCTTTCAGAGGTTTCCAGCCAAGCCGGATATCGACTGGCGTTGGATACAGGAGTTGCGCATCATAGCGCTGCTTTGATCAACGGGCATGTATAATCTGCCCACCGTCCTTCAGAATTTGCAGATGATACTTGTGAACATCGCCCAATCCACCTGGAGAAGTCTGCGAATTGCTTGATTGAGAGTTCGTTGTGCCCGTCTGGAGTATCGTATACCGTGTGGTCATATATCTCTTCCATAGTACCGAACTGAAATCCGCTGATTCCGAACATCCCATCTACCTCAATTTGCCCGTACCTGGCCAGAAATCTCCTCAGCTCCTGGTAAATCTTGCGATGGCCTGATTGAGATTGACCCGGAATATTACTGTAGAGCTGGCAAAGGAGTCCGAATTGCCAGAATGCACGTCTGATTGTGTACGTTACTTTTTCTTCCAGTGGCAGGCTCAGAGGATCTGGGATCAAATCTCGCTGTCTAATCGACGGTTGGTACTCTGTTTTGATGCCATAATTAACATATGCATCATTTCCGTGCCTCCAAGCCCTTCCTGGAGCTCCAGGCTGAGGTCCTTACCCTTCACTAAGTTCTATTGCAACCGTCGCGATGTCCATCTGTACAAAGGCGTCAGAAAAACTCACGAACAGCAGGCTTGCCTGTGCAAATTTGACTGTAAAGTATTGAACGGCCAGTATTGAACGGCCAATATTGAACGGCCTTCCAGGTAGCCATCAGCTTCTTAAGCACACCCAAAGGCTGCGCAATTTACCGTATTGACCCCTCATTATGACCAAGGTATCTCTGAACGAAGTGGTCTCGGCCTTGAGTATCTCGCTGTTTATACTAATGAAGCGCAACTAATGCAATGGCGAGTTGACGTATTTCGCCAGACATGGATTGGACCGTGAGCTGTATTATGAGTATTGGGCGCTGTTCAGAAGAGTGTCCCGCAGCGTTTTGATCTCTATCAAGTTGATCAGGTCTGGAATCTCCAAAAAAAGCCTCCATTACAATGGATAGGTGGTCGATGTTGCCAAACACTTGTGTAACAGCCTGCTCAGAGGAAGGCATATCTGTGGCCATGGTCACTTTTGGTCGACGTTCAAGGGCCTAAGGAAGGCAGACTTTGACTGAAGTAGAGGTTGAGTACGATGAGCATTCTATCGGTACATGAACTGGGAAAAAAAGGAGAGACCACTTAGCATATTCTTTCTGATCTACTTGTTGGCGAGGGTAAGACCAAATGAGAAATGGTCATGAGGATGAATTGTGCTACGATCTACCAACGGGCAACTTTTCAGGTGACCAAGAGCGCTAGTAGGAAACGTAAACAGTCCTACAAACAGCATTGAACATCTTTGGGACACTATACGGAAGGCCCTTTTTGTCCCAGGATTGCTATACTTGAACATTGTTAAAACGGGAAGTTATTGTCGAATAGAAAAGGACGGCCTCGCTGGCTGCAGCTTATTTGCTACCTTGCTTCAAGTCCACCAAACTGGACTGTTGCCCCTTAAAAGCGGACTTCACTGCCTGCAGATAATCTATCCCACGGTTGACATTGTTGATCCCAGAGGAGGCATCCCATAACATCACGCCTTCAAGGTTTTTAAACATTTGTAGCTTGCACACTCTGGATGAATGCAGGTAAAGCCGAAAAGTCAATGTATACATTTGGGCCGCAAGCGGCGCAAGTAGGCGTGCCGACGTAGAGCCTTGGTCCCACCACGGTCGTACTATTGCTGCTCAGAATAGTGCTCCACTGATTGAAGCTTGAGATGAAGGTAGCGCCTTTCCCAATGTTGCAAGGTCCATTGTTGTAGAACTGCATGAAGATGAAATCCATGGTTTGCATGGATGGCATCGGGATGAAAGCATCAGGGAATGGGCATTGAGGTGCTGCTGAGATGTAGTATGTTTTAGAAGTGTCTCGGTTCATGACAGTGCGCAAGGCAGAGACGAAGGTGGTGTAATGTTGTGGAGTCTTGGCCTCGGTATCGGGGTCAGGGTTAGTCCACAGCTCTAGATTACAACAGATGGAAAAGAATCTAGATAAATGTACCAACATCGAACCCATCGATTTTCACATCTCCACAGGGTCTACCAACTTGACTTCCCGTGCCCGCGCCGAACATGTCGCAAAGAGTCGTCGCGAATGCCGTAGCTTGGGCATCACTGGTGAAAGTTGTATTGCTAAGAGCTCCTCCCAGACTAAGGAGTACTTTCTTACCGCTGTTCTGGCATGTTTGGATGGCCATTGAGAGAGGAATAGCTGGCGGTGTCGCACTCATACAACCAAGTATTCCCGTCAAGTTTTTTGCAACGGCCTCTTTGGTCATACCACCACAAGATGGACCGAAATTGAGGACTGGCTGCCCGCCAGGGCCAAAGAACTCTGTGAAGAAAGCAAGAATGACAATTTTGATGGTGGGATCTTGGCATACCTGGGTGAGCGATGTATTGGCCGTATCAGGGCTCTGGCCGTAACAGAGAGCGAGATTGTTGCTTGCTTGTGCGTTGAAAGATGCGCTGGGAGCGGTTCCACTCGCGCCAGGTGCCATCGCGGCTGAGTTGCCGGCGAGATAAGGCACAGACCGAGATGCTGGTGTAGCCGCTGCCGGTAGTGGTGCACCGGACGCTTGTACAGTGACTGGTACAGGAGCTGGCGCACTTGGCGATGCGGGAGGCACTGCTGCTGCCAGTCCACCCATTGCCATGGTGGAGTTTATCCAGGCGGTTATCCAGCCATCAAAGGTCTGGAATTCAATCTTCAGCTGTGTGATATTGGGATCAAGTGTGCTCGCGGAGCTGAAATAGGTCGCCATCCACCCATGGAAGGTGGAGTAGTCTGTCTCGAGATTTTGAATCTGTGCAGCGGAGACTTGGATAGTGCCTGGTACTGTACCCGGCGTGTGTCGGCGAATAATCGGTACTGACGTACCACGCCCAAGTAACCCTCGAGAGGCTTGACCAGCAGGTGCGGACTGTATCGATGGTTAGGCAAGAGCGAGTAGGATTGCGACAAGCGCAGAGATGGAATGGATGGAAAACAACATTGTGAGGGAGGTGATGCGAAACCTGCGCACAAAAGAAAATGTAGGGAAAAGTGGGTATCGGAGAAAGAAAACTACTATTCTGAAGAATTGTGATGCTGCTATCAATTAGGAAAGGGAGAATTAGGGAAGATGGAATAGTTGATTGCAGCGTCAAAGCGTCTTTGTTCTCGTCGAAGCCGTTGCCGATGACTCTTCAGCTTCTATGAATGAGCGTTTGATTGGAGTCAGATACTTTGACTATGCCTTTTATGAACAAAAAGGAACCGTGCCTTTAGCTCAATCCGAGACCTTGTTCCATTGATTGAGCTTTATCCACGAACAGCAGACACCAAGAGAATCTAACAAGGGACAAAAACAAAACGTGAAACAAAAAGAAGGGTTTCCACATGCAATCTAAAACACGCATTTCATTTCTTATGAGAGGATCGAACTGAAATAGGACTATTGGACAACCTCGAGTGATTGACAGAAAAAGAGTCACACAGAACACGAGCAAATGAAAGCAACGCGACGGGATCGCCATTTGGTATCTGGTCGAAGAGGCTTCATTCCCTACCGAGATAGTCGTCATCTTGAGTAGTTTCCTCACAGAGCACGTTACTCTGGCGGGTGAAAAGTAATCTCTGGCCAAGCCATTATTTGAAGCTACGTTGCGGAGTTGAAATGGCTCGATAAAAGAAAGGAGAATCGCTTAAACACCAAGGCACTTCTCGACTTCTATTAACTTATTGGTGACACTGTCCGTACATGTGACTCACAGTAATACTATTTCCAATCGAGATCGAATGATGGTAATTTCCAGGTTAAATGACTGTGTAGCTTCTACCAGTCGAGGATGGTAAAAAGGGGGTGTAGCAGAAAACCGCAGGCTTCTAGAGAGCGTGATAGCGGGATCGTTGCAGGTGCGCCTTCGTAAAGATGCATGTTGCCCACTTTTACGCTTTCAATCCGTTCTAAGACCATGTATCTGCTGAGATCACAAGCCGTCATCGATCGATCTGATATTGTAACAATTCGCAAGACGGCATGGAATTCATTGCAAGAGACGATCGCTCGAGGTGGGAGTCTTTCCCCCAAGCTCCAAATAGAGTCAAACTCCGCAGAGAAGGTAGCTTGGCGAGCAAGTCATTGGCTCGATTGCAGATCTCAAAGTCCGTTCGACGATGACTGCCATTGAACCCAAGCTATAAATTATGCACCGAAACCGCTAGTTTTGGCCGTTCAATCTGACTGCAGAGGAAGAATTTGAATTTCTTGACCGAGGAAGAGTGGGAAACTGGGACGCCCAGCTCAAGGTCTCAATATAGATACCGTGACGCTTAGACATTGAGTCGGCGGTTCGTGAGCGTTAGAGGGTAAAGCGATACTTTTCTGATTGCGACATTGTGATGCCAATTGACTTTGCGGTAATCGTCACTGCGCTCGTCGATGGATGTATCGGCAGAAATGAAGAATAAAATCTCCTGGAGAACGTCGTCGGGCGGATTATTTATTCGCGCCATGTTGGGTGCTTTCTTACCAAGACAACGAGAGTGTCTGTAGGAGGGATGAAATTGGAGCTCAGCTTTTGGAGGAAAGGGTCGCTTATCGGGCTGTGCCTCCGGGCCCTTTTCCACCAGCTCTGTTGCACCAGCTCTGTGATATTCATGTCCACAGTAGGAATAGGCGCCTGAGACAATTAAGATATGCCAAGGCCTGCGAGAGTAATGTGTTTACCATGAAACCCATATCCTGAATCATCGAGGTCAGCGTGGAAGTCAAATATGCAATCCTCTGGCCGTGAATGGCTGTTGTCTGCGGAAAGGTCACTACGGCCTTATTGCAGTAAGAATACCCTCTCGAAGTTCAGATAAGTCTGGGAGCTGGAGCATAGAAGGATCAGAGACCATACGATCACAACTAAAACGTAGAGCAAGATGTTGCACTATCAAGTAATGCTACGTTGAGCAAGACGGTGACCGTACTAGGAGGCATAATGCACACAGAGCCGGTCTTCAGAATCGATAAAGTATATGCTGAAATTGTACATTCCGTCCACCCGTTCAGTCCGTTGGTCTGAGGTGCGTTTCTTGATTTTTCGACCAAAGTTGTCAAAAACTTCGAATCGACAATGGCTCCGTAGGTACTCGCGCTCTTCATCCCATGTAGGACATAATCTTTGGACGTTGGGGTTCTGTCCCTCCATATCACCGCAGCCCCAGAAATAATGGCCAATCTTCAAATTGGTATATCCCCATGATTGCCTGACACATCACACAGCAATAGATCACCCTATCGAGCATCCTGCATTTTGCCTCCTGTAAGCTCCTCCGCGATTCTCCTCATCCTTTCCCTCGTCACACCCGCAGTTCCCTCCGCAGAATCCACAGCTTTTCTACCAGGGGTGTTGTTCGTCTTAGCTAAAAGCTGCTGCACTGTCTCCGGGTAACCTAGATTCCATATGTTCAAGCCCTTCTTGCTGTCGTTGCTGAATTGCTTTAGATCATCAAACACCCTATCTATCGTAGCATCCAGTTGGGCACCAGTGGTGATGAAGTCGCCCGCGTTCACGTAGAGTGTGTGTAGTGCATTCCGCCTGTTCTCCTGCCGCATGGCCTCCATCTTTGCCAGATTATTTTGCTTGCGAGCTAGTCGGGCTTCGCGATTGGGATCAGGTAAGAAGTGGTGCCTCGTAGGTTTCTCGGATTGGAGCACGGAAGGCGTGGTGAGGCGTTCGTCTTCTCTTTCTGGCGCGCTGAGCAATGCCTCACGTTCTGCAATATTCTTTTTGCTCTTCGCGTCGCGATATCTATCTAATTGTTGCTTCCTATTGTTGAGCTCTACCAAGCTTTCTCGTAGATTCCGCCGCCGTGCTTCCGCTTGCCGAGCCTTCCAGGAAAAGAAATTGTGGGTGTTGGTATCATTGGCTTCGGCCGAGCGTGTCGTATCTTCGATGGGCTCGGGAGTTACATCGGCGAGGTATTGGGGAGAAGCTTTGTCAGTGTCCTGGGGTCTTATTCTTCGTTTGAACACACGACGAGGTACGGGCAAGACACCCTTCACCCACACAGGCCGAACTTGGTATGGCTGAACTTGACGTGGGATCTCAATGAACTTTGGTGATTCGGGTGGTATTGGGGCTTTAGGGGCGTAGGATGTGCTGAATCGCTTGCATTGCTGCAGCCGAAGACAGCGCGTGGAGTCGAATAATCGAGGAGGCATGGTAGATCCTCGAGAATCATCGATCACAATTCTTAAAGCTGATGAAAGGAGGTCTCTGCGTGAACGAAGATATCGTCCATATGCAACCTGCAGTAGCAATATTTGCATAGCCCATCGGCCATCGGCGTTCGATCGGGCCGTGCAAGCGCTGTAGCCGCGCACATAGTTCCATAAACGCTTTTCGCAGAACTTCGGATTTTTGTTCCAGCCACCATCAAAGCCTTTGAACCTTACCAGCAGCCTCGAGCTGCCCCCAGTAAGTCGAGATGGGTACCGGCAAGAAAGAAGCGACGAGGAAGGAGAGGCAGGGGAAGGGGGGAGACGGAATGGCCAACGTCAAGACCAAGGGCGAAAACTTCTACCGATCCGCGAAGAAAGCAAAGACCTTGAACATGTTCAAGGATGGCAAGGCTCAGAGAAATGCAAGCGGGAAAATAACAAAGTCAGCTTCATATCAGTCAAGGGACAAGCCAAAGGCTCGTGTTGAACCAAATCGAAAGTGGTTTGGCAACACGCGAGTGATCTCCCAGGACGCTCTGAGCAGCTTTCGAGAGGCAATGGCAGAGCGAGCAAGTGATCCGTATCAGGTGTTGCTGAAATCAAACAAGCTTCCAATGAGTCTAGTCCGAGATGGCGAGGGCAAGAACGGTTTGAAGCAACATCAGGCCAAGATGCAGGTGGAATCAGCTCCCTTCGGTGACACTTTCGGACCGAAAGCCCAGCGGAAGAGAGTCAAGCTAGGGGTGGGATCTTTAGAAGATCTTGCTGGGGAATCAGAAAAGATGCACGACACCTACCTAGATCGAATGGAGCAGGCCAAGCTCCTGAGTGGGACGTCTGGTGTGGAGGAGCAGGCCGGTGAAGCAGCTCCTGAGGACGCCGTCCTCTCAAAAGCTCAGGAGCCAATCTTTTCGAAGGGTCAAAGCAAGAGAATATGGAACGAGCTGTACAAGGTCATAGACTCCTCTGATGTCGTGATTCATGTGCTAGACGCACGAGATCCGTTGGGTACGCGGTGTCGGAGTGTTGAGAAGTACATTAAGGAGGAGGCATCGCACAAGCACCTCATTTTCGTCCTGAACAAGTGCGATCTGGTACCCACTCGCGTAGCTGTGAGTACCCAATATCTTGCCTTTTCTGTAATTCGCCCCCTTTCCATCGTCAAGTCAAGACACCTTCCAGCATTCTTGCTTGTTCTCAATGGATGGTTGCTCTGTTACGACTTTGGTAGATTGACCCCCTTTCCGCCGCACTTGATCTTCGGGTCTCGTGTAGACTACTGCTCACCGTCTTGGAGGGCTTGTCAAAAGGATTGGAGAATGTGGCGTTTGAGTTGAAGATGTCTACTGCTGCACTGGTAGTAGATAGATGGATTTTTTCTTAGTAATGCTTCATACATATAACTCGCTTTGCGTTCTGGTTCAGCCGCTCTGGCTAATCACACCGTAGGCCTCCTGGGTACGCGCACTCTCAAAAGATTATCCAACCCTTGCTTTCCACGCCTCCATCACAAACTCCTTCGGCAAAGGATCAATGATCCAACTTCTGCGCCAATTCTCTTCACTGCACTCGAACAGAAAACAAATCAGCGTTGGCTTCATCGGATACCCAAATACGGGTAAGTCGAGCATCATCAATACCCTACGGAAGAAAAAGGTCTGCACAGTGGCTCCCATACCAGGAGAGACCAAGGTATGGCAATATATCACATTGATGAAAAGGATATATCTCATCGACTGCCCTGGCGTGGTACCGCCCAGCAACAACGACTCGCCAGAAGACATCCTGCTTAGAGGAGTCGTACGAGTGGAAAACGTCGAGAACCCAGAGCAATACATCGCGGCCGTATTGAAGAAGACTAAGCCTCAGCATATCGAGCGGACGTACGACGTACGAGGTTTCGAGACTCCAATTGAGTTTTTGGAGCTGCTAGCCCGAAAAGGCGGCAGATTACTCAAGGGAGGAGAGGCTGATGTTGACGGCGCTGCGAAGATGGTTCTTAATGATTTCCTGAGAGGCAAGCTGCCTTGGTTCGCAGCTCCGCCTATGGTAGAAGGAGGGAATGAAGAAAAAGGCATAGAAGGCAGGCAAGGGGCTTTGGGGGAGATGGGCCGGATGAGCAAACCTCAAATCGAGGACTCAATCGCTGGTAACACAGACATTGATATGGACGACATGACAGGGATTACTGGAGATGAAGGGGACGATGAGGGAGATTTTCAGGGCTTCAATGAGGAGGAGGACGAAGATGAAGACGACGGTGAGTCGATGGACTCAGGGGACGAAGAACAGCCTAATGAAGTCGAAGGGGCGGAAACATTTAGCGGCGGAGTTGCGCTCGAGGCCGGCTAAAGAAGCGAGATAATCACAAAGGAATACTTGTAACATGTCCATCAGAGCTTGTTTGAAAGTCATGATCAGTGCCTATTTATTGGCTACCAAAATCCGTCAATAAGAGCTTTGTTCTCCGACAAATACCCTTTGCACATCTTTCGTGTGTTTGGAATTGCCCCCAGACATACAATATCTTCAGAATTTTGAGGCCGAAAAATTTCAATATAACGACGGTCTAACCAGACTTGACATCCGAAGTTTAATTCAACATACAAGACTCGTTTCCTACGATACTAACACTAGTGGCCTTGGTTGCAAACACGCACCACACCCAATCCCATGACCAAAGTCTTCCCAGCGCGAGAGAGCCTCGCAAGCACAATTCCTAACCCAGTGCTTCACATTAAAACCTACACCGATGAATACTGCCACCACAATAAAGCCGACAATGTCCCCATATACGCCGAGCCCTTATACGCCCAGACTAAATCTCTCATGTCGGTTTCTAGAAACATATATGTAGGCAGCCCCTTGACCATCCCCGAATGAACACTATCCATCATAACTCATCAAATCTACTCTATCAGCCACGATACCCGGGCCAAGTCATAATGCACTATCTCTTCCCCAACTTCTTCGTCCTGTTTACCTTGAGTGCTGGCATTCACGCTATACCAACAGGCACCGCACCGGAACGCCCGAGCTCCGCCACAAAAGTTCTTGCAGCGCGAGAGACCCTCGCAAGTACAGCCCCTATCCCAGCCGTTAGTATTGTCACATGGAGCGATACTGCTTGCACGCATGGGAATACCATTGAACCACTGATGTACCACGAGTACCTTCTCGTTGAGGCCGGATCTTTTATACTGACACGCGATCTTCTCCCGGGCGAGCAGCTTGATCTCAGTGGTGCAAACTGCGAGCCATATCTGGGCGCTGCCGTTGCGCGGGCGCGGGCGGGTCCTGCTGCCGCCACCCTCGTCCCAACTCTGGGAAATGAGTGGAACCCTGCGACTGGCCAAAGATGTTATACGGTCGCGACTGGTCCAGCGGGATGTGTCTTTCCCTGGCACCATGGGGCCAGTTCCGGAGGCAATGGTAGTGCGAACGAAGCTTACCTTGTCAGCGTGATGTCGTAATTGGGGGAGCCGGCAGGAAGCAACAAAATCTGGCGCCACTCATTGAATGGACAGCCGTTGGAAAAGGCATTGTTCCCAGTCCGATCGCTTTGTCCTTGTTGTTTGATCTTTAAGTTTTTTCTTAGTCTAGTACTCGTGCCATATATTCTAATATTTTGTTTTGTTTATGGTGGCTTGTCATGCAATAACAATTAGGTCATAATGTATCTTTTCGCTTTTTGAGAGATAAAAGCGAGAGCTTTGTTCGGGTACATTCTTTTGTCCCGTGTAGACGACGACCTTTGAGTCGGTTTTCTAGGCATCTCTTTCAACGTGATGGGACGAAGTCAAGTCCGCCCCAAATATAAGACCAAGAAATCCCAGCTAACTAACAACAAATATTGAACTAGCCTTGACACCCCAGCCTAGTCATCAGGTACTCTCTCTTGCCCATAATCTTCATCTTGGGTACGTTGAGCACCAGCATTCAAGCTGTTCCAACAGGAACCTCAGATACTCCCACCAAACACCTTGCTCTCGCAGCGCGAGAGATCTCCCAAAGCGTCGACCTCACCGTTTTAGTAACAGCCTATACCGACGACAAGTGCATGAGTGCTCAGTGTGTGTAATGGATATCCACTCATCTATCACGAGAAAACGTTGGCTCAGGCTGGGTCGTTCTATTTGAGCCGAAACTTGGCAGAGGGCGAGCAGCTCGATGTCAGTGGTGCGATGTTATTCTATTCCAAACGGCCAGATAAAAGGGTGTCCTATCTCTGGCTTCATGGGGGCGATTCCTGAGGGAAGTGCTAACCACTCCTGATTTGGCAACGTATTGATTGTCCTTGTGGATATCCTGAAGCTTTGTCTTTGTGTTACTCTACTTTGTCTTGTCTGGCTTTGATGGATTTGGGCGTTGTTTCACATCGCCTATACCTTCGAAGGGCATAAAGGAAGTATAAACAGCTTTGCTATTACCATTTGCGTGGCTATCATCTTGCAGTACTTATCCTTAGGGATCTAAGGGGTCTCGCAATTACGAAAATGAAGGTTGCTAGAGTGTCCAAAGATTCCATGAAATGAGTATGATTGCTTCGCGATTCGATAGAAATGGCTTTCGAAGTAGGGGACCGGCCGTTCAGAGGCCAAGTCTCTCGGATATCGTCCACATGTTGGAAAAGCCAAACAGATGTTCTAATTTTTCGAGGATTCGTTACACATATAGATGTTTGAAACGGCAAGCACAGGGTCTACAACTTCAGCAGTAGCTAAGACGAGTACTTTTTTCGAGTGGGCTGCCTTCCCCAAGACTCGCAACAATTTAGCACCAATGGATGATATCACAATTTTTCCAGCCGCTGTAGCACTGAGCTCTAGCATCTGCACACCTCTACTTTCAATGATCGACCCCAAAGAGGTGATATTGATATTCCGTCACCGTCATCCCGAGAAGGTGCCCTCGGAATGCCTCGAAGCCGGTGTAAGCACCAGAAAAGCAGACTATGACTCCCCCGAGTCACTAGTCCATGTCTTCGAAGATCTCTCCTGCCTTATCCCTGTCTCATATCCTAGTATCGGATATGAGCGCCGCTACGAGGTAGGCTATTGGAGTTTTATCATAAGATACTCTTGCTAAATAGATCAGGCTCACAAAGCAGCCAACGATGCTGCTCGCCGTAGTAAACCCGGCGTGTCACATAGCTTTTATACTCCACTTGCCTTGGGAGGTAATTGCACAACCGTGTCTGTTGTACGTATCATGCAAGCACATCTAGCGAAGGAGTCATATCTTATATCACTCATAGCGCGCGCATCAAGCTCAGACAGACCGTTTCCCTTCACTGCGATTCGAGAGGGGATTTAGTCTGAGTCCTTCGCCATGTACACCGGGTTCCTCAAATTCAAGAACCCAATGAGCGATGTCGAAACGCCACATGATGGTTCTGGGCCAGGAGTAGCATGGGCGAAGAGAGACGAATTAGGGGAGACCAGTGCACGCCTTGTGAAGAGTTACTTAGATGCTTCCAATCGATTCAAGCACAGAAATCGAATTGTGCTATTGAGCGGGCCCAAGCCCTCGAGCATAGCGGAGACATTGGAGACGTTAGCGAAGATAGCTGGGACAGAGGTTAAGATTACTCAAGTGAGGGTGGACGAGTACGTGAATGATTCCCAGAATCAGGAAGTAATAAGATCGCATAGACCAGATAATCTAGCTAAGGATTAGGCGACTACATTTGAGGCTGTCAGAAAAGGGGAGACTGTTGTTGTTTCGGGCGATTTGGAAAGGTTGCTGGGGAGAAGCCGGAGGGTTTTGAGGAGACGATTGAAGGACTTGCAAGTTCAAGCCGATACATGGTTAGAACTTGATCAAAATCAAACGATGATTTTGGTCTCGGAGCGCATGCGTTTGAGAAAGGTGACTGATCTAAAGATTCAATTGGCAAGTCAAGAATTCGGTCATTCAACATCCGAATAAATTTCTGCAATCAGCAATGGTGAAAGCCTCGGATTGAATCGGACGATCCACATATCTAGAGACTGACTTTGCAAAAACAGAAGTTGAAGCTATCTATCGTAAAACATCCGCGGAAGTCCAGCCTCAGCTGAGATGGATCTTGAAGTACCATTTCTGCGGGAATCTTTAGGGAGGGACGAAAGGCCAGCAGGAACCTGCAACCGACAATTTCTGCCCATCCGGCTGGATTTTCTTAGCAGGAGAGTCCCACTGTCCGTCTCATAAATTCTTTCCTTGAAGTCCGCCTGCAAGCTGCAAGTAAAAACGGTTCACGATGAGCGTGGAATCTGGCGACTCAATCATTGCTGGTCTTAAGAGCTCGTAGCACCAACATTCGCAACAAAATGAGGCGACCCAAAGCTTCAGATCGTTCAGGTTGCGCCTATACTTCGAATGGCTTGAGTCTCTGAAGGCTGTCTAAGTATTAGATCAGAGCGGGGAGCGAAAGTCAACTAAGCTCAAAAGTATATCGAGAAGTGGCACTGGGGCGATTCTCTTTGTCAGAAACTCTGTCTTAATCAACCCGGGAAAACTAGAGCAACCTGGAATCACTGGAAATAAGGCACGTACTGGAAACAGTCTAAACAGGGATCGGGCCAGTAAGCACCATCATGGTTGTAGATACGACAGACATATGCCTTCCATGACATCCAGTCCAGCCCAGGTACTGGACCCAGCATTCTTCGTAACCGCTTGGATGTCCATGAGAGGATCCTCCGACTGTAGGGATCAAGGTTCTCACCCACAGCTTGAATCAGCTCGACAGGTAGCTTCTCCATGCGTCTTGCCCTGATTGAAGCTCTAACAGTGGAGAGTAGTGCCGATCGTTGCTCTTACAAGGGTTTGATCAAGGCAGCGTTGATGGTAATCTCGACAAATAGACCTGTGTCTAACTGATCAATAATCCAAGTCCTGTCCATAAAGTGTCGCCATGAAGAGTTTTGGGTGGGTATGATGGTTCGCTGCGATCAGAAATACTAATATCACGGGAACCAAAATAATTCAACAACGAGACAACTTCGGACAATGAAACCGGCTATGATGTTATAGATAAGTAGCCAAGCTAGAGTTTTCTAAGAAAGTCTATAATAGTAAACTTTCTGCTCGTAGATCTGAAGAGGATTAAACCTGAAGGTCTGAAACCCAAAGTGCTAGCTTGTAGTTTCGAAGTTGGAAGTCCGGTGAGAGATGGACACATTAGGTGGATGAACTGTGCTATGGTGGGCAGCCAGAGATATATTCGGTAACTAGCTACTAGGTTGTTGCCTCAGTCCCTCAGATGTGCCAAGCTCCGCTAAGCCCCTTCGGGTTAGCTTCCGCTCGTTAAGCCCCTTCGGGTTAACGCCTTCTGTTTATTACGGAACCTCTAGGTAACACGTCTAAGCGTAAAATCCGAATATTATATTTAGTTCGCTTTATTTTAATTATCGATTATTAAAATACCTATACTATTCTACTTTTAAATTAATACCGTAATCTTAGCGATAAAATCTAAATTCATTATATATTAATATAACCGCGTATAAAAATATTATTAAAGGACGGGATTAATATCTAGATATTTATTAAACTAACGATTAGGTTCATTAAACTATAGTCTAATTATAATATAAAAATAGGTTAAGATAAAAGATAAAGGACGAAAACTAGAGTAGGGCTAACTATTATCTAAATAAGAGTTAATATATAGAGTATTTATTTATTTTCTATCCTAATTATATTAAAATAGAAATAAAGAAACTAGTTTAAATCTAAATTAAATTTAAAATAAATTAAATTAAATTAAGATAATTTAGACCTAAATTAGATTTAAAGTAAATAAGATTATATTATAATAATAACCCCCTCTTTAAGGTCGAGCTCCTACGAGATAAATAAATAATTAATTCGATTAATTAAATTTCGTAACCCTAAATCTTATTTGGAGTTACGAAATAGTTAAGATAAAAGCGCGTCGGAATATTCGAGTTATCGATAGTAATAAATAAAGGATAGGACGGGGAATAAGCGGCGGTATATAGATAAAACTAGGCGTTAACGTTATTATTTATAAAAGATAATAGCGGGGCTAGGCTATAGGGTGTTATTTATTTATATAATAATATAAAGTATCGGTCGAAGCCGATACGGAATAATAACCGAAGGGATAATAATAGATAAGGAATAAACTATAATATAAACGGGGGTTAACTTCTTAAAAATCGGATTAAAATAAAGATAATAAAGATTCCTTATATTAATACCTTTAAATAATATATAGTAATTCGTAGAGGCTAGCGGCGCTAGGATTCGAGATATAATATTTATTAATAAATTATTAATAACGGGTAAGATATTAAAAGGGTTTTTATATAACGATATAATTTTCTTAATTAACGTAGTACTTTAATAAAAGTAGATTATAACGGCGATTATATTTAGAATTTAAGATACCGTTAACGTACTATTTATATTAATTATCTTCGGTAATTATAAATTCTCGGATAAACTAGACTTATCTAAATAAAGGGTTATTAATTATTAATTATAATAAATTAATATAAAAAACGGGGTAAACTTTTATAGAATATAGAAAATTTAATTAAATTATAAAAAGATTATTAAAAACCTTAAAGACTCGGAAGGGGCCGATATTATAATCGTCGAGTTTAACTAAAAAATATATACTATTTAGATTCTTAGTATTTAGTTATATTTAGTTATTTATTAAATATATTAAATATAAGCGCCTTCGTTAGTTAGCCGAGGATTTAAAAATAATTTAAATAATAAATATCTTATCGCGGAGGTAGTTATTTAAGGCTTTTATTTATATTACGAATTCATCGGTAACGATTAAATAAATACGGGCTTAAATAGTAAAATCTTAAAATAAAGATTCGGTAGGCTCGAAACCGATATATAAATATTAATTATAATTAATTAAAAAAGGCGAGGCTAGAGTATTAGAAGAATCGATATTATTATTAAAAAACTCCGCTCTAAAAAGTTATTTTACCTAATTATCCTATATATAATTAATATATATACGGAGGTAGTATTTTATTATAATATTAAACTACTTGATTTAATTATCCGTTTAAGGATAATACCTAGTAGATATATATTAATCGATTTTAAAACGCTTATATAAAGCCTCCTAGAACTTTAATATAAATTAAATCCTCGATTTAAAATAAAGATATCTAGTAATTTATAAAGCTTCTATATATTCTAGTAGAAAGCGTTATAGGCTTCGTTTACTTTTATCGACGTAATTAATACTAGGTACCGTATCTTAATTAAACGGTCTACGAAAATTAAGATATATTAATAAATAATTCCTATAAAGATATAAAACAATAGGGGATTTATATAGTTTATCGAGATATCTCTTTAATATTATTACGGGGGCGGTAATAAATATAATTATCTTTAAGTATATTAGCGGGAAGGTTTAATTCTTTAATATATATAATAATTTTTAACGAATTATTAAATAATAATATAAACGTTAGGTTACTAATAGGCCCGATTAATTAATTTATAATATTTAATACGACCTAGGTAACTACCCGCGATATTATTATAAACTAATTAAATTAGACGAAGGCGTAGTTTACTAGAATTCGAAATATATCTTTTTCCTCGGAAGTAGAGAATTTTATCCCTATCTTTATATTTAGCGAGGGGAATTCCGTTATAATAACGCGTTTTAGAATATAGTATTTCTAGGACTTTAAAGACGAATTAATCGGCTTAATTAATTATATCCTATAATTAATAAATCGGGGTATTATATAAATCTTTATCTAAATTAATAAATTAATCTTTATTTAATTTAGGTTTATAAGATATAAATAGGGTCTAAGATTTTAAATTAATATTTATATCGAGGTTTATCGGGGTCGTATAAATTAATATAAAATATAATTAAAAAAACTAAACGAGAATTTTTAAATTTATTATTAATATAGTTAAGGTAACTAGGACTAAGACTAGGGTCGCTATATTTAGTAATATATTATAAATATAATCCTTAAGGACTTTTAGGGCTAGGTTTTTTCTTTTTAATATAATTTAATATTAATATTAATATTTAGGGTTTAATTTATCCCCCTTTTTAAAGAGGTCTTTTAATTAATATATTAATATATTAAGTTTACTACCTTCTTTACTAGGCCGGTAGGTAATTTTATAATTAAAATAGAATAAGAATTTACTTTATTTTATTTAACGGCGAGATAATATTTTAAATAAAGTAAAATATTTAAAAACCTTATAATTAAATATTACCTCGATAAAGAGAGTAGATCCCTTTAATTTAAAGCGTTATTCCTCGAATATACGGACGATTACTATAAACTCTTTATTATAAATTTTATAATTATACTCGGTAAGATTATATTTCTTTAAAAAATAAATAATAAAACGAAGAATATTTTAATCGTTATATTAGGATAAAACCCCTTTAAATATATAATTAAACGTATTTATTTTTATTATAATTTTATAGTCGGGGTCGAAATAAACTAGGATAATATTAAAAATAAAAGTCTTCTTTAAAATATTAAAAGTTATTTAATATTAAATACTCTACTCGAAGATAGTACCTTTTTTAATTAAGATTATAAATAATATAGTAAATTTATTAAATTTATAAATAAAGCGCCGATAAAAGTTAACGAATTTTAAGAAACTTTAAATATCTTTAATATTAACTAGTTATAATTAATTTAGGATTATATTAATTTTCTTTAAATTTATTTTAATTTTATAAATAATAATAATTAATCCTAGGTACGTAACTTCCTTAATATAAAAATCATATTTAATAATATTTATTTAGAGCCCCGCCTCGCGGAGTTTCTAAAGGATATATTTAACGTAGATTTTATACTCTTCCTCGATATCGCTATAAATTAAAATATTATCGAGATATATAATATAAGTCTTATCGAGAAATTTATAAAAAATATCGTTAATATAATATTAGAACGAGGTAAGGTTATTATATAATTTAAATAATATAATAAAATATTCGAATAAACCGAATCGGGTATAGAATATAATAAATTCTTCGTTACCCTCTTTAACGCGGAGGCGATTAAAAATAAATATAATATTTAATTTAGAAAATACCTTAATATAATTTAATCGATTTAAGATTTCTAATATTAAGGGTAAAAAATATTTATTCTTTATAATAATAATATTTAGCCCTTAGTAATTAATATAGAAATATAAACCTCCGTTAAGTTTCTTTACGAATAAGATAAAAGACGCGGTATAAAACCGATTAACTCGAATAAAATCTTTATTAAAATTTTTATCTAGGTAACGGCGGAGCTTTAAGATTTTATTATAATTTATATTATATAAGTTAAATAACGGAGGTTATAGCCCTTCTTTAAATTTAATAATATAATTATATAACTAATATAAAGGTAAGATATTAATATCTTTTCTTAAGAAAACGTCTAAGAATTTATAATACCGTGTAAATAAAATTATAATTAAGTTAATATTCTTATTATTTTAATAAATTTAAAACTTTTTTTAAATAATAGTAAAGGCGAGGTAAAGCTCCTTATTTACTTTAAATATAACTCGGTTCTAGGTTTAATCGTAAATATTTAATTTAAGATTTTAATTAAGGCGGGGTTTAGGTTTATAATAATTAGATTTTTAATAAAACTAAGTATTTAAGGTCGAGATTTCTTTTAAAATACTTAAAAATCAATTAATTTTTATAAATAATAAATTAAATATAGTTTACTCGTTAAACCTAACGAGCCGGGTAAATAATTAAAATTTTATCTCGTATATATTAAGAGTAATTAGGTATTAAGTTTATTATTCTTAATATTAAAACTTAGAATAAAGCGAGGCTAGGTTATAATATTTAATTTTAAACGTCTTTCCTTATTTAACGATAATAACGATATAATTATACTCGTTATTATAGTTAGTTTTTATAGGAATAAATAACTAGGACTAAAATGAGGAAGACTTCTTTTAAATTTAAATTTATTATTAATAAACTTAAAACTAAAGTAACTCCTTTTAAGTTCTAGATTACTCTATATAAATACTAGGCTAGATTAAAGACTAGGTTTACTTCTAGTAAATTTAAAATTAAATTAACTTTTCTTAAATCGAGGTTTATTTTTTATAAACTTAGGACTAGGTATATTATTAATAAATTTAGGACTAAATTAACTTTTCTTAAATCGAGGTTTACTTTTTATAAACCTAAGATTAAATATACTATTAATAAACCTAAAATTAAAATAACTTCTCTCGAGTCGGAATTAACTATTTAATAATAACGTTATCGTCTATAAATAATAACGGCTCTTTATATACTAGCGACTCCTTTTAAATCGGGGTTTATTTTATATAAATATCGGATAAAATTAAAAACTAAGATTCTTAAATTTAGAAACTTTTTTAGGGTATAAAAAAAAGTTTATTTTCTATAAAGACTTTTATAAGATTTAGGGTATAATTTCTTAAATAAAAATATAAAGCGAAGGTTAAGGAATTATCTAAGAAATCGGTAGTAACTTTATAACGATAAAAGTATAATAGGCCGATTATAACGGGGTATTAATTAAATTTAATAATAAAAAAAACTATTTATTTTTAATAATTATAAATATTTAAAATTACTTCTACGATATAAATAATACGTTTTATAACGGTAGGTACGTTATTAAAGAGTCGGATAATATAAAAATAACGAAAAAAGCGAAGGGGTAAATATTAAATATATATAAAATTATAATTAATAAAAAGATAACCGGATATATTAATATTAATTAAAACTTTAATTTAAATTCGGGACTAGTTATTCCGTAGTTAATAAGAAATAATTATATATTTATTACGAAAAGTAGGGTCGGTTTTAAAAAGTTATATAATAAATTTAAATAAAAGTTTAGTTAGTAACGAAGGTAAATTAAACGATATAACCGATAAATAAAAAAGTATATATAGGGTTCTAGGTACTTATAGTCTTAATATACGACTTTATATTAAGACTATTCTTTTCCCGCGTCTAGAGTAACTCCTCTTATAACGTTCTCGTCGTCGTTAATAATAGTTATAATACTAGATCGGAGACTAGCTAGTTTAATTAAATAGGCTTTTATATTATATTTAAACGATTTATAATAAAAGTAAAATCTTTATTTCTTATAAATAATTTTAATAATTAAGGTTTTTATTAATTTACCTTTAATAATAATTTAAGTAGAATCGAGGTTTATTAACTCCTTAAATAAAAGAGTTAAAGTTATAATAACGGGGATAAAAATACTCGTTATAATAAAGCGGGCTATAAGAGTAGAAATTAATAAAAATATAATAAATCTCCTTAAGATTTATTTTAATTTAGTAGGAGTAATACTCTAACGAGATAAATAATACTTAATTTATTAAAGTTCTTAATCGATTTCGGAGTATATATAGACGTATTTATCGAAGGTATATAATCGTTAATTATTAATTTTCCTTTAAGAGATAAAGGCCTATTAAATAATATAATTAATATTATATTTCATAACGTTAATTAAGAATTCGTCCTTTATTCGAGAATATTCCTTTTTTTAAATAACGAGGTTAAAGTGTTTATTAAAAGATATAAAGTTTTATTTAAATTCCTAAATATAATTCCGAGTATCCTCTTATTTAAACGGGTTATTATATACTTCCCGTAGTTTCTTTTATTAATCGGTAAAATTAATTAAAGTATAAAAACTCTTTTTTTAATAATAATTTATTAAGTTAAAGGCCTTTATCTATAAAAGTGTAAGCGACTCTAAGAATCCTAGTTTACTCGGAGTATTTAGGCCCGCTCGCGAGCGCTAAAATAACTAAGA
>JAABUS010003492.1_pt1 | contig 25410 bp, 12 predicted proteins | sample 5560161 | NCBI WGS metagenome assembly JAABUS01 (sample SAMN10711885, study PRJNA513376) | rock metagenome | isolation source: Antarctica rocks | place: Antarctica: Victoria Land, Trio Nunatak nord | collected 2016-01-04
TCGTGTATCTCCGACATCGAGCGTGATGGACGGACTTGTTTTTCTGATACCACCTATTCCAGATTTCGCGCTTCTTCTGTAAGTCTTTTACGGGCATCTAGGGATTGTATCATCAAATAAAGTTACAGTCCCCTGATCGACAATCAGGCGCTTTTGTCCAACTAAGCCACAGTCCCGTGTGGATTACTTTTTCTGTTTGGGTTTGTTACGCGGACGTTTGTCGCGCGACTCGACTTCAAGTCCAATCGCGTCACGAACTTGATTGATGACTTCGGCGAGCTGGTTGATTTTGTGCAGACTATTGCGGCGTGCGCGTTTGTTGTACATTTGAAAATCAAATGAGACGCGGCGGTAGCAATCGCCGAGTTCAAGCTCGACATCGCCGTTTGTCCATGATTGATCCTCGTCCGTGTCTGGAATGCCGGTTGTGTCTTCGACGATGCCGATAACGAACGCCGGATATTCCGGATCGCGATTCAAAAACTTGCGAATGCGAACGTGATACTTTGTTCTGGTTTGTTTGCGAGACATACTCTTACCTTTCTAAGCTGCTCTCGCTCGACTTTGTTGGAGCAGCGGATTAGTCAAATCTTCATGGTAGTTACCTCCTTTAACGCGACCGTTTTTGTATCAAGCATCGTTATGTTCTCCTTCGCTGTTGTGGTTTCGGATTTGTGTTTTAGGATTGGGTTGGCTGGCGAGAGTTGAACTCGTCGTCTCCGCGTTCACAGCGCGGCGCTCTGCCGTTGAGCTACAGCCAACATGAAATTCAAGGGCGACAAGTAATGAGCGTGACCCGGTGCATTTTTGAGATGTAGTCGCGCGTCGCATTCGCCCCGAATGTTTGGCAGGGATAACGAGACTCGAACTCGCAAATCAGTTGATTGAAGGTCAACCCGCTTTCCATTTCGCGTTCATCCCCGCAATGAAAAACTTTGGTGCGCGTGGAGAGATTCGAACTCTCACTGTGCTGGTCTTAAATCAGCCGCCTCCTGCCGATTGGGCTACACGCGCTTAAGTTCAGAATAATTTGGTACTCGCGGCAGGATTCGAACCTGCACTGTGCAGTTTTTGAAACTGCTGTCTCCTACCACTTGGACTACGCGAGCAAAGTTTTGGTGCTGTCGGAAGGATTTGAACCTTCATCAACGCGATTCTCAACCGCGTGCGTCTGCCAGTTGCGCCACGACAGCTTAAAAAGATTTGGTGCCGACGGAGGGATTCGAACCCACACTGTCTAGTTCCTAAGACTAGCGCCTCCTGCCAGTTGGGCTACGTCGGCTCGGGAAAGATTGGCTACGGAGGTAGGATTCGAACCTACGCATTGCCTGATTCAGAGTCAGGTGCCTTTCCAGCTTGGCTACTCCGTAAAATGTTTTGGTGAACCCGGCACGATTCGAACGTGCGACCTCGACCTTCGCAGAGTCGCGCTCTAATTCCGCTGAGCTACGGGTTCGTAAAATTTGGCGGAAGCGGTGAGACTCGAACTCACACAGGTTTTCACCGGCTGCCGCAAGCTGTGCAGTGCCATACCAATTAGGCGACGCTTCCTTGTTTGAAGATTGGCGGAGGGTGAGGGACTCGAACTCTCAAGCGCATGATGCGCGGCAATTTTCAAGACTGCGCCCTTACCAGTTAGGGTTAACCCTCCGCAAATGTTTGGCAGGAGCGGCAGGATTTGAACCCGCACGAACTGTTTTGGAATCAGTCAGGCTACCGTTACCTCACGCTCCTGCACTCGAACTAGATGCACGGAGAAGGATTTGAACCTCCGTTGGCTCTACAAGAGAACTCCAGCTCTACAGGCTGGTGCATTCAACCGAACTCTGCCATCCGTGCGAAAATTTGGTATAGTAAAAAACAAGAGGGCACGCGGATCGCATGTCGCTAGAAAGTGTTTAGATACACCTCCGGCGCACACTTCTGCTGAAAGGTTGTTTCGACTCAGGGTCTCGCCAAAGTCCATGAGAGTCGTAACGACCTGAAAGAAGGCATCCACTGCCCTCTTGTTTTTTACTGAATACCTTTTCATTTACAAGGTACTTCAGTTGTCAAACATCAAAAAAGCGGGCGTCAAACTTTCGCTGTGGAAAGCTTGACGCCCGCTCCGTTTCAATCTTGAACTGAAAACTTATTCGATTCGAGATTTGGGAGCGGGAATCAAGCCGCTCCCGCTTCGCTACATATTTTCTTGACGGTAATCGGAAATCCTACGGACTCCCAAATTTTCTCTGTGTCCTTGATTGACCGTGCCGTCAAAAGATAATTTGGACGGTATCGAACTCAGGCAACTGACACAGAGCGACGCGCCGGGCTGCTCGACAACGAACGCCGAGACGTTCGCTGACGCGGTGCCGCGCATAGCTGCTGTATTGATGATTGTCCAGTTCGATAACATTGAATTTTTTGTCCTCTTCACCCCGCGCCCCATCAACGCGAACTGATGTTTATACGCCTAACGTAAAATTCTGTCAACAACTTTTTAGCATCTACAAGAATTTCGCGTAAGAATTAATAGATGCGTATTTCGAATCAAAGGGTTTGCTGCTCTACAGCTTTGATGCAAAGGCAATTTCGACTTCCTCATGCAAGCGGCTTTGTCGAGAGCTTCTCTTGATGACTATCTTGCTTACACTCGATGCAACATTTAACAAGCTGGCGACGTTTCCTGAGAAGAATTCTTCGGGCAATGCGACAGAACCGCTTTGAGCGTTCATTTGGACATCTGAAATCGCCTTGGGGCGTTGGGAGTCGAGCCTATTCACCACTTCATCGAAAACCTCTTGCCGATGATTGAGCCGAATCGTCGTCACGTCATCAACCGGCGCGCTCAAGCTGAGTTTTTCATCTCCCTGATTGCGATGCCCGGTAAGCGCTTCCCGAAGCAGATCGAAGCTATTGGCGAAGATCAACTCTGTGCCTCTTACGGCGTAACACAATGTCCATCCAAGCATCGGCATTACAAGCTCTCTAACCGGCTGACCATTTATATCCTTGTCCAGCCATTTCAGATTTGATGTTGAGCCTGCAATCATTAACCGGCTTTGTGCGGCTCTGGCGACGGCTTGCGCGAGAGCTTGCTCGTCAAGCGCGGCAGGCTCTCGTAAAGTCAAAATCGAAATTCTCCTAAAATCTGCGAAGAGAGGCGCGGCCATCGCTCGCGGGCTTTCCGCAGTTGCGATGACGATGGGACGAGCGGGCTGTAAAATCTTCTGCAAGCCAACCGCAAAAAGTTGCTCTGCTTCTTTTCTCGATTGATTGTCAACAGCTTTATCATCCACAACTTTCGCATCAACGGAATCGTCAATGCTCGCATCATAACTTTGCCCGAGATACGAATACGAATTGCCATCCCAATCGCCTTCATCTTCAACGCTCGTGGAGAAATCTTCATCGCCGTAGGATTGCCACTGCCAACGCGTGCCGCGACTCTTTTCGTCTTGCGATAAGCGATCAAATAAAGTGTCTTGAATTGTGGTTGACGCAGCCAAGGCATTATCGTCTACGGCTTTTATTCTGGAATAGGGCGTATCGTTCGGTATCAAGGCTGAGATTCTTTGAGCATCCCATGATGAAATTTCGACGCTTCTTTTCGGATTCTGGCCGGATAGCAGGAAATCTCTGTGTTCCAGCATTCGCCCTGCTTGCAACTCTAAATCGAACATCCCGGCGCGAATCATTTTAAGTTGCGAGACGTTCTGCATCGCCCAGTAATGCTTGAAGTACCAGTCGTCGTTAAGCCGCGCCTGATCCGTCCAGACAGTTGCGAAGTGCGGTACGACTTCGCCGCTCAAGGCTTTGAATGATGGATCATCAGCGAGACGATCTTTCTGCGCACGCTTGTTGATGTTGGCTAAAGCGCGCAGTAACAATTGCTCGTTCGTTGCCAGAATGAAACGCCCGCGCTGCACGGCAAAAGCGATCTGCTGTTTCTGCCGCCCTTTGTCTGCTTCCACATTATGGCTGTAGTAGGTTGTGCCGTCCGGCAACTCTATCTCCTCAAATTGATCTTTGCTACGGAAGAATTTTGTCGCGGCAGCTTGCTCCTCATTGAGCGGCGCGATGAAGATCATGTCCAGCCGCCCGATGTCGTATACCGCTATCGCTGCACGCCTTTCAGTCGCGCCGCTGATCGTCGCCGTGTCCAATTCAAAGCCGAGCGCATCATTGAACTCCTGCCAACGCGCTAAGAGTTTAAGCGCAAGATGGCGCTGCTCGAACTGCTTAAAGTTCGCGCTGTCGAGATATTGCTGCTTGAGCGTTGATTCGTCCCACAGCTTAACGAACGCAGGCAGATCGCTGAATTGCGCGTATACAATTGCGCCGCGCGGCAAATCTTCCGCGAGCGCAAAAGCATTCTGCGAAAGATGCGACGAACGCGCGTAAACAATCAAACCTGCACTCAAGACAAACGAGAGGCAGAGGATTACGCCGTGCCTTCCTCGCAAATATTTTCGATGCCTTTTTCTCAAGAGCATGGCCTAACCTTTCATCAACATCATCATCAAAGGATTCCGCGACGCGGGCGAGTTCTGCGCTTATTCATCTTCGACGAATCTCTTTTCCACTTCGCTCCATGTCAATTCTTCTGTGTAGCTATCCAGAAATTTGAGGCGCACGGCGGGTCTTCTGTTCCAGTGCTTGCGCGCGGTGTGCCATGCGCCGTCAGTTGCCAGCCAATAAATGTAAGTCGGCGCAGCGCCGGAATACTTGAGCACTTCATTTATCGTTTCGAGGTGCAGGCGCGCAGGTTGCCCGGCAACGCCTTGAACAAAATCGCAGTGGCTCAGTCGATGATTTTTGACATCGCTCCAGTCCGGCGCGCGGTAATCTTCAAGCGGTGCGACTTCATCTTCCGCATAACTTGCGGTTTGCCGCAGCGAGCCGTCAATTAATTTCAGTAACCGCGCCGTGCGAACGTAGCGCGCCGCATCGCCCGTGCTCTCATGGACCAATATCTCATGCACTCCGGGCTTGATCGTTTCCGGCAATTCCAGCCAATCGGCGTAAGGATATTCTTCAAAGCGTAGCCAACTTCCAAGAGTTGCGATTACGTTCCATCCACATGAATTTCTTTTGAGAATCACCGCTACAGGACTTTCAAAGCGCACGAATGTGATGAGCGCTTCCGGTTCAGGTTCATCGTCAAGCCTGACGTATTGCAGGCGCGCTTCTTCCGCTCGTGTCGGATAATCTTTGTCGCGCTCGTAATCGTAATATGTGGTTGTCACGCCCGGGCGAAAGAATAATTGCCTGTACATCTCTCGCCTGACGTTCACCTCGTCGCTTCTCAAGGCGGAAAGGACTTCCTCCGGTTTCGTGAAGTTATCTTCGCCGGAACATTTCGCGCTGCCGGGCGATTCCGTTGTGTGCAAGCTTTGCGGATGAAGAAAGATCACGAAGAGGCTGTACAGTACGAAGATGAGCATCCCTGTTATGAAGCCTGCGATTAACGCGACGATTTTTGATTTCCAATGTTCCATGCGTCCTCCCATTTCAGCGTCGAGCGATAAAGCTCCGGTCAACTCTAAGCGGCTGTTTCTGCTTCGTCGAGTTTTCTTTCTGCCGCGCCAACAGTTGAGTAAGACGCGACTCGGCGGCGCGCTTTTCCGGCGCAGTTGAAATCAGATCGAGTTTTGCTTTCTCAAATTCCAACGCGCGAACGAGGTCTCCTGTTTGTTCGGCGGCTTCCGAAAGTAAACCGAGCAACTCCCTTTGCGCTTCCACATGGCGCTCTCTTTCACGTTCGTCGAGCGTTTGGTAACTTGATCTGCGAGCGGACACTTGTTCCGGCGAAGCGAGTATCGCTTCTTCGGTATCTTCGACATCGCCCGCGCCGGTTTGATTTTTATTGTCATACGTCACTGCCCTTGACTCCAGATCGGAATCCGCTAACTTCAGCGCGGCGCGCGGTTGTCCCGTCAACGCATAAAGGCGTACCGCTTTCCGCAAAGGTGAATCTTCCGCGAACCCGGACACTTCTAAAGATTTCCCTTCCCGGTCGGCGATGAGCGAACGAAGGAAGGCTGATTGAGCAGCTTGATTCTGCTTGCTCTGTTGTTCGAGCAGCGCGCGAAAAAAGGCTATGGATGAAATCGGAATAGTAGCCTCAATGGAATCCACAAGCTTAACTGCCTCATCATTACGATTGGTGACTGAAAGTTCGCGCGCCTTCAATACCGTAATCATCTCAACATCTTTCGGATCAGCGGACTGCACTCTTTGCTGAAGCGTCTCCCAGAGTTCACCTTTTTCCCCCACAATTTCCGGCGCAATCCACACCGCCTGCCAACGCGCACGGCGTGTGCTGTGGCGATCTACGATAATCGAAGCGAGACAGCTAACCGCGTCATCGCTCTGTTTGTTTATGGCGAACAGGCGCGCGAGTTCGATGCGGCTCGTTTCATCTTCCGGCGAGACTTTTATTAACTGTTTGCGGTAGTCAATCGCCGCGTCGAAATATCCGAACTCGGCGGCTGTTTCCGAAGCAAGCTGTAAAGCCTTGCGAGGCTCAATACCATTGCGCGGCAACGGTTTCTCAATTGCCGGATCGTTAAGAGCATAGATTCTGATTTGCGGTAAAGCGGCGAGTTCGGCGGACGCCGTCGGCGCTCGCTCCGCATCACCTAGATCAATCATCGCTTGCAGGAGTTTGAGTCCGAGCACCGCATCGTTTTTGGCAAACTCTAATCGTGCCAGACCGATGAACGACGTGGCTTCATATTGTTCGAGCGCAATGCGACGCGCGTAGGCGGCTTCGAGCAGTTCGCCTGCTTCACTCCCGCGCCCTTCACGATGCAGCATCACCACAGCGTCGTTCAGACGCACAGTGTCCGGCGGCTCGACTTTGGCGATTCTTGCACTTGTTTTAATGCCGACAAACGTTTTGAGTTCATCGCCAGCTTGAGCGATTCGTTTATCGCGGATTTCGAGTTGCAACTTCAATAGCCGCAGCCATGCCGGACGCGCATACCGGCGATTTATTTCAGCTTCAATTGAGGCAATTACATGGCGCGCTTCCACCGTTTCATATTTATCGAGCAAGTATTCGAGATACTCTTTTTGCCACTCGATACGTTTGCTCACCGGTTCCAAAGGTTTGAAATCACTCGAATGATCGAGTGATTCTTCGGCTTCCGCCTCGCTCCACGCTTCGCTAAGCTGTGAGGTGTAGTTGTAATCGTTGTCGTAGCGGCTCAAGCCTTCGCTGCGCTCGACGAGCAAACGGTAAAACGCTGCCCGCTCTTTTTTAGCAATGAGAGATTCCGTAATCAGCATTTCCGGCAACGAGACATTGTGCGGTAAGGCCTCGCAAAGCCTGTGGAAGAACGCCACCCGCGCTGCTTCCATGTTGACAGGCAAAGGCGCTGCGGCGTCGGCAGCTTCATCGCTTCCGGCAAGCGACTTTGCAAGTTCGCGTATAAACGGTTTCACCTTATCGAACTCTACGGTTTTATTGACTCCGTAGCTTTCATCATCGCGGCTGCTCGCTTTCTCGATGTGCGCGACAATCGCAGGAAACAACTTCGCCCTCGCGTCCGCGCCCAAGCCATGCTTGACGAGCGTTTGAAGATAAAGCGCGCAATCTTGTAGCTGTGGCAAATCGCCCCCGATTACCCGTGACCACTCCGCCAACGCTTTGCGCCCGTCGCCTGCAAGGAAATAAGCCGAGCCGAGATTTGCGACGACGCTTTTGTCATCCGGTTTGATCTCAAGCGCAAGTTGAAAATGCTCCGAGGCTTGTTGCGGATTATTGTGCTCCATGTACCAACGCCCGAGCTTCGTTTGTTCGGCTTCATCGTGAGGTCTGTTTTCGATCACTGCAGGCAGCAGCGCGCGACTTTTAATGTTTTGGTTATCAGATAAAGCGAGCCACTGCCCGTAATCTTCCGCAAAAGAAAACCAATCGTCGCCGATTAGTTGCTTTGCGGCGTCCGGCTTTTCATTGATTAGTTCGCCAACGGTTTTGTACTGCAAAGCGTCCTCGAAGTAGGTTTCATTTCGCGGATTATAATCGCGGAGCGCAAGCGACGCTCCGGCACTGCGCGAAAGTTTCCATGCAAGAGACAGCGGCGCATTCTCAATCGCCTCATGCGCAAGCTCTCCCTCTTCTCGCGCCAGCAGAAAATTGATTAGTTGAAGGTAGAACGGCGAAAGATGTTGCGCGCAGAAGCGCAGTTCGGCTCTTCCCTGTTCTCCGTTTTCATAGATAGCTTCAAAGTAGCGTTCCACTAGCGTGTCCGGCTGCGCGAGAAGCGTGCCGCTCGCTTGCCGGTAATAATCACGTAAAGCTTGCAACTCTTTTGCCGGATCATTGACGAGCCGGGAGTTTTCCGCGATGAGACGCGAATACTCAAAGTCGCCGCGAGATTGATCTCGCGCGCTTTCCATCTCTAAAAGTTCGACGATGCGTTTGTAGTCGCCCCGCACGGAGTAAAAATCAACAAGGCTGCGTAAGCGCGCATGATAAAGCGAAGATATACCGGACAAGCGTGCAGCATTCGTTTGCGCAAACAAGATTTTTTCTTCGAGCGAGCCGAAGCCTGCGCGACGGCTCAAGTTCTGCAACAAGGCAAGCGTGCCGTGTTGGTCTGGCTCGCGCAGCGCGGAATCAATGCGATCTTGTAAATCTTGGAACAGGGCGGCAAGTTCGTCGCCCGTTGCTTTGTCGGCGGCAACGCCGCCGACGGCTTCGGGAATCGCGCCATCGAGCGTTTGCAGAAGGTCACGCGCTTTCCTTGATTGAGTGCTGCCCGCTCGCTCTGCTTCGGCGATCAACTTGGCGCGAAGCGTCCAGAGCTTTGGCGTTACCCGGTCAAGATTTTCTTCGTCACGCACGGTCTGGACGTAGCCTGTAATTTCCGCCGCTTTCAAATCGTGTTTGAAGGGTTCAGTGGCGAGTGACTCGAAAGCTTTGCGGTAGGCTTCTGCGGCTTGCGATTTTTCAGCGACGCGCAATCTCGCGGCTTCATCGAATTGGTCTGTGACGCTCTGTCTTTTCGGTTCTTCCTTCTGCAATCTGGCGCGCGCAATCTCGGCTTCCCGATAGCGTCCGGCTTTTTCCAGAGTTTCGATGATGCGTTTGATTTGTTGCGGATCGTCGTTCGAGAGTTCCGCCGCTTTATTAAGAGCCTCGAGCGCCGCATCGTAATTCTTCATGCGCGTTTCGATGTCGGCGAGCGCATCGTAGAGTTCGAGCATTTCGGGTTGATTCTGAAGTGCGATGCGATAATTTTGCGCGGCGTTCGGCAAATCGTCAGCAGCATCGTAGATGCGCGCCACCACGACGTTCCAGCGATAGTTTTTATAAGCATGGTCTGCCGTTCGCCGGTAATAAGCGAGCAGCACGTCTGCGCCGCCGTAGCGTTTGGCGTAGGCGATTGCGGCTTCGACTCGCTCTTCATCTTCGGGATCGCGGTTGATAATTTCTAGGTGTTGCTCGATGGCCGCCCCGTAGTCGTTGAGTTGCGTGAAAGCTTCGATCATCTGCGCGCGCAAGTCCGCAATTTGCCCGCGCATCTCCTTAACCTCAATATCCTGTGCTTTGACGGCATCGAGCGTGTCGCGGAAAATCTTTTTCAGTGCATCTCTGTTCGAGGTGTGAACGTAGAGGCGCGCGAGTTCATGAAAAACACCTGTGTTGAGTTTGTCTTCGGCGTGAAGCTTTGCAAGCACGCTTTCGGCAGCCTGTGCGCGGTTCATCTCTAACTCATGCGCGGCGAGTTTGCGTGCGAAGATGTAATGGAATTTTCCTTTGCCGCGTTCATAGCCTGTTTGCAGTGTGCGTAGGGAATCTTCGGGCATTCCCATGCGCCAGTAAAAATCAGCGGCTTCATTGAGAACGCCGTAATTGGTCGGAAATTTATGCAAGAGTTCGCCGAGCGCCGATGCTGCATTACGCGGTTCGCCCGCGCGTTTGAAAGCGACTGCAAGTTGGAGACGGTAAGAAATGGCGAGGCGCGGGCTGCGGGCTGCGTCAATCAAACGCTTGAGCGCGAGTTGTTCGTCGCGGGTATCCTTCTGGTCAATGAAAACGTCCCGCGCGCGATCAAGAAAGTTTTGCGACTGGCTGCGTGAAACTTCGCGCCTGAGACGCGTTGCCGCCTGTTCCCATTGATGCGCGTCTTTCAGTAATCCAGTGTAGCCGAGAACGAGCGACGAGTTATCACCACAACGCCGCGCCGCTTCCCTTTCAAACGCGCCGTCAAATTGTTCGGCAACTCCCGGCTGCTTAAAGAGCGTCAATAAACGCCGCTTCGCACGGCGATAATCTGTGTTCTCCTCATCAATCGCTTTGGCATATTCGGCGAGCGCGTTTCTTGTTTGGTGTTGCGCCTCAAGAATCGCGCCCGCTTGATAAGCGTAGAGTGTTTGATCTTTCATCAACGCACGCAGTTCGTTGATCGTGCGAAGCGCGTCCGCGTATTGAAAGTAGTCCCAATAGATGGTCGCCGTTTGGAGATAAGTATCAGGTTCGCCGCGCCCAAGTTCGATCAGCTTTTCCCACTCGCCTTTGGCGCGGCTATAGTCGCCAAGTTCTGCGTAAATTTCTCCCGCTCGCGTACGGTAATCAATTGAAGCAGGCGCGGCGTCGGCGAGTGAGGTTTGAGCCGCCGCTGCTTCTTCTAAAAAATTGCGGTTGTGCTGTCCGAATGAGCGCGTGAAACTGACGAGACGCTCGGAAAATTCCGGCGTGTTAGGATAAAGGCGATTGAGTTCTCTGTAAGCGTCAATCGCTTCCTCATAATTTGAGAGCCACGCGGCTGAATCGGCGCGAAAAAGTTTATACGGCAAAGCGTCGGTCGCAGATTTATCAGAGGCAGAAGCGTTCGCGCTACACATCAGGCGCGCGCGATTGAGGTACTCGCGCAGTTCGTTGTGACTGGCAAGGTGCGAAAGAAATTGTTCCCTGATCTCGCGCGATTCAAAATAGTATTCGGCGCTCAACTTGCGCCACTCCTGCCATTGATTGTGCGCGCTGTAAAAGCGTAAGAGTCCTTGAACGAAATCGAGATTGTGCGGGAAACGTTCGTGCGCAACGCTGTACAGACTTTGATAAAGATTCGCGTCAAAGCTTTTCTCGCCCGCGCTCGCATTCGCCGCAACGAATTTTGTCAGATAAGCGTTGATCTCCGCGTCGTTCATTTTTTCGATTAACTCGCGGGAGAACGCTTCAAATTCCTTTTTGCGTTCATGCCGCAGAAACCAGCGCGCCAAGCGGTCTTGCCAGAGCGCGTTGGGAAATTGCTTGAGCGATTCTTTGTAAATTCGCAGTTGGTCTTCGACGAGATTCGTTTGCCCTAGCCATTGCAACATCTGCTCGTAAAGCGCCTGCTCATTTGGGTATTTTTTGATTTCATTGGAATAGAGAGCCAGAATGTCCGGCGTGCGATCTTCTCTCGCAAGCGACGCGACATAACGTTCAAGCACGTCAGCGTAAGCGACGCGGCGGCTCGCACTTTGCGCTTCGGGGTTTGATGATTGGGTGTCAAAGCCGTCCATGTAATCGTGATATGCGGAGCTTGAGTAATTCGAGTAAAACGAAGCTTCATCAGAGTAGCTTTCAGTTGCGTCGTCTGCATTTTGTATGTTAATGCCGGAATTCGATTTCGATGGATACGCAGCAACCGCCGGATGCACTTCGGTTGGCTCCGAGTAAACGTCTAGGGCTTCAGCTTGGCGGCTGCCAGGAGTGGCGGAGTGTAAGGGGATGGGCAGGAGTGGGTCATCGGGTTTGCGATGCTTTCCGAGATAATCCATCACACGCAAATAGAGAGCGCGTTCATTGTCGTACCTTCCCAACGCGATGTAGCAATCGGCGAGCTTCAAAGCGACTTCCGGGTACTCCCTTGCGTCGGCATACCGCTTCTCAAATTCATCGAGCTTGGCAGAGGCTATGTCCGGTTCATTCGTCGCCGTATAAAGCCGCACAATGTCCAAATACATCTGCGCGAGTTCCGGCGATGTCGGGTATTCCTGCTTGTAGGCGTTGAAGATGCGGTAAGCGGCGGCGCGATTGAAATGCTTGACGGCGCGCGCTTCCTCTTTCTCGAATTGAGCTTTCGGGTCTGTGTCGGAGAAGATCAGAGAGAGAATTCCGCCCGTGATTCCCGGATGATAATCGGCGGTGGCGACATCCTTGTAGAACTTCAAATCGCCACGCGTGAGCGCGAGCCGTTCATCTTTAGCGTCACACAGCAACTCAAACAATTGATAAAGAATCGCCGCCCGCAAAGGGCTTCCCGGTTTCATTTCGCCCCGCATGTAAAGCGTATAAAGAAAACGCGAGGCAGCGTCCCCGTCTCCGTCGGCGATCAGAAGGCGCGCGCCGGTGGCGAGTTCTTCAGGCTTCCAATTGATGCCACGCGCCGCTCTCGCTTCTTCAACTTTCGTGAAAACGTCTGGCGACTCTTCTTCGTAGGAATGCTTTGCGTAGTGATGAAGGCACACGGCCACATCGAAATTAGCGGGGTCGCGCTTTAACTCCGCGCGAAGCTCATGGCCGTAGGCTCGAAAGCGATCATGTTCCCGTAAGAAATCGTAAAAGCTCTCCGACAATTCTTTTGACCAGAACGGATCAAACGCCTTCGTGTAAACTGCTTCGGCTTCCTTTTCTTCATTCATCAAAGCGAGCAACGTCGCTTCTTTTGTGATGAAGTAGTCTTTGTTGGCGGGAAAGTTCTGCTCGTGCTCGCGCGTGACTTTGAGAGCTTCGGCGTATGCTTTTTCTTCGACAAGCTTATCAATGTATTGAGGGATGATTTCAAAAACAGCCGGATTCCCGTCAACGATTCGTTTATAAAAATCCGGGCTGAGGTAATTCTCTAAACGATGCACTCTTGCCAGTTCAATCAGTTCACGCAAAATAGTTGGCTTTTCGTTTGGCGGAGCATTTGCCGCTATCTTTTCAAGCGTCGAGGCTTCTTCGGCGTACTGCGCTCTCCTGTGAAAAAAAGCGGAGAGCGCATTGAGCGATGACTGATCTTCGTGTTGGAGTTCCACATAACGCTTCATTTCCCTTTCGGCCAACTCAGAACGATTGAGCTTTTCATCAAGCTGCGAAAGCTTCAGATAAACTTGCGCGTCGTTCGGAAGTTTATGCTGTACGTCGTCAAGGCGATTGCGTGCTTCAAGCGTAGGATATGGAACAAGTGCCTGTGCGCCGAAAAATTCCGCGCGCGTAAACAACGCTGATTCAATCAATTCAATTCTTTCATCACGCGCGGCTTTGCCCGAGAGCTTTTCATTTGTTCCGGCGGCAACACGATGCGCATAGATGATTGCGACGAGCAAACAGCCGACGATAAGCGTCAGCCCGATGAATCGCATCATGTTCAATCGAATGTTCATAAAACTCATGTGCCCATTTACAACACGCGCGCGGGCGCATGTCGTTCAGCGATTTCCTATAATTTCGATTCTTGTTTCAACGCTTGACTGGTTGTGCGCGAAGTCTTCTGCGGAAACGATCAATTGATACGTGCCTGCCGCCAATTTTTGCGGGACACGCAAGCGCGCGATGTTCGTTCTTTCTTCGTTCGACCAGAAAAGCTGTACGGGTTGCGCGCCGTACATTTTGGCGACGAGCCGCGCGGTATCGGAATCAGCATTGACACGAATGAGAATGTCATCGCCCGCTCTCGCCATCTGCGACGACACGCTCAAGCTCAACTTCGGCGCATGGCTGTCTACGACGAAACTCTTTTCTTCCTGATAGCCGTTGCCGCGTTTATCTGTCAACAACAAGCGACAGCGATACGTTCCGTCGGGCAGCCATGCAGGAGCGAGGAAGCGCGTTTCCCAGACATTTTCCGCCTTTAAGAATTGGAGTGGCAGCGTTTCACCGAAGGGCAACACGGCGAAAACAGAGGCAATCTCCGCGTTTGTTTTCACACGAATGACGGGATCGCCGGGTTGTATAAGACGCGGGCGCAGCAGTGCGCGCGGGGCGGCGAGAAAAGCCGTATAGGGCGTGACGAATTTATACTTTTGCGAAAGGCGAATGATTTCAGCGATGTAATCTTCGCGCTCGCCATTCACGTTCATCGCTTGCAGCAAAGCATCAACACGCGCACGCGCCCACAATCGCGGAAGATGCTCGTGCATATCGTCAAATTCCGGCAGTGCGACTTCGCGCGTGAGGTTGATGCGCTCGCTGCCGTACTGCCCCTGCACGCTGATTGTTGTTTGCGGCATGGGCTTTTTGTAGCGCCCGACAAACCCCGTGCTTGAACCGTCGAAACTGCTTGAGCTTGCGGCATAGACTTGATAGAAGTTCGATTGATCCGCTGTGTTCAAGCGCAAGTTTTCAATGCTTGATTGTCCGATTTTATCGAAGAAGATTTTTAGTTGGACATTGATGTCTTCCGTCTCTCTTACTTGCGCAAAATAGCCGTGAGAGACGCGAGCGAGTTCCTCAAATAGCGGCGCGTTGGCATCTGAGCCGAGAGCGAAAGCGAAGATGCGACACGATGGAGAGGCATCAGCGGAACTTTTCCCGTCGCTTGATTTGGCAGCGACGACTTGAACGATTGTTTTTGTGCTGGTTGTTCCGAGCGTCGCATTGGCGTCTGAAACAAGGATGATATTTCGCTCTCCGGATGGGAAATCGCGCGCGAGATCAAACGCTTTCAACAAAGCCTTGCGAACGTCTGTGCCGCCGCCGAGCATAGAGTTTTTAATAAACTGAAGCGCCCGCTCGACGTTTTCGGGCGTCGCGTCAATCGCTCCTTGCGCGAAAGCAGAAGCATCTTCATTGAAGAGGACGAGATTGAATTTGTCCTGTGCCGTGAGGCTGTGTAGAAAATAGTCAATTGCTTCGACGGCGCGCGCGAGCTTTTCGCCGTGCATGGAAAGTGACGTATCCAGAAGAAGAATGACATTGCGTGGTTGATTGTTGTTCGACTCACTCGCAGATGAGTTGCCGCGCTGGTTGAAGATGGTGCGCGCCTCAAAGTAGCCATCCGCATTCGGTGGGGCGAGCGCAGGGTCACGCAGGTCGTAGGCGGAAATTTGTTCCGGCGCGCGGTAAGCGATCCATGCGAGCGTGCTTTCAGGAATGTTGATTCTATAATCAAAAGAAAAATCATTCTTCAGTTCGATGTCGTGCGCTTGGAAGTCATACTCCGTTTCGTTCGGCTGCGACTTTAACGTCTCCATCGGATAAGTTGCGGAATCAAATTGCAACGGCGAGATCGGGTAATCGCTCCTGACATGAACGTGTAGGTTAAGCTCTCCGACGTGCTGTGCATCGCCGAAAGATGGTTTTAAGGGGAATGTAAAATGGGAGGCTAATCCTTCAACGGGCAGCATCTCTGTATATTCCATCTCGATGCGCTTTGTGCCGTAGACCGGAATCGGAAACACTTTGGCGCTGAAGGCAGAATGACCTTCGTGCTCGTCATCCTGTTGCAGCAATCCGGGATCAATTTGCTGTTGCTTGATATTCGTATAGACGGCATTTGCGCGCCGCTTTTCCAGCATTACACCGGGTAGGCGCGTGTCATTGTCCCAGACGGCAAAGTCCGAAACAGCGGCTTGGGGCGGCAGCGCGAAAAGATATTTGCCTTCGAGCGTCTGCGCCATGTGGCTATCGAAGACTTGCAGCACGCGCACCCTCGCGTGTTGATTATCAACAAGGACATCAACATTCATCACCGCCAATGAAAGCTTGGCAGAATCGGGCTTATCGCTTTCTGATGACGGAATCAGCGCTCCCGATTGCGCTCTGCCGAGTGGCGTTTTCAGGCAGAGCTGAAGAACAAGCACGACGCTAAAGAGCAAACCTACAACGATTTTCCTTGAACCGAGAAGTCTTGAGCCTTTCTTATCTATCATTGCTTTCGTCCTTCGATGATGCATCGAAATAACTTTTCTCGATGCGCGCCAGCCCACTCGTCGTTCCGAAGTAGACGCGCTGCCCGCCGCCGGTCACGCTCAAGACGACGTGCGAGGGCAATTCGTTCTTCAGGTGCTTCCACTTCTGCGAACGCAAATTCAGAACCCACGCTCCATCGAGTGTGCCGACGTAGAGCCGTTCAGCATCGCTCCACATCGCATTGGGATTGATGATCTGTTTACCGATTTCCGGCGCGAAGCTGCGCAACTCGCCGGACGCGGTCAACTCGAAGACGCCGCCGCCGTAAGTTCCGACGAATAAGCGCGCACCGGCGGCGCAGAGTCCCGTAATCCAGTTGTGAGTCAGATTGGAATTTGAATCTTTGAAGACGCGCACGACTCTGCCGGACTCTATTTGCGCCAGCCCGCCGAGCGTTCCCACATAGATGAAGCGATCATGCGCAAGCACGGTGTAAAGGCTATCGCTCGGCAAGCCTTGCGTTGTCGTTAAGCCGCGCAACTTGCTGGGCGTGCCGATGGAGAGTCCTCTACCCGTCGCACAGATCAACACCTTGCCGTGTGATTTGCCGGGTGTGCTGTTGCCCATTACGTCACCCGGCTCTTTCACTAATGCGATTTGCGAAACGGAGTTGCTCAAAAGTCCATCGACAATTGTTAAGTGAGAAGCATGAAGTGTCGAATCAAAGCGCGTGAGTCCTTGCGAAGTGGCAACGAAGACGGCTTTCTCATCCCCGTCCGGCACGAGATTATTAATCTCTCGCGTGGTGTCCGATTCAAGATGCGCGAAGCGGCGTCCGTCTACGCCGAGAACATCAATACCGTTTCTGAAACTGCCCGCCCAAAGCTTGCCGTCAGCATCAAAGGCGAGCGCGGAGATAATGTTGCCGGACAGCGTTTGCGACTCGTCGCTCCTACCAAAATAGGAGAAAGAGAGTTGCGCGCGTGTTGAAAAGGAAGAGTCTTTATTAGCGAGCCAAATGCCTTGGCTTCCAAGCAGCCACAGCTTGTCATCCAGCATGACCGCACGGCAATTTGAAAAGTCTGCGGGTCTGTTCCACGTTACATCTTTGATTTCAATGTGATTCCCCGATTCCGTGCTGTCCGAAACGTCGAAAACCTTGCCGTCGTCACGACTAAAAAGAATCTCCGTTCCATACTTCACAAGACTCGATAGCGCAGGCATATTTCCGGGCGAATGAAAAACCTTTTGCTGCCGGGCGGTTTCTTCCCGTAGCAGATTGTCATGGGAAGCGACGGCGAGTCCGAAATCGGAAGCGACGTAGAGTCGTTCGCCGCTTGCCGCAATCCCGACGATGCGGGCGGACGGCAAACCATCGGCGATTGTGAAATGGAGCCAGCGTCCAGCCTCCTGCATCCACAAGCCATCATCGAAGGTTCCAACGTAGAGTCGCGCGTTGTCTTCGAGAAGACAGTTGATTTTCAGCAGCCGTTCTTTATCGCCGCCGGTGGCAATCTCTTTGAAGTTCCTTCCATCAAACTCGATCAAGCCGCCACTCAGCGTGCCGATCAGTAATCGCCCCTTGCCTTCGAGCAGTGCGGTGATGGCCTGCGGTTGACGATCCGTCCAGCGGTAACTCTCGAAATGCTCGCCATCGTAAGTGAGTAAACCGCGCGTTTGCGTCCCAATGTAAAGTTTCGAGTTGAAGACCGCGAGGCTCGTCAGATCGCTTTCCGTCAATCCGTCGAGCACGCTATAGCTACGCAAGAGCTTGCCCGCAGGAGAAAGCTCTATCAACCCGCCGTCGGTTGCGGCAAAATATGAATCCCTGAAGCGCGCAATCGCTTTGACGTTTCGGGTGCTTTGCCAGAATTGAATATGGCTCATTGGAAGAGGTGAGCGGATGTTCTTTTCAAAGGAGATATGACCTTGTTCGCGCAAGACAGAGCGCGTTTGATTTAATTGCTCTAAAGCTTTGCTTTTGATCCGCCATGCTCCTAATAGGCTGGCGATCATCAGTAAGCACGCCAAAGAAATCAGCGATTTGCGTTTGGTTGAAATGCGCTTCAATTTCGCTAGAGCCTTTTGCGTTGTGCGGCTGTTACGGGATACTTCAGGCATCTACGACTCCCTTCTTCTGCCGGATAATGTGTGACGTACATGACTCGATTTTCTCGCAAGCCGGGCAGAAACTTCTGCGAAAGATCGGTATGATTATGACGATGAAGCGAGATTGAGTAGAGGCGGGCATCAACAGCAGTGAGATGTACTGCCCGTGAGGCAGGGCGCGCGCCTCTACCGCCTGCGCGACTGTGGCTATCCACATTGACTGTCAGAGGGCAATATCAGATGCTGGATAATCGTATATTAGCCTGAACTCCTGCCAATGTTTGACATATGGTATCTCTCGTATGCCTATTCTGATTGCTGAAGACAATGTGGCGCAACGCCGTTATCTGCGGGAAATTCTGGAGCGTGAGTTTGCCGCGCACGCGCCTATCATTGAAGCCGCCGATGGCGAGCAGACGATTGAGCTTGCACTCCAGCACAGACCTGAGTTGTGCGTGCTGGACATACAGATGCCGCGACTATCGGGCGTGAAAGCAGCGCGCGCAATCTGGCGTGAGTATCCACAGGCACGCATCATTTTCTGGACGCAGTTTCCGCACGAGATTTACATTAACGAGATACGCAAGATCATTACCTCTATTCAGCCGCCGCCCGCCTACGGTTTCATTCATAAAAACAATCCCGAATCACGTTTTCTGCGTTTCGTCGCCGCTGTGTTGGAAGACGGCGCGGACATGATTGATCCGGCTTTCAAAGACTCTTTCAAGCGCCCGCTCTTGACGGAATTTGAAGCCGAAGCGCTTTACTACCTGGCGCTCGGACTCTCGAATTGGACAATAGCGCGCAAATGCAGTTTATCTCTGCGTGGAGTGGAAAGCCGCCTTGCGACGCTCTACGAAAAACTGTTCATCGCCGTGCCGGAAGGAACTGCGCACGAAGCGTATGACAAGCTGGCGTACAACGTGCGAACGCGAGCCTTTTTTGAAGCACTGCGGCGTGGACTCATCAATAGCGATGAGCTAGAAAAGGCGGCAACCGAACTTGAAGCATGGCTCGAACGTGACCGCAAGCGTTACATAGACGAGCAAAAGGCGCGCGGAGGAAACATTCAGTGAGCGGTAACACTGCTCCGCACAGAATAGATATGCTGATTGGCTCAATGGGAATTTTTCGTCGCCGTCAATCGTTCAGTCTCGCTTTGAAAGCAACAGTGGCTTGTTGCTTGATCTTGTTGGCTGCCGTATCCTCCGTCTCTCCAGCGCAGAGCAATACGAGCAGTTTACAAGAGGCGAGTGAAACTTCAGCGCCGCAAACGTCCGGGTTGCATCAGTGGGGCGCAGTGACTTTGTTTCACGGCTTGCCTTCAGATCAGGTGCGGGCAATTGCGCAAGATTCGGACGGTGCGATGTGGTTCGGCACTGACGCTGGACTAGCGAGATATGACGGACGCCGCACGCAGGCGATTACCGCAGAAGGGCTTCCAGATGGGAGCGTGCTTGCGCTCAAAGTTGATATGCAAGGCGCACTCTGGGTCGGAACTGAATCGGGCGCGGCGAAGTTCTTTAACGGAATTTTTCACGCCATCAAAGAGACTGCAGGCTTTGGCGTAACGGCGATCATCACACCGGAACGTGGACGCGCAGTGCTCGCGACTGAGCAAGGTGTCATCTTCGATTGTCGCGCGAATGCGGACGGCTCCTTCATCGTTCGCTCAACACCCGACCAACCGCTGCTTAGCGCTGACGCAGACCACGCCGGAAAGCTACATCTTACGAGTCTCGGTCTTCTGGGCAATACGCTTTATGTTGGCACGCTAAGTCGCGGATTGCTCGCCGCTCAGCAAGACGACAATACGGTTAAAGAAATCTTGAGCCACCCGCGCCCCTTTTTCATCGAGGCGGTTGAAACTGATTCGCAAGGCCATCTATGGCTCGGCGCAAAGACGAGTGCTGAAGGCGGCGGGTTGTATGACGCAAGCGAGCCACAACGTCCATTGCAGATAAGCATCAGCACAGGTACGGTGACGGCGTTGCACGCGGGCGCTGGCAGCAATCTTTGGGTCGGAACGGATGGACGTGGCGCGTTTCACTACCAAGCTTCAAGCGTGATTGAGCACTTCACTTTTGAAAACACTGCGGGAGGACTGCGCTCTAATCGCATTTACGCGATCTTCGTTGATCGTGAAGGAGTCGTCTGGTTCGGCACGGACAAGGGTGTCTGCCGGTATGATCCGCATGCATTGCGCACTCAAACCATCTCCGATGATCCCGAAAGTAATTTTGTGCGCACTCTCTTTCAAACATCTTCCGGGCAGCTGTTGTGTGGCACTAATCGCGGATTGTTCATTTATGACAAAGCTTCATCCCGTTGGAGTGCCGTCAAAGCACTGGGGCGCAATACAATCTATGCGCTTGCTGAAGACAATATGGGGCGACTTCTCATCGGCTCGGCAAATGGTCTTTACAGCGCCGCAGCCTCGCGTGAGATCAACGCGGACTCAACCTTCGCGCGCATTAGAGATGACGCATTTGAGAAGGGCGCGATTGATAGCGTGCGCACGATCACGCAATTTGCGGGAGCAATATACATCGCAAGCTTCGGACGCGGCGTCGAGCGCGTAGACGGCGAACGCCGCACGCTCGTCTGCCCTGTTAATCCGGCTGATGCGCGGTGCCGTGACGCGGTTAGTTTACATGACGACAAAAGCGGAAAGCTATGGATCGGAACGGCTAGTAGGGGCATTTTTCTTTTCGACGGCAGGGGAATATTAGTTGATCCTCATCTCGATAAATTGATTGGCAGTGCTGTTTGGAGTATTGATGAAAACCCCGCCGGACGATTCTGGTTTGCCACTGCGCAAGGGCTTTACAATTATCAAACCGGGGGCGATTTAAGCTCCGTCATCGCTGGCGTAGATGCGCGCAGCGTTGTTGCGGTCGCGGCAAAAGGTAACGATCAAAGTTCAGCTTCAAAGGAAGTATGGTGCGCGACTGCCGGTGGCGGGCTACTCAAACTCTTAATGGATGAACGCTTCGGCGCAATTATTTCACGCCTTGACGTTGAGCAGGGCTTGCCGTCACAAAATGTTTTTGCTCTCCTACCTCAGCGCGCTGGAGACGCAAGCGATGAATCTTTGTTGATCGGCACGAGTCGCGGAGTGGCGCGCTATGAACCGGAAAGCATTCAGCCAAAGCTTCTGCCCACGCGCATCATCAGCAAGCGTATTCATCAATTGACGGAGCTTCAGCAGGGCTTGAGTCTTGAGTATCCTCAAAACAGTCTCGTGCTTGAGTTATCTGCGTCGAGCAGCCGCACGTTCCCGGAGCAGTTCCAGTACGCGCTGTTGTTGTTCGATAATACGGGACGGGTAATCAAGCAGAAACTCGCGCACGACGGGCAGTTTACAATGGAAGGATTACGTCCTGGCAAGTATCGCGTCGAGGCACGCACTTACACTAAAGACCTCGTCGCTTCCGAACCGCTCCGGTTTGAGTTCAGTGTGATGGACGCGCCGTTTCCACGTACAACCGTCGCGCTCTCAGTTTTGCTTGCGCTAACGCTCATCGCTTTACTGTGGGGCTACTTGCAGAACAGAAAAATAACGCGCACGAGCACCGCACTTGTGGCGGCGAATCATCAACTGGCGGATGCGCGCCTGCAACTTGCCAATGAAGCCGAGGCCGAGCGCCGCCGCATTGCGCGCGATCTGCACGACCAGACACTCGCCGACCTTCGCCACCTACTGTTGCTCACCGATCAATTACCCGTGACTGGAACCAGTGCTCATCAGCCTGCGCTTGCGCCGCCCGTTTTTCGTCAGGAGATAGAGTCAGTTTCAGACGAAATTCGCCGGATATGCGAAGACCTCAGTCCATCTGTGTTGGAGAACGTCGGGCTGATGGCGGCGCTTGAATGGGCGCTCGCCAACGCGGTTGCTCACCCGCCTGCTGGCTGCACATTCGAGTATGAGTTCGTGTGCGACGAATCAATTGAGGAGCGCCTTCAGTTTGCGCCGGGCGTGCGTATGCAGATTTATCGCATCACGCAGGAAGCTATCAATAATATTTGCCGACACGCGGAAGCAACATGGATCAAACTCACAGCGGCGCTTTCACCCGCTGGCGAATTGGAGATCAAGCTCGAGGACAATGGAAAGGATTTCGACCCGAAGAATAGCCAACGAAAAGGCGGACGCGGGCTTGCTAACATTCGCGCCCGGGCAAGTCTCATAGAGGCAGAGGTAGCGTGGAACAGACGCGCCGAAGGCGGCACTACTTTCATACTTCGCAAACTCGTCGCGGCAACAATTGAAAAACTCCGGCAATCATTATAGCCAGAGACTATCTCTTGATTGAACAATCCTTATATCCAATCAAAGAGATAGTCTCGCTAACTTGAATTTATCTGTGAATGTTCAAAATTCTTCACTTTCACTATCAAGCTCATCAACACAATTAATTGAACTATAAGGCACGCTGAAGTTGCCGATTGATCAGCTTCACAAAGGTAAGTGCTACCAAAGGAATTGTGATGACTATCGAGATCAGTAAACTCTTCTCCTTTGTCATTCCACAGGCGAAGAGTGCGGTAGCAAGCGTCACTAGGAAGACCATGCCGAAGTTTATGGTCAACCAGACTACTATTGCCTCGCGGAAGAGTTTCTTCAGATCAACGTTGAATTTACTTTCGTTCATTGTTCATCAATCTCCTACTAAGTGACTCATCATCAACGATTGTAGAAGTAAATCCTTCCGCCGGTTAAAGAGCACTCCCCTGCCCCTGAAATATTCTGTGATAGTACGCATCGAAAAGGTAGATTTTGGACGGACATTCTTCTCTTCGCTTTCAATCGTGTGCTCAATGATAAACCACTCGCCTTTCAAACAAACGAAATTTAACGGCGAAGCTTTATCGCATCTCAACATTGCGCGGGGTAATCGTTACATGGCATATACTGAGCCACAAATGCTAGGCATTACAGACGGATTCTCGTTACCAATTCCTGCTAATTGACAGAGGTATCTTCCATTTAGGCGGAATCAAGGAGTTTGATGAAGTTCCGCTTAGGCTTATGTTTAGTGCGGAGGCCGCTTAGGTAATCTTCGATTTCAGTCGCGCGCCCTGTCCGCTCCATTAGCTTTTTGATCTTGCGAATACGCGCGACGGCTTCTTCGTAAGCTCGATTGTTTTTCTGGTCAATGATTGGTTCGAGGCTCTCGCGGTAGATATGCAAAGCCTCCGATGGGCGAGGCTTCTCTAAAGCTTCCGCGAGTTTCATCCAGTGCCCATCGGAGCATCCGTGCGCTTCCGCAGCTTTGAGAGCCGCATCAACATCGCCTTCCCATAAGTAAATCTCGACGAGCGTTGAGTTATCATCGGCTCCCCGCCATGCGTAGGAGCCAACGCCTTTCTTTACATTCTTTCGTCGCTCATCAAGCATGGCGCGCAGATGTGCTAGCGCTCTCTCGCGCCAGTTCTCCCATTCTTCCTTTTGCTTGAGAGTGGATTTTCCGGCACTACGTGCGACGTGCTCTTTGAGTTGGCGATACGTCGCAAGATTCGGCGCGTCCGTATATAACTTCCAGATTTGCTCCACCGCTTCCCTATGACGATGGTGCCGGTGATATTCTTCGGCGAGGAATTCGCGTAGACGGCTATCGGTCTTATCAGGAAAAGCCTGCGCGCCCTGTTCAGCCCACTCAAGCGCTTTGTCGTGCTGCCCTGCTTCACGATAGATTTCGGCGAGTTTCAGGAAGGAGTAGGCTGATGATAGATCGCGGCGCTTGACTGCGACCAGTGCTTCGACATCGCCGCCTGTGCGTGCGAGTGCCTCCATGATGCTCGTGATGCGAAAGCGCCTGCCGTATTGCGCGGCGTTCTCAAGGTCTTCGTTGGTCAGTTTATGAATAACAGGATAGTTGCCGACGCGCTTCGGCTCTTTACTCTCCGGTGGCACAAGTGCGGGTACTTTCACCCATTCAGTTTCAGCCAGCCGACGATACTCGGCCAATCCTTCTGTGCCGAAAACTTTCCGGTAAGTTTCAGCCGCCCCGTAAAAGATTTCCCACTGGCTCTCCAGTTCCCACTTGAACAAGCGGCGCGCGAGTTCCACTCCGTCCGGCATGGCTTGCTGACAGGCTTCCAGATGGAGTGCCTGCAAATCCTCCAGCACATCGCTCATGTGGCCGTCCGAATCATCCACATGTCCAATCGCCCGCTCGACCTGCTTCAAGGCGTACTCTGTGAGATCAACGCATGACGCGGCGTGCCCGTCGCGCAACAGACTATGCAATTCCTGAGTCAGTTTGCGTATACCGTGCGCGTAAGCTCCGGCCTCGTGGTAATCAACGAAGCGGCCCGGTTTGACAGCATCTTTGATGGCGCGGCGGTAGGTTTCAAGATCAAGCCCCGCAGGACTAGAGCGTGCGGCGTCGAGCAGGAGATGTTCGCGTAAGCTTTTATCTTCCAGAGCGTGCTCCAAGAGTAGTTCGATGAGAGATTCTTTGCTTTGCCGCTCAAGGTGAGCACGAGCATCGTCAAGCGTTTTGGTGCGCGCGCTTGCTTTCGCTCCGCGCTTGATCTTTTCCCCGCTTTGTTGATTACCGACGCTTTTCGCTTCGTCCGCCCACACCAGCGCCGTCGCGACGCAGTGCTTGCAGAACTCGCCCATCTCACCCATCGGGCAGGTGCAAGAGGATTCGAGCGCATCATGTTCTATCCACAGCTTGACCTGATAATCGTGCGTGCCGGTGACGGTGGCGACAAGCTTCCCCTTGTACTCGGTAATGGAATGCACGTAACCATCAGCCGCATAATTTTCGCCGCGCTCGTAGCTGCGCGGGCCAGCCAGATCACGCAAGAGTTCCGTATCCCCGACCAGCTTAATGAGAGTTACCGTCATATTTTCTTTTCCATTAGCCCGCCCACATTGCCCTCTTTATTACCTCGCCATCGCTTCATGGATGAATAAACACAATTAATTTCTTCGCTCTTTGTCGGCCCTTGCACAATCCAACTCAGATAAACTGCGCCCCCGTTACTGCTTAGCGTTGCGCTGTATTGATCCGCCCCACAAAGATGAGGCGTCATAGAATGAAGAATCCTGTTGTTAACCGGTGCGAAATCAACGAGAAAAACTGGATTGTCAATGCCTAAGCGCAAATGCTCAAGCCGAATAATTCCGCATTCTTCAATGAGCGACCATCGGTAAACGTTAAAGAAGCTAACCGTTTTATGGTTTATCGTTATCCATTCCCCTGATTCCGTGAAAGTGATACGGCTGTCCTTTATCTTTGACACCATTACATCTCCCGCCGCAGCGCATTCCCGGCGAAAATTATCGCGCCCTTTATACGCACAGCTCAGCTCAAGCTGCCGCACTTCACCGAGTACACTCCATAGAGCCTTTATCATCATTTTCTAATTATTGACGGTGCGGTTCAGTGGCGGTGGTCAAGGATAGTTAAAGCCCACATCAGCCCTGCGAAAAGTTATCAGATGTCTATTGGCACGCAGGTGATAAA
>JAABUS010003494.1_pt1 | contig 25376 bp, 30 predicted proteins | sample 5560161 | NCBI WGS metagenome assembly JAABUS01 (sample SAMN10711885, study PRJNA513376) | rock metagenome | isolation source: Antarctica rocks | place: Antarctica: Victoria Land, Trio Nunatak nord | collected 2016-01-04
GCGTTGCTTGGCGAACAGCACCTCAAGCCGCTGCCCGTTCAGCGGGTGGAACGGGTGGGTAACGACAAGCGATCCCAAATCATCATTGGACGACGCGGCGCTATGCCGCCTCCGTCGGGATGCCCAGAGCGCGCAGTTTCCCGCTCGCCTTGGGGATCATCACCTGGCGTACCTCGACCGGGCTGAACGTGCGCGACCGTAACTGCTCGCGCACGTCGTGCAGGAACTCCTCGACCCCGATCCAGGAGACGATCGTGGCCACCGTGGCCCGGTCGACTCCCGGTGTCCGCGCCCCGGTGTTCCCCGCGACGCGTTGCCACGCCACCATCAGGAACGCCGGGTCACAGACCAGGTTGTACAGATCATCAAACCGGCGACCGGGATCCCCGGTCGCCCAACAATGCAGTTTGGCCTGCATCCTCCGTACCGTCACCCGAGCCCATTCTTCCTCGGGCCAGATGACGGCGCCGGTGTTCACCGACGCATCTTCGGACATCACAGTTCCTCCCTTTCTCCTCTCGCTGCCGCCCTTCCCCAGGTGACCGGCTCTCCCGGCCTCGGAGTACTACGACGGCTCCGCCCCACCCGCACCCATCGGCCGGCAACGCGCCTATCCCAGCCATGCCCGAAGCCATGGCGGGGAACGGACTGCGGATGGTTCCCACGTTCACTGTTGTTCGGTCAACGGGCGAGGTGCCCGGCTTTACCCCTGCGGTCTCGTCGTGGCTACGCCGTAGACCTTCACCACGACCTGCCAGGCCCGACACATACAACCGTCCCGACAGTTCCCCGCCCACGTCGTCACCTGGCTGGTAACGCCCGCAGGGCGGGTACGCACCGCATACCAGCCCAGATCAACCGGGTTAGAGCTGGTCGACGATGAAGAGGCTTCACGACACCGGTTCCTCGCGTACACCTTCCCGTCTCGCTCACCAGGCACGGCCCGTCCGGAAGTGCCGAACCGCCCTGACTTTGTCGCGGCTGCTCCCATCCACCCCAGGCGTTCCCCCAGGCCAGACTGCCGCCAGCTTCACCCGGTCGCTACGACGACCAAGCGATGCAGGTCTCTCACCTCCATCCGAAACAACAGCGCCTCGTGGCGCACCACGTGCTCATCCACGCCTAGGATCGCCACACCGTCAAACCGTGAAGCATCCTGGTCGGCCGCCTCCAGCAGCGGCAGGATCGCCTCCCACACTGTGCGCCAGCCGGTGCCGATCTGACGTCGGATCCCGTTGACCGAGGCGTGCTCGCGGCGGATCTGCTCGATCGCCCACCGGCACGCCCGCACCGTCAGCTTCGCTCTCGGCGCCGCGACCTGCTCGTCCTGCTCGACGAACGAGCCGACGTGGCAGCCCGGCTCGGGGCAGATCCACCGTCGTTTTCGCCAGCGGATCCGCACCGGCCGGCCCATCGCCGGCGCGTCGACCAGCCGCACCTCGACCCGGCCGTGGGCGTGGGCCACGACCCCGCAGGACCGGCACCCCATCGATGCCGCCACTGACTCGACCGTGATCGTCAGACCGCCGCCATCGTCACGCTCCACCGCGGTCACGTGCAGGCCGTCCAGGCCCACCAGCAGGTCGCACCGGTCGCAGTAGCCACCAGATGCACGGCAGCACAACGTAGGCTCGCTCACGTCGAGGTCCTTGAGGTCAGGAGAGGTAGAAGTCCTCTGATCCTCGGGGACCTCGACCCATCCCAACCTCAGCCAGCCTCTCGGCGCGCCGCGCTCACCCCACACTCAACGGCGAAGAGCCACTATGGGCCGTGAGTGCGGTCGGAGTGGCTACCTCCTTGGTGACGGTGGTGACGGTCTTCATGGAGTTCTCGGACAGGTAGCGGCGCTCTGTGACCTGCCATTCGTCGTGGGTCTCGACCAGGACGGCGCCAGCGAGGCGCAAGAGGGCTTCGGGGTTGGGGAAGACACCGACGACGTCGGTGCGGCGTTTGAAGGCTCATGTCAAGAGGGGTGCCTTGCGGAGGTCTCGAAGCATGGTCCGGTAGATGGTGTTGGACAGGTGGCGTTTGAGGATTCGCATCGCCTCACGCCGCGTGTGCCCAGCCGCGATGGCTCGCTCGTAGAGCTGTCGGGCTGAGGGCTGGCAGCGCAGCTGGATCATGGCGATGCGGTGGATGACGGCGTTGAGGCGTCGGTTCCCGCCTCGGTTGAGCCGGTGCCTGACCGGTTGGCCGCCTGCTTCCCCGGAGGTGGCTGGGATGGGTGCGAATTTCCTTCAGTACTGTTGCTCACATGACGCGCGTCTCGGCTGGTAGTCAGGCCGACTTAGCGAGGCGGCTCGTCAATGTCGACCTCAACCTCCTGCCGCCTCTGCTGGCACTACTCCAGGAGGGGAGCGTTACGCGCGCCGCTGAGCGAGTTGGCCTGTCGCAGCCGGCGATGAGTCACACGCTGGCTCGGCTGCGCGCCTTGCTTGGTGATGAGATCCTGGTCCGCAGCGGCAATCGATCGACCCTGACACCTCGAGCCCATGGTCTGATCCAGGTGGTGAGCAGGCTGCTTGCGGACGTGTCGGAGAACGTTCTGGACGTCCGAGCGTTTGACCCGTCGCGAGACGCGAGGCGGTTCGGGCTCTCGATGTCGACGTCGACGGCGTTCGTCGTGGCGCCGGTGCTATTAGAGGTTGGCGAGGGGAACGCCCCCAACGTGACATTCGAGCTCTTCGACAATCCTGAGCCCGGTGACGACGTCTTTGCGCGTCCTGAGGTGGATGTCGCCCTGCTCGCCGACACGGTCCCCACCGGCTACCCGCGGGAGCCGTTGTACCTGGATCGCTGGGTGGGGGTTGCCTCGAAAGATCATCCCCAAATCGGCAGGTCACTAACTTTGGAGCATCTGATTTCGATGCCTCACATCGCCTACCAGTCTCCGACAGCGCGCACGGCACCATATGTGGTGCTGAGTGGGCTCGGCATCCATCCGACGTTCGACATGGTGACCACCAACTTCCTCCTCACCCCACTTCTGGTGGCTGGAACCCGACGCATCGCGATCGTGCAGGAGCGCCTAGCGGCCGGACTTAGCCCGCATGCGGGCATTCGTACCCTTGAGCTGCCTGTAGACGTTCCGCCATTGCGTATCGACCTGATCTGGAACCCGCGTATACACGGTGACCCGGGCGTGGCCTGGCTCCGCAACTGTCTGCTCCTGCACCCTCAATTCACGCGATGAATCCCTGTCATGCCAAAGATTTATTGGACTGATACGTCTTGGGTTTGGTGAGATGAACCCGCGGCGGTCACGCCGCCCGGTCAGGACAGGCAACGACGGGGATCCTTCGGGTTCCCCCTTGCCCGCTCCTCCCTGGTTCGGTGATGTCCCGCGCGTCATTTACGAGGAGGGTTCACATGGGGTCGAGGATCGCCATCGACATCGGCGGCACTTTTACCGATGTGGTCGGCTTCGACGGCGACGCGCGGGGCCTGGTGATCGGCAAGACTCTGAGCACGCCCGGGGACCTGATCGAGGGGATCCTCACGGGGCTTCAGGACGCCGGCACCGATTTGCAAACCACGGACTCGATCGTGCACGGCAGCACGGTGGTCATCAACGCGCTGATCGAGCGAAAGGGGTCACGGGCTGCCATCGTGACGACACGTGGGTTCCGCGATGTCTACGAGATCGGGCGCGTCAACCGTCCAAACGCATTCGACCTGCAGTTCGAGCAGCACCGTCCGCTCATCCCGCGGGCGCTTGTCTTCGAGATCGACGAACGGATCCGCGCCGGAGGACAGGTGCAGCGACCGCTCGACGAGATCGAGGCGCGCCGCCTAGGACGGCATCTCGCCGGGCTAGACGTCGAGGCAATCGCCGTTGTGCTCCTGCACTCATACCGCAACCCCGAACATGAGACCCTGCTGGGCCGGATCCTTGCAGAGGAGAACCCCGGCGCGTACGTCACGCTCTCGCACGAGCTCAGCCGCGAGTATCGCGAGTTCGAGCGAACCTCCACCACCGCCGCGAACGCCTTCGTTGGGCCGTCCGTCAGCAGATACCTCGAACGACTTCACGCTCGGCTGTCCGACGGTAGGCAGGACGCGAACCTCTCGATCATGCAGTCCAACGGCGGGCTAGCCGACGTGGGCACGATACGCCGCCAGGCGGTGCAAATGATGGAGTCCGGGCCAGCCGGTGGCGTCGTGGGCACCATAGAACTGTGCAAGCGGCTCGGCTACCGGGATGCCATCGCATTCGACATGGGAGGCACCACGGCGAAAGCGGCGGTGGTCCGCGATCAGACCTTCCCGCAGGCGGCTGAATACTTCGTCGGGGGCTACGTCAGAGGACTTCCTATCCGGATCCCCTGCCTGGACATCGTCGAGGTCGGCACCGGCGGCGGCAGCGTGTCCTGGCTCGACGCCGCCGACGGGCTGCACGTCGGCCCTCAGAGCGCAGGTGCCGACCCAGGCCCCGCCTGCTACGGCAGGGGCGGTTCTCAGGCAACCGTCACCGACGCCGCCGTGGCGCTGGGGCTCCTCGACGCCGGACGGGCGCTCTCCGGGGACCTGAACCTCGACGCGGGTGCCGCGCGTACCGTGGTAGCGGAACTGGCTGAGCGAATCAAGCTCTCCGCTGAGCATACGGCGGCCGGCATTCTGGAGATCGCGGCGGCCTCAATGGCGAACGCCGTGCGGGCCGTCACAACGGAACGAGGCCTCGACCCCCGCGACTTCGCCCTTTTCGCCTACGGCGGTAACGGCCCTCTCCATATCTCTTTGGTCGCACGCGAACTGGGGGTGCGTCGTGTCGTCGTGCCGCCGGTCCCGGCCGTGTTTTCCGCGCTCGGCATGCTGATGGCCGATGTGCGGCATGACCTCGTCCTGACCAACATCCAGGTCCTCGCTGACACCACCTCCGGCCGGCTGGATGACGACTTCCGCGCCCTCGAGGCGTCAGGCCATGCCAGCCTGCGGGACGGCGGCGTGGAGGAGGACAATACTCGCTTCGTCCGCCAGGCCGACATGCGTTACGTCGGTCAAGAACACTCCCTGACCATCGAAGTCCCCACCCTCTTCGGCCCGAGTGGGATGGCCTTGGTCAAGGAGACCTTCGACCGCGCCCACCTGGAGCGCTTCAGCCACTCTGCGCCCGAGGAGGAGGCGGAGATCGTGTCGCTGAGGGTCTCGGCGATCGGCTCGATTCCGCGGCCCGACTGGGCCGAGATCGACGTCGGTGAAGCGGAGCCGCCGGCACGCGCGCGGCTCGGCCAGCGGCCCATCGTCCTGAATGCCGACGAGGGACCAGTCGAGTGCCCCATGTATTGGCGCGCTGAGCTGCTGGCCGGCAACTGCATCACCGGGCCGGCCGCGATCGAGGAGGGCACCACAACCACCCTTCTTCGCGGCGGCGACTCCTTGACTGTTGACCCCATCGGCAACCTGCTTATCGAAATCGGAGTCACGCGATGACTGTGTCTGCAGTGCCCAAGTCCACGCCGAAGGCCACCTCCCTTGATGCCGTCACTGCCGAGATCATCCGTGGCAACCTCATTTCCATCACCGATGAAATGAAGACCAACCTCATGCGCACGGCATACAACCAGATCATTTACGAAGCGCAGGACTTCACCGTCGGCTTGTTCGACGCAGCCGGCGAAACGGTCTCGATCGGGCTGGGCCTTCCGATGTTTGTCGGAGGGCTGTCCGAGGCGGTCAAGGCCAAGATTGCTTACTACGGCCTTGATGGCATGAGCCCCGGCGACATCCTGCTGACGAACGACCCCTACATCATGGGCAGCCACCTGAACCACATGATCTTCACCATTCCCATTTTTCACGATGGCGAGGTGGTCGCCTTCGCCTCATCGATGGCCCACTGGCTCGATATCGGCGGCTACATGGGTGGAACGACGCAGGACGTCTACGCCGAGGGCCTGCAGATGCCCATTGTCAAGATTTTTAAGGCCGGTGTCCAAGATGACGAGCTGACCCGCATCATCGCTAGCAATGTGCGCTTCAGCGACTTCGCCCTCGGCGACCTCCGGGCCCAGATCGCCGCGATCCGCACAGGCGAGACGCGCTTAAAGTCCCTGCTGGAGCGTTACGGCTCTCAGGTCATCCGTGAAAGTTTCGACTCCACCTTCGTACGCAGCGAGGCACTGGCCCGGCAGGCGGTCCGCAATATCGCCGACGGGGAGTATTTCGCCGAGACGAGCATGGACGACGACGGCGTCAACCTCGGTGAGCAGGTGCCAATCAAGGTGCGAGTGGTGGTCAACGGCGACCAGATGACCATCGACCTCAGTGACGTCAGCCCACAGGTCGACGGGTACTTCAACTCAGGAGAGACGGCCGGCCGCTCGGCAGCGCAGGTGGCCTTCAAATGTTTGACCTCGCCCAACGAGTATCCGATCAACCAAGGTTCGTTCCGTCCTGTCGAGGTGATCCTTCCCCTCGGAACCGTTATCAGCGCCGTCAAGCCAGCCGCCGTACGTTGGTGGATGACGTACCCCATGACCGTCGTCGACTGCATCTTTCGGGCCCTGGCGCCAGCCATGCCCGGGGGGGCGATCGCTGGGCATCACGCGGACCTAGCCATCAGCAACCTGTACGGGACAAACCCTGCCAACGGACAGTTCGCCCTGTTTTACAACGGGATCCAAGGTGGAGGTTGGGGGGCGACTCGGTCGAAGGACGGCGAGAACGCCACCATCTGTGTCAATGACGGAGACACCCACAACGCGCCGGTTGAGGCTCAGGAGTCCAAGCATCGCTGGATGTACGCGATCGAGTACGGCTTGCGCCCAGACTCCGGCGGCGCCGGGCGGCAGCGAGGAGGACTCGGCACCGTCCAGCGTTGGGTGACTGAGAACACCGTGACCCTTGACAGCTTCGTCGAAAGAACCCAAACCCCGCCGTGGGGCCTCGACGGCGGCCTAGACGCCTTGCCGAACCGGGTCTCGGTCCAACGCCTCGGCGCACGCGAGATCACCCGGTTCTCCAACGGCAAAGTCGACGGCCTAACCCTGCACCCCGGTGATGCCGTGGTCGTCGAAACCGGTGGTGGCGGCGGCTACGGGGACCCGCGAGAACGCGACCCCGAGGCCGTCCACGTAGATGTCGCAGCCGGTTACATCTCCAAGGAGCAGGCCCGCCGCCTCTACGGCCAGCGCTAATCCAACTGAGGCCCAGCGGTACACGCGTCCGCCGACCGGCGGCGCGGGACAGGACACAGAACGGGATTTCAATGGCGTTATCTCAGTTTGGCACCCCAATTCGCGCCCGCAAGGCCGTCCGCGGAGCATTCATTGGCTTCCTCGTTGACAACTTCGACATTTACCTGCCTCTGGTGGCTCTCGGACCAGCGATAATCTACTTCCTGCCGCCGAGTCTGGACGCGGCGACCGTCGCGGTCATCGGCTCGTGGATCTTCGTCGCGACGCTGGTGGGCCGGCCACTGGGTGCGTTCATCTTCGGGACGCTCGCCGACTCCATCGGCCGCCGCAAGTCGACGCTCATCGCTGTCGCAGGATTCGGGGTGGCCACCCTCGTCATGGGCCTCTTGCCCGGCTACCAGAGCCTTGGCCTCGGCGCTGTCTTCACCCTCACCGCCCTACGCTTTATCGGCGGCGTGTTCCTTGGCGGCGAGTACTCCGGGGCCAATGTTCTGGCCATGGAGGAGAGCCCGCGGGAACGCCGCGGACTCTTCGGCGGCCTGGTACAAACCGGTGCGACGGTCGCTTATGTCGCGCTGACCGCCCTGACACTGGTGCTGTTGGCGGTCATCCCGGGCGGAAAGCTTGACTCTCCCTACGTCCAGTGGGGGTGGCGCATCCCCTTCTTCATTGGGGCGCTCCTGGCGTTCGCCTTTCTCGTCTACTACAGCCGTGAGGTCGAGGAGTCCGCTGTCTGGACCAAGGCCTCGACGGCGAAGTTCTCGGCGCTAACCCTGCTGCGCGGCTCAGCGCTACGCAACTTCCTGCAGGTCTTCGTCATGATGAGCGGCATGTGGTTCCTTCTCAACAGCGTGACGGCACTCATCCCCCCGGTCCTGACGAAACGCTTGATGCTCACCGCCTCAGAGTCGACTCTCATCGTGATGGCCATTTTCATCGTGCTTACTGGCGTGTACATCGGCGGAGGAGCCCTCAGCCAGCACGTCGGACGACGTCGTTACCTGATGGCAGCCGCGGTCCTCGCCTTCATCGTCGGCATTCCCTCATACGCCATGCTCATCCAGCTTGGCACGCCCTCCGTGTGGCTCGCCATGGTGCCGGCCGTGATCGCCGCGGCAGCCATCGTGGCACCGTGGGCCGTGGTCACCTCGTACCTGTCAGAGCGGTTCAAGACCAGCAACCGTGCCGTCGGGTTCGGTCTCGGCTACAGCCTGGCCGTCATCATCCCCGCGTTCTACGCCACCTACCAGCAGTGGCTCACCAACCTCGTGCCCGCGCACTTCACGGTGCTCGTGCTCGTCGGGATCGGAGCGGCCCTCACCGGAGTCGGAGCGGCACTTGGCCCTGAGACGAAGGACGTGGACTTCACCGCAGAGATCGAAGCCTTTAAGACGCCAGCGGCGCTGGATCCACCCGTCTGAGCAGTTCGTAAACCCCCAGCCATTCACTACGCGAGCACTTAGGAGCAGAACATGCGCCTTGCCAATATTCGGGGGCGAGCCTCGGTGATCACCTCGGAGACCGCAGCCGTTGACATCGCCAGCGCGAGTGACGGGCGTTTCGGGCCTGATCTCCCGGCACTGTACGACCAGTGGCAAGAGTTCTTGGCCTGGGCGCCCGCCGCCAGCACCGTCAACGGCACTCAGTTCGACAGGGTCGACCTCGGGCCGCCGTCGCCCGCTCCCCGGCAAATCTTCGCCATTGGACTGAACTACGCCGCGCACGCCCTCGAGTCAGGTCATTCCCTTCCCGACGCGCCCCCGGTCTTCACGAAGTTTCCAACGAGCATTGACGGCCCGTTCCAGGAAGTCGAGCTACCGCCGGGAGGTCACACGGACTGGGAGGTTGAGCTGGTGGTCGTGATGGGAGACCACACTCGCCACGTCGAGGCTGTGGATGCCTGGGACCACGTGGCCGGGGTCTGTGTCGGCCAAGACCTGTCAGAGCGCATATCCCAGCTCGCCGGTCCTATACCCCAGTTCAGCCTCGGCAAGTCATTCCCCGGCTTCTCGCCGATCGGTCCGTGGCTCGTAACCCTCGATGAGCTGCCCGATCCGGACAACCTCGAGCTCGGGTGCCGCGTCAACGGGCACGTGCGGCAGACGAGCCGCACCAGCGACCTCGTGTTCTCGGTGCCCCGGCTGGTGGAGCATCTGTCGGCGACCCTTCCGCTCCTGCCGGGTGACGTCATCTTCACCGGCACCCCGGGCGGCGTCGGCCTGGGGATGATGCCGCAGGTCTGGCTCGAAGACGGGGACAGGCTGACGTCATGGATCGAGGGGGTCGGCGACATTGAGCAGACCTTTCGGTCCGCCGTGTCAAACCCTCGGACCTGAAGCAAGAGACGGGGGTCACGTTTATGGCGGTAGCCACCACGGAGATCGACTTCAGCGCCCCCGCCGGGGCCGGGGCCGGGCCACTGCCCTACAGCAGCAGCCTCGGGTCCAGGGACGGCCTGTACGGCAGGAGCGCAGCTGCGGAATCCACCCACAGGTAGCGGCCCTGCTCGACAGACGCGCTCCCCGATGACAGCGGGGACGGCTGCCCATCGGGGAAAGGAACGCACCCTCGGTGACGAATCACCAGACGTTCGCCGACATGTGGGCCGATGCGGTGTCGCGCGGTCGTGACCGCACATTTCTGCTCTACGACTGCAACGGTGTGGTCGACGCGTGGACTTAGACGAATCCGACCAGGTCGTCGAGCAGACCCCGGCGCCTTTGCGCCGGCACGGTGTCTCAGGTGGAAACTGCGTGCATCAGGCTCTGTCGAACTGCCCTGCGTTCGTCGCCGTGTGGCTCGCCGTCAGTCGGTTGGGGGCCTGGATGGTTGCCGCGGACCCTCGTGCCACTACGGACGAGATCTCATGGCACCTTGCTCGTAACTCATCGGTTGTCGGTGTCGTCGCTCCGTCCCGCGATAGCACCTACCGCGCTGCGGTCAGCCAGACAACACCCATCACCCTCCTCATCGTCGACGAGGTGGCCTCAGACGTGGCGCCCGGCTCGTCGCTGTTTTGGCCCTCGGACAGACATCTTTCCTTTACACCTGAGCCTTCGGTGGGTGATCGGCTCGCCGTCATGTTCACGTCAGGCACGACGTCGGCACCCAAGGGGGTCGTTCTAAGCCAAGGCCCATACGCGCGTACCGGTGCCGTCATGGCAGCTGCCAGCCGGCTCTCCCAAGAGGACGGTGTTGACGGAATCTACGTTGGCCCACGGGACCTCGCCCTATCACTAGGTCGAGGTGAGCCTGGCGACTTGGCCTACATGAGTGACGTCGTGGCAGGCATCGTCACCACATGTGTCGAGGCCGGCACCCCGGTCGGAGTGCACGCATCCTTCGCCGAACAGACGAGCGGGTACCGCAAGATGGGCGCAACCATACTCACCGCCGCCGCCAATACGGCCGTACTTGCCGCAGCCTTCGACGCCCAGGTGAACGCCCTTCGCTTGACGGGCGGGTAAGCGGACGATCCAAGCGGTCACGCGGCGCGGGCGCCGTCGCAGAACGAGCATGTGAGCCTTCCCTGGCGGAGGCGGCCAATCGTCCCGCGAGATCAGCCAAACGCCTCTCGGCGCAACTGCAGGTTTCGACTATCCATTGGAAGGACCGTTACAAGTGAGTCCAAAGACCGACCTGGTGGCCAAGTGGTACGTCGCGATCTCTTCGAGAGATTGGGACACCTTGCGGGCGATCACCGATCCCGCCATCGACTTCACTGTCGCCGACGGGTTCCCTGCTGGCGGTAAGTATCAGGGGAAGGACGCCGTATTCGACGACTTCTTTCCACGCAGCTTCCAGGAGTGGAGCCAATTCACCACCGAGGTCGACGAAATCATTGAGGCGCAAGAACACAATGTGGTGACCGTCAGAGGCCGTTACGTCGGTCGCACCCTACGAACCAACACATCCTTCGACGTTCCTTTCGCTCATATTTGGCGGGTCGGCGAAGGTCACCAGCTGATCTGGCTGCAGCAGTACGCGGATACGGCAGTAATGCGCGACGCGATCCTCGGCGCACCAACTGAGCCATGATCCGTCAGTTGTTGGGTGGCCCGAGAGGGTCGGGTGTGGCTGAGCCTTGATCGTGATTGGTGGCTCCGGTGGATTGGCCGCCCGACCCTTCCGGGGCGCCCTGGCTGCTGATTGAGATGCGCATTCTGGTCGCTGTTTACGGATCCGTCGGCGGGGTGTTCCTCCGGGCCATCAGGAGTTGGCCAACCCGTCCGGAGGAGGAACAGTTGGATCAGGCAGTCGCCCAGGGATGGGCCGGTATCGACGTCGGGAAGGGCCACCACTGGGTGTGCCTGATCGACGAGAGCGGGTCGACGCTGTGGTCGAGGAAGGTGGTCAACGACGAGGCCGCGATCCTCGAAGCGATCGGCGAAGTCCTCAGCCGGGCGCAGCAGGTGTCGTGGGCGGTCGACATCACCGGCGCCAGCAGTTCCCTGCTGCTGGCGCTGTTGGCCGCTTCACGGGCAGCAGGCGACCTACGTGACGGGCCGGACGGTGACCCAGATGTCCACCGCCTACGCCGGCGAGGCCAAGACCGGCGCCCGCGACGCCTACGTCATCGCCGAGACCGTCCGCCACCGCGGCGACCTGACCCCGGTCGACGTCCCCGCGGCCCTGGTCACCGAGCTGAGGCTGCTGGTCACCCACCGCACCGACCTGGTCGCTGACCGGGTCCGGCTGATCAACCGGCTGCGGGACGTCCTCAGCGGCTACTTCCCTGCGTTGGAGCGGGCGTTCGACTACTCGGCCAGCCGCGGAGCAGTGGTCCTGCTGACCGGGTACCAGACACCGGCCGCGATCCGAGGACGCGGCCCCTCCCGCCTGACCAGCTGGCCGACGGCCCGCAAGGTCCGCAACGCCGCGCAGGTCGCGACCCTCGCCGTCGCGGCCGCCGACGCGCAACACACCACCGGCCCGGACAGGACGTCGCCGCCAGCATCGTCGCCGAGCACGCTACGGCACTGATGAGTTGAACCAGCGCCTCCACGTCCTGGAAACCCGGATCGGTGCGACCTTCCACGCCCACCCGCAGGCCGAGATCCTCGCGTCATGCATACGGTTGCCCGGCATCGGTCTCATCCTCGGCGCCGAGCTCATCGCCGCCGCCGGCGACCTCAGCCGCTACGCCGACGCCGGGCATCTCGCCTCCGCCGCCGGCCTGGTCCCGGTCCCGCGGGCCTCCGGGCGCCGCACCGGCAACCTGCACCGCCCAATGCGGTACTCCCGCAAGCTGCGCCGGGAGTTCTACCTATCCGCGCAGTCATCGATGCGAGAGGGACCCAACCGCGACTTCTACCTCAAGCAGCGCGGACAAGGCCTCGGCCACGTCCAGGCCCTCATCGCCCTCGCCCGCCGACGCGTGGATGTCCTGTGGGCCCTGCTTCGTGACAACCGCGTCTTCACCCCGGTCAAACCCGCGGCCAAAGTGGCTTGACAACGTCATTGAGAATCCACCGACGGTGATTTTGGGGTTTCGGTGACGTTGTCGGCCGGTGATTCCTTGGGCGTGCGCGGGGTGGCGTGGCGTAGCCGCCGGTCTGTCCGGCTCTTCCACGTCGGGTCGTTCCTCGGGCCTGCGGGCCGGGATGGTCAGGGTGTCGCAGCGGTGGCGGTGGCCCAGGGGTCCCACGCGGACGCCCAGGGCCAGTTCGTTGGCAGGTGCAGCACCAGCTTGCGGGCGGACGACGCGACCTGGCGGCGACAGCGACCAGCTGGGTCCGCAGGGTGGCCCACCGGGCTTTCGCATGACGGGCCGACGCGGCCGCCCCCGTGGCGCGCAGGAGGTTGAACGCGAGACAGGCGAGGGCGAGCCAGGCGGGGTTCGCCAAGAACTTTCCCGACGGGGCGTGCGCGAGCGGGCCGTTCTTCAGCTCGGCGATGACCTGCTCGACGATGGCGTGGTCGCGGTGGGTCTCGTCCGCCGCGATCGTGCTGAGGGTGGAGTTGGTGACGAACCCGTTGGCGCCACGTCGTGAACAGCTCGTCTTGACCGGAGGCGGTGGCGCAGGCATTGAGGCGTTGGACCCGGCGCACGACGAGCCGGCAGGTGACCTGCTGTTTCGTGGGGGCGGACGTGAACGCGGTGAACGTGGTCTCGGCGACCTCCGCTGCGGAGATCCACCGAATCTCCTGTTCGTCCCACACCGCACGTGGGTACTCGATCGTGGTCCATGCGCGGTTTCGGGGATGGCCGTGATCGCCCGGGTGACAGCGGATTCATCCGCACGGTCACCGAGAACTACGCCTTCGCGGCGACGACCGCGGCGATGACATCGCGGCGGTAGTAGCCGGAGTCCGCCCGCACCATCAACGGCCCGCTCGCATCGGCCATCCGGGCGGTGGCCAGGCGTCACCGATCAGCCGGTGCGCGCCGTGCCCGGACACGGCGTTGCCCTTACGCAGCCGAGACGCCGCGATCACCGGGGCACACGTCGGCGAGGACAGGACCGCCAGCTGCGCGTTGAGGCCCTTGACGCCGCAGTACCCGTAGGCGGCGCCCTGCTTCTTGTACCCGCGGACCTACCGGATCGTGTCGTCGACATCGACGAACGTCATCGCGTCAGTTCCGCCAACAGCCGCGGCACCACCGACGCGAGCCCGGCCAGGGCCCGCACAGAGACCGCGTCGAGCTGGCGCACGGGCCCGAACATGAACGTGCACAGGAACGTCCCCACGGTCGACGGGGCCCGCACCCCGGTGACGACCTTGCGCATCCCGCCGTGGCGCAGCACGTCGAGGTCGTCGATGCAGTCGGCGCCAGCGACCATCCCGGCGATCACGCATCCCGCTTTGACCGCGGCGGTCGGCGAGGGCACGCTCAACCGCTGCGCCAGCAGCTCCTGCAGCCCGCCCGGCTCGGCCAGCCGCATCACCGGGACCAGACCCGCCGAGCCGATCAGGTTCGGGTCATCGAAACTGCGTCGACCCTGTGGAATGCTCGCATCTGCCGGATGCCTCCTTCGGAGCTGGTCGGATCGAACCGTCGCAAGTCCAATCCTCCCGCCCCACACGGGCGTCCGCGTATGACGACCCGCCGCAACCGCCCACCCACCGGTGGACCAGCGCTGAATCTGCACCAAGATTCTGAAGATTCTCAACCCGCCTCAGGACGGCGCCTGGCTGGCCCACGGCCCCTTCGTCCGACCGCAGAGCGGACTAGAAGGGCTCTCCCGGCACCTCGCCGCGTGAATGCCTATTCGGCATCGATGAGACCCGGCGGGGGAGAGATCAGGTAGGAGGAAGACCCGAGGCGCCGGTGGCGGGGCGCCAAGGACCATTGGAGCACCACGGCCGTCGCTGCCGGAAACTCGCTCTCCGGTTCTGCTCGCTCACGTCGACGGGCGGCCCGCCGCGAACGTGTCAATCGAGTCCATCACGGGCGCCCGGAAACAGCGGTGGTTACCGAGGCTCGTACCAGTCCCACCGTGTTCCCGAGGCGCCGAGCAAGTAGTCCCGCGATGCACGCGCGCGGGTCTGGACCGAGGGGACATCTACGTCCACCAGTTTTCCGCGCCACTTACGAGCTTGCCCCCCCACGAGCACGGTATCGACGTTGCTGCGGTTGGCGAACCCGACAACGCCGGCGTAAACATTACTAATGGGTGCCATATTGAGGGCATCGCCGTCCAGAAGGATGATGTCTGCCTTCTTGCCAGGAGAGAGCGTGCCAACCTTGCTTGTGAGATCTGCATTCGCCGCTCCCGACTTGGTGGCAAACTCGATGATATCGCTTAGTGCCAGTTGCTGAGTGAGTTCTTCGGGGCGGGTCAAGTTCGCAGCAAAAGCATGGGACCGACTCAAGTAGAGGAGAGTCTGCATCTCAACAAACATGTCCATGCCGTAACTGATTTCATTGTCCATACTGAGCCCCGGGCGGATACCGTGACGGAGCGCTTCGGCGAACGGTGGAAACGCTGGCCCCAAACCGAAACTGGCATCCGACCGTGGATCGATATTGACCGTCGCTCCGGCGTCCGCTATCACTCTGAAGCCTGTACTCCCGGTGCCGAAACAGTGGTTGAAGGTATGCATATGGTTGAGAAGGCCTGCGTTTGCGAGCTCTAGCAGGCGGTCAACGTAGCTTCCACCACCCATTTCATGCGACATCCAGAGGCTGTTATCATGAGCGAATCGCCATAAAGCCTCGTCAGGGAAGCCATCAAACAGTCGTATGCTAATCAATTGGTCGCTGCTAGGAAAGTACTCACCTCGAAGTCGAAGCACGTCATCTGGCCAGTGTTTGTTGTCTGTAGGACCGGAAGCCGGACGCCCCGATGCATGTACGCCCCTGATGCCGGAATCGACCAGGGCTTCCACAGCCGCGTTCGAGTGCTCGGGCGTTCTTGAGTTGTGGGAATTGTCGATGACAGTGGTCACGCCACCATCCAGGGCTACCAGAACAGATAGGAAAGTGCCCATGTAGATGTCGTGCGGACGGTAGTGATGAGCGAGCCCGTGACTTGTCAGCGACATGTATGTATCGAAGTCGATCGCTGGAGCAATCCCGCGCAGCTGACCAAGCCACGCGTGAAGGTGGGACTCCACCAGGCCGGGCATTACTATCATTCCGGTCGCGTCCACCGTGATCGCATTAACGTCAAGAACCGGGTCGGGCAGGTGCGGGCGGACCTCGATGATCTCATCGCCGCGTAGCAGCACGTCAGCACTGCCGTGCCACACGTTAGGGTCGACGGGGAGCACTAGACCACCGCTGATGATTGTCAAGTCTTGTTTGGTGCGCGGGAGTCGCAGTCGCTTCAGTGTGGCGCGGTCAGCCGCAGCGCTACTCGGACGTCGCCTGTCGACCTTGAACCTCCCCGAACTCACGGAGTACTTGGACCAGGTTCGCCTCGCCGCCATGTTGTTCCCGTTTCTCGTTCTCGGTGGTGCCGAACAGGCTAAACGCGACAAGAATCGCTGGGCTTGGCTTCTCCAGAACGCGACCTGTCCATCACCTTACAGTTTGAGGGCGTCCTTCGTTCCAATTAAGCCGTTCGGTCGTACTAGAATGAAGACGATCAGAAAGAAGACGACAAACGCCTCGAGCAATAGGCTAGACAGGTAACTGCTGACCATAGCTTCGACCACCCCCAGCGTCAGACCTCCTAATACCGCGGCCCGGATCGATCCGATGCCGCCGATGATCGCGGCGATGAACGCTTTCAATGTGATGGCGAATCCCAGAGAAATGGTGAGTGTTCGAAAGTTCGCCAGATACATAAATAGCCCAACCATCCCTATTGCTGCGCTCAGCCCGTAGACCAGCGCGACAATCCGCCCAACACGGATGCCCATGAGCTCGGCCGTCTGCCTGTCCTGAGACACAGCGATAATGGCTTGCCCGTGTCGGCTCTTGATCAGGAATAACTGGAAGAGCGCCACTACGCCCACAGCCACGACGAGGTTCAATACCGCAACGGCGCTAATTTGGATACCCGCGAGTTGAACGGACCAAGACGGCAGTAGTCCCTCCGGGTAAGACCGAGGACGGACGCCCCACAACAACTGAACGATGTTTCGCAGTAGGAAGCCGGCGGCGATAGCGGCAACGAACGCCATGAACACCTGGTTGCGTGATATCAGTGGGCGGTAGACTATTCGTTCCACGCCGATGGCGATGACCGCAGCAAGGGCCGTACCGGTTAAAGCGGCGAGCCAGAAGGGTGCTCCGGTTAAAAGTAGCGTACTTGTGAAGAAGGCCGAGAACACCAAGGTGTCGCCATGCGCGAAATGCATCAGGCCGAGCACCTGGTAAACAAGTCCATAACCCACGCACCATAGGGCGTACTGCGCTCCGCTGCTTAAGCCGTTCACCAACTGCTGCACAAAGTAGGTCATAGTGTCGCGCCGGATGGTGGAGTTGAGAAGTAGTGCATACCCACCTCGTCTGGACCCGTAGCGCCGGCTTGCGACTCAAAAGAGATGACACCGCTACTGAGAACGGCGATCCGGTCGCAAAGCTGAAGGGCTTTGACAACATTCTGTTCTACCAAGAGAATGGACAATTGCTTTTCGGCGGCAAGCGTGCGTAGGCCGCGGTACACTTGGTCGATCAACACGGGCGCGAGGCCCAGTGACGGCTCATCCAGCAAAAGTAACGTGGGGTTCGACATCATCGCTCGGCCGATGGCCAATATTTGTTGTTCGCCGCCGCTAAGTAGACCCGCCGGTGACCGCCTACGGCGCCCAATGACTGGCCATAACGCAAGGTATGCGTCAATGTCGGCCTGAATGGCTGTCGTGTCCTTACGGGTGTACGCGCCTAGACGCAAGTTCGCCTCCGTCGACATGCGCGGAAAGACGCATCGCCCTTCTGGGCACAGCGATACCCCTGCCGCCACGGTCTTCGCAGGGGTCGCCGCTGCTAGCGAAGTGTTTCGATAGGTTATGCTCCCGGAAGTGGGGCGAATCTGACCCGCTATGGTTCGCAACAGCGTTGACTTTCCGGCGCCGTTGGGACCGCACACCGCGAGAACCTCACCTTGGGCAACATGCAGTGACAGGCCGCGCAACACCCGCGTCTGTCCGTACCCTGCCGTCAGCTCACGGACTTCTAGCACGCTACTCACCTCCTACGTAGATGCGGTGGACTTCCGGGTCCTTGGCGATCTGCGCGGAGGCTCCGGTAACTATCACGCGGCCGCCGTCCATGACAACTACCTCGTCGGAAACACGAAGCACCAATTCAAGCCGGTGCTCGACGAGAAAGAGGCACATAGGGGCGTCCGAGTCGCGAGCCAGTTTGACCACCGTGTCCACCAAGTCCTCAGCTTCGTCCGACGACATTCCGGCAGTTGGTTCGTCGAGAATTAGGACTCGAGGACGAAGGGCCACCGCTCGCGCGAGTTCTAGCCTTTTCTGCTGGGCATAAGCCAGATCGCCAACTCGCCTGCCGGCATATTGCCCAAGGCCAACAAGTTCCAGACTTTCGAGGGCCATTCTTCGTGCCTGTCTCGTCCTACCACGCGCCGCCGGCGTGGCGAAGAAGGCTGAGACGGCCGCCGAAGCCATTCCTGCTCCCGCGGTGGCGCTGAGGTAGAGCCCAGCGACGGCGTTGTCGAGCACAGTCATTTCTTGGACGAGACGAAGATTTTGAAAGGTTCGGGACACGCCTAGACGGCGGACAGTTTCGGGGGATTGACCTGAGAGAACCTGAGCGTCTAAGGTCACTCTTCCCCGAGTAGGCCGATAATAGCCTGTCATCACGTTGATGAGCGTGGACTTGCCGGAACCGTTCGGTCCAATGACTCCGGTAACAGTGCGGTCCTTCACGGTGAAAGACACCCCCTCCAGGGCCACCACACCGCCGAAAGCCATCCCGACTTCGTGCACGACGAGCATCGGCTAGACCTCGGCCCGCTTGCGTGGGCGCCAATTCCGTATTACGGCCGTCAAGACGCCAGCGCGCAGGAACACGGCTAAGAGAACCGCAAAGCCGACGACACCCAAACTATAATCGCTGAGGCCTCGAAACGCCTCATTGATGAAGGTGAACACTAGCGCGACGGCTGCAGAACCGCTCAAGCTGGCCATACCGCCAATAATCACGTACAGACTAAAGATGAAGGAAGACTCGAAGTTGAAGTCGGCTGGGCTGATGAATTGAAGCGTGCCTACCAAAAACGCCCCAGACAACCCTGCTAACGCGGAGCTAAGCATCATCGCTGTGACCCGAATGCGGAATGGAGATATTCCCATGCTGCGCGCCGCCACGTCGTCGTATCGGACGACGAGCATGGCGCGCCCAAGAAAGCTCCGAGTAACGCGGTAAACGCAGAGGCAGACCACGGCAAGGAGACCTAGGCAGAGGTAGTAGGCGGTCACCGGACTATTAAAGGAAAGGCCCAGCACCGACATGGGTGGCAGACCGAAGAACCCCTCTCGGCCCCTTGTGAGGTCAGGAAGGTTCGCCAGCAGCTGAGCGACGGCGATAGTGGTGCCCAAGGACACAAGGACGAAGTAGTCGCCCTTGACGCGAACACTTGCCACGGAGAGAAGGACTCCACCGGCTCCGGCAACAATAGCGGCGGCCAAGAGAGCGAGCGTGAAGGACCAGCCGTGGTCGGTGACGAGGATGGCCGTTGTATATGCTCCCAGCCCATAGAACGTTCCTTGCGACAGGTTGAGCATCCCGACGTACCCAAGGGATATCACGAGCGACGCAACGACCGAGGCGTTGAGGAAGGCGACTGTGAAGATCTGCAGCCGGAGAGGCGACGTAATTACGAGGGGCACGAAGGCAGCTGCGAGCAGGGAGGCTGGGCCGGCCCAGGTCCTTAGCGCGGCCCAACTTGGACGGCCGCGGCCGTTATCCGCGGTGGCGGCCGAGTCGGAATACTCGGCAGGCGGGTCTACAAGCACCTACCTCCGCCTAACCGAACCATCGGCTCCTACCGAGTACGAAGCAACGAGCGAGCGATCCCTCGGACCGGGCCCAGTCACCTTGGAGATGCTCAACACCCGCTGCTTTGGCGTTAGTTCGCTCGTGAAGTCGATGGGCCCGAGAAGTCCCTCACCCTTTGCCTTGGGGAAGTTCTGCAGAAGGTCTTGTTTTGATGTGGCGCCGGCATCGATGGCCGCCGCGATGGAAACGATGGAATCGAAGCCGTGCATGGCTGGCGTCGAGATGTTCTTACCGAACTCCTTGTTGAATTTCCCGTCCATCTCGCTGAGGAGTGAGCCCTTCGCTGGGAATACGTCAGCGGGATCCGTCTGGTAGTAGTCTCCGATCGATAAGGCGGACCCAGCGGCGTCGGCGAATGTTTTGCCCCAGCCTTCGCCGAGGTAGTCCATCAGGGGTTGCTTCATATTTGACCGGCGCATCTGCGCCGCAATTTTACCGGCGTCTCCTTGGAGTGCAGCTGTCAGGACGACGTCCGGGCTTGACTCATTGATGCGGGTCAACAATGTTGAGAAGTCCGTGGTGTCCTGGGGATAGCTGATCTTTGAGGTCAGCGTCAGCGAATTGGTCTGAGTACCATCCGTGAGCCCCTTGTAGTAGGAGTCAAGGAAGGAATAGTCGGCGGCAATACTGGCGGCAGATTTGGCTTTGAGGTCCTTCGCCGCGAAATCGGTAACGGCCCGCGCATAATTGCTGACCGCGGCGGCTATGATTACATTGTTGTGAGCGTCCTTGGTTAGAAAGTCGGCCGAAGCAAAGGTGACGACGAGGGGCAGCTGGTATTTCTTCAACACCACGCCGGCTGCCTGAGCTTGGCCGCTTGTCTCGAAGCCGGCCATAGCAAAGATTCCGTCGTCGTCCGCGAAACGCGCCGCTATGGTCGTTGCAGCTTGAGTCTGGAGTTGGTCGTCAGCGGGCTCGATGACGTACTGGCGACCCTTTAGCGGCCCAGACGCGACACCGCCCTTGCTGTTGAGGTACTCGGCAGCAAGGTTGGCTCCGTCGACCATGTCCTTGCCTGTCTCAGCCGAGGCGCCAGTCAGCGGAGCGGACATAAGGATCCTGATCTGTCCGGCGCCGGTAGAGCCGGTCGGAGATCCCGACCCGCTCGTCGAGTTACTACAACTGCTCAGGAGAACTGCGACCCCCGCAACTGCGGCGGCCGAGCATTTGATGCGTCGTTGCACCATGCGCCTCATACTTTTCCTCATCGTTTGATGTGCATCCAAAACCGTTGTCGCCCAGTCGGCCGACAGCATCGCCGAAGGCCGGGAATGCCGAAGCTCACTTGCGTGGCAGTCCTCAGACCGGTCCCAAACTCCCAAGTGCTGGGGTACATCTCAACAGAGGCTCTCACATTAATCCAATAGATTGTTCGCATGGGACACATCCGGCGGACGAATGCATCAATCGGCTGCGCCGGACGACCACCCCGTCAATCTGAGCCCCGAAGGCACCGATCGGTAGCAGTGTGTAGCGGGCCGCGACGCGCGAGTGTCTTTGTGGGCGGGAGGATTGGACTTGCTAAGGGTCTGATCCGAGGCGTCCGAAGGGCATCCGACAGGTGCGGTCGAGGTCTCCTTCGTCTCATCGCCGAGGATCTCGGAGTAGGCGTACCTGGAGTGGTCGGCCACGGCGTGGTGAAGGTGGGCGTATCCAAGGTTGGGGCGGCCGTGGACCTTCCGCGGCCGTGACGGGTCGCGGTGCGCGGAACTGTTAACGCCGCCGACCTGCCGGCCGTGGACGCGGTGGCCGCCGCCGTCGGGGATCCGGCCGAGCTTCTTGATGTCGACGTGGACCAGCTCGCCGGGGGTGGCTCGTTCGTAGCGCACCACGTGCCGGCGCTGAGCCCGTACCGGGGCCCCAGTCGCGGGATCGGTCCACGACAGCCGCAGGCACTGGTAGCGGGTCGAGATCCGGTGCACGGTGGAGACGGTCAACCCCCAGCAGGTACGCGATCCGCGCCGGCCCCCACCGTCCGGGAGACGCGCAGACCGACGACCCGGTGCTCGGTGCGCCGCGACGTCTGGTGCGGACACGACCGGGGACGTGAGGACCTGTCGACCATCCCCGCCACCCCCTGCTGCCGATACCGACCCGACCACCGGGCCGCGGTCGTGACTGACACCGAAAGCCGCTCCGCTGCCCGCCGCAGCGGCCACCCGTCATCGACGACACAGCGAGCCAGCCGCAGCCGACCGGCATGGGCCAACTGGGCATTACCGTGAACCATGAGGACCTCCGAGTCCGAGATGGGAACCTAGACAGCTCCACACCTCTCGGAGGTCCTCACCCGTTCAACCCGGCACGCCGTCCTGTCCACAACCACCCGAGTCAGTACACCCAGCCGCCGCCGCTGACCGGATCGGCGGGCACGTGACCTCCGCCAGGAGGGCTTACATGCCTGTCGGCGGTGACCTCGACGATATCGATGGGCCTCGCCCTGGGCCTCGGCCCCTGTGCGTCAGGTCTGGTGAGACAGGTCGGTGATTTTCTTCCCTCTGCACGGGGTGTTCGGCGCTGACCTTGCGGCCTTCGCGGCGCAGAGCCCAGCCCTGGCGCAGCGCTACCGAGCCGAGTAGGCGGTGTACTCGTTGGGCGGGACGTCAGCCGCCTGGCAGGTGCTCGCAAGCGAGTCCGTCACCGGACTGGGACGGGCTCTCCATGGCCCGGCTGTCGTGGGGGAGCGGCATTTGCCCAACGGTGAGGCGGGACGAGACCGCCCACAGCCGCTGTGCGCTGGCCGGTGGGGGGCGGCGTCCGTCGCTTGTATCTGGCGGGCGTGCGGAGCGTTGTGGTCGCCGTTTGCCAAGCGACGACGCCGTTGCGGTCGACGAATGTACCCGTTGGGCCGTCCCGGTCGATCGTGGCCATGGTGACGATGGCGTCGGTGCCCTCGGTGACGGTCTGGGTGCCGGTGTTCCCGTTGAGGTCGGTGGCGGTATAACCGGGGTCGACCGCGTTGATGCGCAGCGCTGGCAAGGCGGTCGCGTACTGCGGGTGAGCATCACCAGTGCGCTTTTGCTGGAGCAGTACGCCGGGGCGAGGACTGTCGACTCGACGCGGTCCGGGTCGTGCGTCTCTGCCTGCGATCCGAGACCGCTGGCTACGTTGACCACGACGCCGTTGTCGGACCCTAGGAGCAGTCGGAGGAACGCGGGCAGGACCCGCACGGGTCCCAAGACGTTCGTCTCGTACACCTCACGTAGATCGTCGGCGGTGACGTCGCCAACGTCCTTGCGGGCGCCGCTAATACCGGCGTTGTTGATGAGCACGTCGAGGGACCCGACGGTCTCGACGGCGGCGGCCACCGAGGCGTCGTCGTTCACGCCGAGTTGAACGAAGCGGGCTTCAAGGTTAGTGGCGGCCGTCGTTCCGGCTTCGACGTTGCGGGCGGCGACCCAGACGTCGTGGCCCTCGGAGAGCAAGCGGCGGGCGGTCTCGAACCCGAGACCCTTGTTGGAGAACACCGTGGTCACCGAACTATTGACCGACCTGCGGGGCCGGGGCCTGGACACCACCCGCCCGGCCCTGGTCGCCATCGCCGGCGACATGACGCTGCGCGCCGGCATCGCGGCAGTGTTTGACCACCCGGTGGTTCAACGCTGCCAGGTGCACAAGCTCAGGAACGTGGCCGACAAGCTACCCGATGACCTCGCTAGGGCGGTGACCAAGCAGATGCGGGCCGCCTACCACGCGCCGTCCGTGGCCATCGCCTGAGCCCACCTCGAGGCGTGTCGAACGGGTTGGAGCACACCCACTACGGCGCGGCAGGCAGCCTGCCCGATCCCTCTCTCTGGAACGTTTGACCGTGCTCCGCCTGGGCGTGCCACCCACTATGCCTGAAACCTGCGTAGCAGGAACAGCATCAAGTCCGTGATCCCGATCTGCCGCAACCTCTCGAACAAGTAGGAAGCGAGAGGGACATGGCTCTGCGCTGTTGCGGTGCCGGCCTGGCCGAGGCCGGCAGACAAGTTCCGCCGGGGCAACGGTCACCCGCACCTACCGCCACTGCGGCCGCCCTCCAACGGCATGTCGCCGAGCAGAAGTGTCGTCGCCGACCGTCATGATGAGACCGTGAACATAGCCTGATGATCAAGGGATCTCCACCGAAGTGCCAAGGAAGCCGGGACATCCTCCCCGGCGGTCACGAGCGGTGCTCAACCATTTTGGAGAGGGTTGCAGCGATGTGCGCGTCTCGACCGTGCGCGGCATGTTGGTAGATGAGTGCCGCCTGAGGCGTTGAATGGCCGAGTCGACCCATGAGTTCTGCGAGTGTGGCGCCGGCTTGTGCGGCAAGAACCGCCCCGGTGTGGCGTAGGTCGTGAAGGCGTAGGTCCGGCCTTCCAGCGGTCTCCCGCGCCCCATAGAAACCGTGTCCGGCTCTGACGCGTGTGGCGCCATGGCGGGAGACAGTGGTGGACGCCTTTCCGTAGAACGTGGAGGGCGCGAGGGTGGAACGGCCGTCCGCTGCCGGGAACAGCAAACTGTCCTTGCCATCTTGTACATGCTCTTTGAGGTGGTCTCGGAGCAGGGGAAGGAGGTGTGGCGGGATGGCCACGTCTCGTACGCCGGCGGCGCTCTTCGGCGTGTCGATGATGACTTCCCCGTCGGCGCGGGCAGCGCCACGTCGAACCCGAATGACGCCTACGGTTAGGTCGACGTCCCGGCGACGGAGTTCGATCATTTCGCCGAATCGGAGGGCGCACCATACGGCAAGCAGGATCATTGGCTGGTTCTTGGGAGACATCTCTCGAGTGATGACTTCAAGCTCGTCTAGCGTCGCTGGGTTGATTTTCTTGGCGCGCTTGGTCGAGCCGGCGCCCCTGATGTGACAGGGGTTCGCCGGGATCTCGCCGTCGTCGACGGCGGTCGTCAGGATGGCTCGAAGAAGGCTGTAGGCATGGGCCGAGTACGTCGGAGTCGAGAAGTCGAGATCAGCGTGCCAACGGCGAACAGCGGCTGCGGTCAGCTGCGTCAATTGCTGTCCGGCAAGGGGGGTGAGGTGGCTGCTCAAGAGTTTGCGGTAGTGCTCGCGGGTCCGAGGCTTGAGTCGCCGGTCTGTAACCCAGGTCTGGGCATATTCTCCGAACGTCACGGGCTCATCGGCTCTGGAGTTCCTGATCTTGGGTGGCAGCCATGCTCCCGAAGCTATGAGACGACGCTCGTCCACGAGCCACGTTTCCGCATCGAGTTTGGTTTCGAAGGTGGAGGGCGCCGTGTGTCGGACGTCCGTACCGTGCCGGTAGAAGGCCTGCCACCGTTTGGATGGCAGGCGTCGGACGTTCCCGAACTGACGTTTACGGCCGGCCACCCCACGTCTCCTTCGTGCATCTTGCGTGCATCTTGCGTGCATCTTGAGAGTACTCCTGAGGCCGCATCTGACAACTCATGGCACTTTGGGTGCACCAAATAATCGCAGGTCATCGGGCGAATTAACAGGTCAGCTCGGAATCGCAGACCCTGTAAGTCACTAGTTCAAACCCAGTATCGCCCACCAGAAGCAGGCTTCTGACCTGCGGGAACGCACGTGCAAAACTGGAAACGTGGGGAATCTGCTGCTGTGAGCGGGCCCTACCTCTGGGCTTGATCGTGCGCACCGCAGCCCAAGTCGGCGTCCACCGCGGCGGTCGAGACTGATCACGTGACGCCGAATCGCGACGACTGCGGCATGGTCGGGCGTCCCGCCCCGACAGCGGCATGGTCGGGCGTCCCGCCCCGACAGCGGCATGACGGAGCATCCCACTGTGGGATTCAGTGAGATATCCTCGCCTGCATGAGCACCCAGATCGCCGTCCGCCTGCCCGACGAGATGGTGGCCT
>JAABUS010003495.1_pt1 | contig 25374 bp, 27 predicted proteins | sample 5560161 | NCBI WGS metagenome assembly JAABUS01 (sample SAMN10711885, study PRJNA513376) | rock metagenome | isolation source: Antarctica rocks | place: Antarctica: Victoria Land, Trio Nunatak nord | collected 2016-01-04
CAGTTCTTCAGTTTAGTGATATGAAATTTGAGCTTGTTGTCATTTATAGCTTGTTTATATTCGCTGCAAAACTCATCTGTTTAATTGATCATATATATTCATTGATAGAGATTTGCTTCTGATTCAATAAATAAAACATTAACTCTATCAAAGATCAGAATAGTCTGAAAGCAATCTTTAAGTCTTTAAGTTGATTTAAAGACATTCACTAAAGATATTCTGATTAAAGCATTGACTTTAGTGTTTATTTTGCCTGATTTAAAGATGATTTGAAAGTTAAACTTTGATAGAATGTTCAGATAGTTGACTTGTTATCGACTCAACTGTTTGTTTTTCATGAAAATCTTCAAAGTTTGATGATTGATGAACATCTGAATGAGTAGTTTAATACATTTCAGCTTGAATCATTAGTGTTTGAAACATTGAATAATGACTAGCAATTTCTTGTCATAAATGTGATAATTGATTTCAGTGAGAATCATGCTTTTGCTGTAGAAAATCATTGAATGAAGAACTTTCTCGTCATCATACTGAGATAGTATTTCATCTTTTACATAGTTCAAAGCATCAATCTTCAGAATAACTTGTCATTTGAGATTGAAGTGACGAAGTATTAAGACTGAGCTGACTTGTTTCTTTAAATTATCAAAGACTTGAACATAAATGTCATGATTCTAGCCTTGTCAGACTCAGTCTTTTAGTCTTGTCAGATTTATTCTCGCTTCATCATCTTGACTAGTTTCTATTGAGTCTAGCGTCGACTGAGAAACATATATATGTAGTCAGCTTCTTTTCTGTAGCTATCTTTCTTTCTTAGCATTTATCTTCTAGTTAAATGACATCTCTATCTGACTCGCTCTAGACAGATCTCTAACATTAGATAAATGCTCATCATTTACTCTGCTATCAATAAATAGATGATATGAAACAATCTATTCAGTAAGAAAAATTTGCAAGAGATTCTTCAAATTTGCATCATCATTTTAGATTGCAAGAAATTCTTCGATTCTACACTCATTTTCATCATTCTATTTGCAAGAAATTCTTTGAATAAAGTACTCAATTATTATTTGAAATTCACAAGAGATTCTTTGAATTTTCACTCATCAAAAAACATCAATTCAAAACATCAATCTCTCATCTACTCTTATCTCAACAACTTTTATCTTTTCTCATCATGACACATGACATTGAGTCAGTTGAGTCTTGAACAACTTATCTGCTTAAAAGCATTGTCAATAGAAAAGTTTCACTTCTACTTATCAATGCTTCAGTCAAAGCTGAGAAAGCTGTCATTGCATGAAATATACACATCGAAGAACAACTGTTTCATTAAGTCAGCAATCAACTCAGCGAAGTCATCAATATGCTGAATGAGCTTTGAAGTCAGCAAAACTTGACTCTACAACTCAATGAACATTGACTTCTCATACAAGATGATCACAAAAAAAGAAAGAAACAACTAGAAGTTGCTTTTGATAAGAACGATGAGCTAGAGAAAAAGATCAATCAGTTAAAAGATAAGCAATTGAACTTCAGAGTGAAACAACGTCAAGCTGATTGATCTATGCCTCGTCAAGATACTCAGTCAGCTGAGCAACAAGTCAATCAGAAAGTTCAATGAAGCTCAACTTTTAAAGCTCACTCTCAACAAGAATCTTCTACTTTATCTGAAAATGAGAATGATCATCACAAGTTCATCAAGCTTTTGAATTCATTCATCTTCATCGAAACAGATGATTCTATCTGAAAGATATGAAACATCAAAATAGCTGACAAGCTTGATGTCAACGCGAATCATTATTCTACTGAAAAGATTCGTATTGTCTATGTGATTTTCAGACTAGAAGATGATGCTGATCAGCAAATCTATGCAAAGCATTGTATTGATGCTTTCTCATTCTATCAATTACTATCAGAGTTACTGAAACATCTGAAAGAAATTTACGAAGATCAGAATTTGATTCGAAAATGTCGTTGCAAATACGTTGTTCTGAAGCAGCTCAACAAGCTTTTCAGCTCTTTCTATTCAGAATTCATTAAAATATTCAGCTTTCTGAACTATGATGATATCATTCTGATGAACAACATTCAGAATAAAATCAACAATCATCTTCAGAATGCGTTGTCAGTTTGCCTCATAAAGTTTAGCTCGCTTGATAAGCTCAAAATCTTTCTTTAAGATGTGAATAACAAACAACAAGTCAATTATCAGCTACGTGATGAGCAATGAACAGTCAAATCAATAACAGCTTCAAAAAAAACGTTTTGTTTCTTCGTCAACATCAGCTTCAGCCTCAATTACTAGCTATGTTCAACTCGCTACTTTTTTCATTCTTGAATCTGAATGATCAAGAATGTCAATCATCTGCTTCAACTGCAAAGTATCGAATCATCTTTCAAAGAACTGCTCTCAGCTGAAGACTAGTACTTCAACATCTCATGCATTCATCTCTTGTCTCAATGAGATCATCATGTCAAAAGAAGAGAAGAAATTATTTACAGAGAAATCGAAGAATGAGGCAAAAAACTAGTGACTTTCATCAAAGATGTGATGAAAGATGTGTTAATTTCTTCAACAATGAGCAGCTCAGATGATTTCTTTGCTTCGAAATCTTTGACTACTGAATGTGTACTATCTAGCAATGAAATTAGTTACTCATTAAAGTCATTGATTGACATTGAAGCAGCTGACTATTCATTCATTGATGAATTAATCGCGCAGAATGTTTGTGATCATTTGCAAATCAAATCTTTATCTTTAATCAAGCTCAAATCAATAAGAGAATTCAATGATCATTATGCAAAGAAACTCATTACTCATGCAATTTATTTGAATCTGACTGTTCAAGATCATACGATTGACACAGCTTCTATGTTAATCACTTAATTAAATCAACATCAAATGATTCTTGAAAAAACATGAATGAACAAAATCAATCTAGTAATTAATATGTAAATTAATTCTCTTTAATTTTCGAATTTCATCTCTAGTTAGAAATTGATTGTTCTATTCTCAAGCAATAAAACAATCATGAAACAGAAAAGCTTGACTTTTACTTAAATACTAAAGAGATTTATCTCTTCTGTTATCATTCAACTCAGCGAGAAGTCATCTTCATTCAATAGAATCGTGAAATCATTTAGTTCAGTCAACTTCGCTTCGTCTTTCAATTCAATGAACATAGTAATGATAAAGGCTGCAGCATATAGATTACTAGTCAAATGATCAAATGTGACTACTTTCGCGATCATCATCACGAAAATTGATTGACTTCTAAAAACAGCTAGAAATAAATCAGAAGACGTAAATTTACAAGAGCTGTCACATGAAGAGATCTTGAAAGAAGTCAAAGCTAAGCTTTCTTTGAAATATCATGACTATCTAGACGTGTTTGATCGAGCGATGACTGATCAACTATCTTCTTATCGCTTCTATGATCACAAAATAGAGTTGATCAACGAGAAAACATCTTCTTGAAGTCGTCTCTATCATATGTTTGACTACAGGCTTCAAAAAGTGAAGAATTACCTGATCAAGCATCTGAATGAAGACTTTATATTCTCTAGCTCAGCTTCATATGCTTCATTCATACTATTCATCAAAAAGAAAGACGATAGCTTGCGTTTCTGCGTCGATTATAGAAAGCTTAATGCTTTGATCAAACGAAATCGCTACTCTTTGCCATTAATAGACGAGACTCTCGCTTGTATACAAGATAGCAGATATCTTACTCGATTGAACATCATTGTTGTCTTCAACAAACTGCATATGCATTCAAGCAGCGAAGATTTGACTATCTTTATCACCTCTTTTGATTTCTACAAATATCACGTGATGTCTTTTGAATTAATCAACGACTCAACTTTCTATCAACACTATATGAACGACGTGCTGTTTGATTATCTTCATCAGTTTTGTCAGATTTATCTAGATGATATTATCATCTACAGCAAAACACTGAAGAAACATAAGCGACACGTACGATTAATTCTACATACACTACGAGAGACTGATCTTCAGATGAATATAAACAAGTGCAAGTTTCATGTTCAGAAGATCTTCTTTTTGAGACTATTGCTATTCATTGAAGAACTAAAGATGAATCTCAGAAAAGTACAAGCAGTAGTTGAATGATCTACTTCTACAAATCTCACTTAGATGCAATTCTTCGTTGACTTCTGCAACTTCTATCGACGTTTTATAAAGAACTTTTCGAAGATTGTTCATTTTCTGATTCAACTAACTCAAAAAGAGATGATATTTGAATGAAATCAAGCTTGTCAAACGATCTTTGATCATATGAAGAAATGAATGACTGAAGCTTCTATTCTTCGTCATTTTGATCAGAATAAAAAGACTATTCTTGAAACAAACTCATTCAACTACGTCAATGATGATATACTTTCTCAATATGACGATGAAGAAACATTGCATTTGATGATCTACTACAGCAAGAATCTGAGTCTCACTGAGTGCAATTACAAGATCTATGACAAGAAACTACTAACAATCATTCGAATCTTTAAGCATTGATGATCTGAGCTGAAATTGACTGAACTACTCATCAAGATGTTCATTGATTATCAAGCTTTAACGTCATTAATGAAAGATAAAAAGCTAAGTAGACGTTAAATGCATTGAGTACAAAAGCTTGTTGACTTCAACTTCAAAATCATGTATCACTCAGATAAATAAAACATCAAAGTCGATGCATTGACTTGTTAAGTCGATTCAGTTTCTAGAAGTCTTGAGAATGAATGATATTGCTATCAGCAAACTACAATTCTCACGTTGAATTGAATGAAAATTGCTAATTTAAAGAAGAACATCAATAAATCAATTTATAAACAGATTCTTGAGACTAATGAAATCAATGAGAATTGTACGCTACTTCGTGAAGTTGTATTAAAAGATGAAGCTCAATACAAAGATACTAAATTAAGAAATTGTTGAGTTCAGAACGAAATACTATATCAAGATGATCTTCTATGAGTTTTCTTTGATGAGCATCTTCAAATAAAGTTAATTCAAGAAGTTCATGATCAATCTTCTATTGATTATTTCGAAATTCTCAGAACGATGAAGATCATAAGAAGATACTACTATTGATCTTCAATGTGAAAGACAATAAGTTGATATATTTGAAACTGCTACATTTGTCAGCGATCAAAGACTTCTTGAAATAAATTCAATGAACTACTACATTCTTTACTCATACTTGAACAGCAATGAAAGAACATAGTCATGAACTTCATCATTGACTTATCTCTTTTGAAAGATAAAAACATCATACTAACAGTGATATGTAAATTGACAAAGAAACAACATTATATTTCTTGCTTCACTGATGATGAGAAAATCACAGCAGAAAAAACAGCTGAGCTAATGCTTCAATGAATATATTGAATACACAGTTTACTCGATTTTATTATTTCAAATCAAGACTCTCAATTTATCTTCATTTTATGAAAGTCGCTTTGCAAAAAACTAGACATTAATCTTCGACTTTTTACAGTCTATCATTCTCAGATCAATGATCAAAGTGAATGAGTCAATCAGAACGTTGAAAGATATCTTCGATTCTTCTGTTCATACATGCAGAATGACTGAGCTAAGCTACTACTCATGATTGAGTTCATTAACAATAATGCTTTGTTCTCAATCATCTTCTCGATCTCTTTCTTTTTAAACAAAGACTTTCATTCTTGTATAAGCTTTGAACTTGATGTCATCAAATATGAAAGTTCTCATGAACACTTGCAGATGACTAAAGTCGAGAATATATCTGAATATATGAACAAAACACTGAAGTTTGCTCGTGAGTCACTAGTCAAAATATGAAAACAAATGATGAAACAGATCAATAAGCATAGAAAAAAAGTTGATTACAAGATTGAATCAAAGATGTTTCTGAATGAAAGAAACATCGTTACAGCGAGATCTTTCAAGAAGCTAGACGACAAAATGCTCAATCTCTTCATCAATCTAGATCTTGTTGACTCATCATATAAGTTGAAATTATCAAAGACTATGCATGTTCATGATGTATTTCATTCTGATCTGCTTCATCTTGTCGTCGATGACTTCTTGCCTGATTAAAAGAATGAGTCTCTCGAGTTAATAGTGATAAATGACGAAGACGAATGAAAAATCGATGATATATTGAATTTTCGTTGATATCAAAAACGACTTCAGTATAAAGTCAAATGAAATGACTATGACAATGATCTCAATTGATACAACGCTGATGACGATGAATTTATGAACGCTCAGAAGATAGTTGATGATTTTTATATTCAATATTCAAACAAATTGCGCTAGAAGTGCTTTCGACTATTCAGTCAATCAGAATTTAATGAGTCTGAGTCTGTGAAATCATGATTGAGCAATCAATCGAGTCAAGCAGAAAATACATTCATGCAAACATGAATCGTTGAAGAAAAAAGATAATGTCACGATTCTAGTCTTGTCAGACTCAGTTTTCTAGCCTTGTCAGATTTATTCTCGCTTCGTCATCTTGACTAGTTTCTATTGAGTCTAGCGTTGACTGAGAAACACATATATGTAGTCAGCTTCTTTTCTGTAGCTATCTTTCTTTCTTAGCATTTATCTTCTAGTTAAATGACATCTTTATCTGACTCGCTCTAGACAGATCTCTAACAATAAATCTCATTTCAAACAAAAGATGTATTTTTTCTAGTCAGCTGAGTGAATGATTTGACTAGCTTCAAGAAGTTCTTAATGAAACAACAATAGAAGTTAATAAATTTCATGAAGCTTTAAATTTCTTTTAAATTGATTGAAGTGATTCAGCTGACTATGACTATCACTTTGCTGAAGTTCATATGAAAATCTAGTTCAAATATGATGACTTTTAGAAAGACAGTCTCTTCTACATTGAATTTGCACTTTCAAATATTCATCTGCAGTTCAGCTTCACGCAGTCGATTTAATACTAGTTTGACGTGATCTTTATGTTTCTTTCTCATTTTGCTATAAATGAGAATGTCATTTAGATAGACTTGACAAAAGTCATTCAGAAAGTTTCATAAAACATCATTTATATATTGTTGAAAGAAGATTGATTTACTAGTTAGTTCAAATGATAGCATCTTATATTTATATGCTTTTAAAGCAGTGATAAAAGTGATATAATTCTTGTTATTAAGATGCATTTAAAGTTTGTTGAATGCTGATATGATGTTCAATTTAGTCAGATGCTTGCAACTCATTATTTTATCAATGATCTCGTCTATCAGTGATAGAGAATATTTATTTCTTTTGAAAATGACATTTAGCTTTCAATAGTTCACGCAGAATCGAAGATCTTCATTTGCTTTAAGAATGAATAAAACAGAGAAGAAATAAAAAGTTTAACTGAGAGTAATAAATTTCTTTGACAGATTCTCGTTCAAATACTTCTTTACTTTCAAAAGTTTAACAGAGAACATTTAATAAACTTGACAGCGAGAAAGCATTGAATCACTGATGAGTTCAATTTTATAATCATAGAAACAATGAGAGAGTAGTTTATTCAATTGAGTTCGATTAAAAACATTTAAAAACTCATGATATTTTGATGACAGCTTTACTTTAATATCTTTCAAATTCTGAGTCATTTCATTGATTGAAGAAACATTTAAAGCGTTCAAATTGCACTGAGTATTGTACATGATTTCTTTATTGATGTTCATCATGAATAAAGCAAAGACTTCAATCTTGTTCTTCTTTGAATGATTTAATAATGTTTTAAATGAAGCAACATTTATGCTTTGAATCAAGAATGACTCTTTCTGAGCAGTGATTGAAATGAGTCATTTGAGCATCATAGAGATCTTAGTCTGAGTGATTGAAAAGAGCGAAGATGATCATGATCAACTTGAGTGCTTTGAATTAAAGAGAATTGAAAAAATCAAAATAGAAGTATTCAATTGATTCAAAAAACAATGACGTCATTTTACATATTCAGTAATATTTCGTTTTTATTTATTCAGAACTTACTCAATATGATTTCATGATGATCAATATCAGCTATCAACATTGATACAGTTAATTTCTTATAACTTTCAATGATGAGATTGAGTAGAATTTTATAAGTGATGATTTTCTTAAATATCTTCTCATCATAATCTCTTATTAGCTTCTCTTTTATCAGTGATATAAATTGAATTTTCAGTTTCTTGCATACTTTATTGACTAGATTGAAATGTATGATTATGTAAACGATTGAATCACTGTCTATTAAAGAACAAAGACTGAAAGATTGTTTCTGAGAGATGAAATGAGCATTAATTAGAAATGACTTTTCAAAGTAATTTTCTTTCAATAGAATTTTATCTAGTTTGCACAAAGATATAATCTCTATCTTTTTGATGACTTTTGAAGAGATAACTAGTTTTTTGAATCGAAATTTGAATTGAAATTGAAGCAATCATATTCATTGTTCACTGCATTAATTCTAGTGAGTTGATCAAGACACTCTTTAAAGCTATGATTTAATTTATAACATATAAAACAGCTTTCAAATAGAATGTCTGCTTCTTTGACGCTAGTTAAAATCGCGTCATGCAACTTTGACTGATCAGACTTTGAATGATTGACTGATTGAGTGACAATAATCACTTTCTGAAAGATAGTTTTTGAAAGATCATTAATGCATTTGAGCTTATTCTTGATCTCTTGAATGACTCGCTGATCATTATTCAAATGAATCAGAATGAATTTCTTTTAGAAAATCAGGTTGAACTAGTTGACTAACTTAAATGAATCAAAGATGAAGATTGATTTTATCTTTCAGATCAACAATTCGTTGCTTTTCGTGATAGTCTAGATAGAAAGATAAACGTTGAAACTGAGTATAAAATTCACTGAATTTCTTGAATTCTTGAATTAAGTTGTAGTATTCTCTACGAAAGTTGACTTTCTTATTTGAATCATTGAACAACTGAGCTAGCTTTTTCAAAAAATCTTCGATGATTCTTAAAGATTGACGCAGTCACGTTCACGTCTAGTTTGAGTGATCTCAGCTGCATCATTAAATAATTTAGAATGTATATAGCTCAATTTAACTCATTTATTAGAAAAAAGATCGACGTTGATCTCTAGTTTACTTTGAATTTTTCTGTATCAGTTCTTTTAAATAGAGTTCTTTTCATCAGTAAACAGCGAAGAATCAGATATTTTTGCAATCTAGAACGCTCAGAGTAGATGAAATCAGAACAAGTATTTTCTTTAGCTTAAAGTTTAGTCTTCAACTGATCAACTCTTTGATTTCGTCTTCTTGTTGTTTATTTAACTCGTAAAGTTGATCTGTTTCTTCATTAAGAACTAGACTTCGAGCTTTTCAAATTTCATAAAACATGAGAAATATTATCATTTCAGTGAATGATTTGTTATTTTCATAAATAAATGACGCAGCACTTAATGATTTCAATGAATCAGCATCAGAGATTTGAAAGAAACGATTTTGAAATTCTTCAGAACACTTTTCAATAAATGAATGACTAAATATGATGAGATATATTTGAAAGAAAGTTGAATGAATGATGATGCTTGATGATTTGAAGAAGAAATATGTATAGAATGATGTTTAATCTTCAACAAAAAAGATGAGATTTTGTTTGTTGATTTGATTGATTCTTTAGCAAACAACAAAGATTCTTTATCGTTGAATTTATTGATCGATTTGATTCTTGAGCAATTCACGAAGATTCTTTATCGTGATTCTTGTAATTGAGTAAACTTTGCGTACTTAATGAGTGATAAGTAGTCTAGCAATTCAAACAGTCTTGTTATTGATTTTATTCAATTCTCTAGTGTTGTTCTATCTTTTGATTGTCATTGATCATCAGATAAATGAATTTCTTTAAACTTGTTCTGTTTAAATGAGTATGTTGAATGAATAATGAGATCAGTATCATGTGATTAACGAATTCTTAATATAATGTCAGAATCATGTCTAAATGATACAATCAATGAGAGTCAGAATTGATAGTGCTTGATCTTTAGAAATAACTATAATTGAATATTAAGAATACAGAAGAAGATTGATACAAAAGCTTCTATTTATGTAATGTTCAAAGACTGTGCTAAACTTGAAAGAAATGTGTTTGTGATACAAAAAGAAAATGATGTAAATGAACAAAATGTTGATGAAAGAAAAGAATGTTAAGAAAGAAAGAAAATGTTGAATCAAATCTGAGTCAGATCTCAATCAGATCATTGACTAGCTTTAATCATTACACAGAGTACTTATTAGCATGCATTGCAAATTAATTAAAGCTTCAGTCTTATTCAGTCTTATTGATCTTGATACGCTCGTAACATAATTGAACAGTCTTCATGATTTTCTTTATGACTTTCTATCATGTTTCTTCATCATGACTCTCTATCAAAGTTAAACAATCTTCATGTTTTTTCTTCATGTTTCTCTTCATATTTCTCTTCATGTTTCTCTTCATGTTTTTCTTCATGTTTCTCATGATGACTTTCTTCATGTTTCTCATCATGACTTTCTTCATGTTTTTCTCTATGTTTCTCTTCATTTTTCCCTTCATGTTTCTCGTCATGACTTTCTTCATGTTTCTTTCTATGTTTCTCTTCATTTTTCCCTTCATATTTCTCTTCATGTTTCTCTTCATGACTTTTTATTAAACAATCTTCATGTTTCTTTTTATGACTTTCTATCAAACACTCTTCATGTTTTTCTTTATAACTTTCTATTAAACATTCTTCATGTTTTTCTTTATGACTTTCTATCAAATGATCTTCATGTTTCTCTTTATGACTTTCTATTAAAAGATAATGTAAAAAGATAATGCAAAAGTCAAAAACCGGAAAATTTTCTATATTTAACTCTTTTGATGTCAAGCTTAAGTTCTTGATGAGTTAAGTTGAATTAACTCAATTCTCAGTTGAATCAAGTCATATCAAATTGAAAATATGAGCAATTCAACTTAAATTAAGTTGAAAATGTGAGCAATTCAACTCAATCTTGATTTGAGTTCAAAATGTTAATCTGAAACTCAACTTGATGATCAGTCTAGATTTAATTGATGTCACAAGAATGTATAAATTTATTATTATAATTCATCTTCAAGTAATTTTTATTCTGAAGAATTTATAAATTAAGTTCAATGATTTATGAATTTTTTACATCATTCTGAAAAAAAGAACATTAATTGACAGATTTATATATATACAACGTTTATATATTATTAAAAAATTACATGATTATGACATGTTTTTACAACTAATTAATTAATCAAGTTATTTAATGATTATTATTAAATGTACATTTTTTTTACTACATATACACTTATTGATGAAAAAAACAATCACAACACATGCATAACAAATCTTGAAAAAGAGCATTACATGCAAGACAGAGTGAATTTAAAGAATGATCAAATGACAATGAATTGCACAAGTTGCAGCAATGCAAGTTCAAAGATGATTGCAAGTGATGTTGATATATTGCAAGAAAACAACGATGCAAAGTTGCAACGCTTACACAATGATGAAGAGAAAATAGTTGACATTCTCAATTTACTAATAAAGACATCAATGATAAAGAAAGAGATGAACAAAGATTACTCATGAAAAGAAATAGCATTGAAGTTGATGCATCATCTTCAACTCGATTCAGAAGAAAAACATCATACAACTCAAAATGTGTTCATCATGAAGAATGTGCAGAAACTAAAGACATCAGTTCAACTGCTAAGCAAGCAGTTACAAATGCAGAAAAATACGCGTTTCTCATCAAAAATCATGTCATGAGCAAACATGATAAGAGAAGAATTATTAATGAGAAAGTAATGTTTTAGAGAAAAATCATCATCACTTCACAAGAGATGTGAAATCATGATAAAGATAGCAGACAGAGAAGAAATAGAGAAAATGCAGAAGAAAATCATCAAGCAGATTCTTCAGAAAATAGCAAACATGTTAACAAGTCAATGAAATCTGATCATGTTTCTTTGCAAGCTGAGTAGCAAAGACATGATCATTCGCAATTTGTAAAGAGTGACAGTGACAGATTTTAGCGCTTTTAATGATCAATATCTTGAATATTCATTTAATTTTATGTTTCAGATTTGCGTCACTTTTAGCTGAGACATATTCATAAAAGCATTAATATTCTCAACATTCTCAACATCTTTAGCATTCTCATTAACGCAGTATGCGTCTTTATCATTTGATTCAACAAATATGATCTTGACATTTGTAGCAATTAGAGTTGCAATGTTGAATAATATCATTGAAGCTTGTAATTCACTCTTATTTTTGCATGATCTTTCTTCGTTAGAATCATCATCAACAATCAAGCTGTCAACTGCGCAATTATCATACATTGAAAACATAGCTCTAATGTCACACAGACTGCTCAAAGTGTTTAATGTATCTTTTGTTCTCTAGTAATAAATGTCATCATAAATGTCATAATCATTCTTCTTAATATTGTCACTCTTTTCTTATTGTGCATTCACATCACTTCTAGCACTATGTTCTTTCATGACAGCATCTGCAACATAAGCGCTTGCGCATTCTTGAGCAAGATGTTTGAAGTGTTCAATCAGTGCGCTTGCATCACTATCAATATCATGTTTTCTCATGTAAGTATATGCAGCAGAAGTGCTTTCGCAGTATGAAGCAAAATATTCGCTTTGTTCGAATCATTTGATTATAGTGACTACTGTGCTTGAGTTCTATTCTTCTTTAATTTCTCTCTTTTTGCAAGTTATATTCACGATGCTTTTCTTTCTCATCTTGCACATGAAGCTTTCATATTTCTTCTCATCGCTTAGAATCTTGTCTGTCTTGTCTGCTTTATATCACAAACGTTCGTTCTTCTTCATGTTTAAAGCATTTCACAAGTCATTAAACTTTCATTTTCAGCTGATCTTAATTGTTGTTGATTCAACATCATTCTGTTGTGCTATCATAAGCTCATATTTATTGCTTTGCAATATGATACGTGATTAATCTTTAGTTTGTGATGTAAAGTGAGATCTCTTGCTAAGAATTTACTTCTTGCTGACTCAAGCATCATTAGTTGATGATTCATTCTCTGTATTCGATTCAATCAATTTCTTCTACACAGCATCAATAATTGAAGATTTAGTTATAAGTTGCAATATCTACAACTTCATTCAATAACATTACATCAAAGACAAGCAATGTTAGTCTCAAAGATTGAAAGACGAAAATGCTTTCTGAACTCAAGAATGTTTTCTTATGACTTGCGTTTAAATCAAGTTGTACATCATTTTCTAACTTGTATAATGAGAGATCATTGAGATAATTGACGTATACATTGAGTACAGCTTGAGTGTTCATAGTTGCTTTGATATCGTCATTATCAATCTGTTGCTTGATACAACATAGCAAAATCTTCAATATTAATTGTTGATGCTCATGAGCTTGTTAATTTCATGTTGCATTGACGTGCATTCATGTCGCTGCGTGTTATCAAGTTCAGCTTCGCTTCAATCACTTTAATCATTGATATATGCAAATGTTCACTTATTCTTCACATTCAATCTTTCAAACTTGTTTAATCTGTGCTTTTCTGATTCATATTCTCATATACAATGAGTAATCATTGTCACTGTGATGAGAACGACATTAGTAGAAAGTGAATCAAAGAATATCTTCAAGTATTCTTGATATGCTATCTCATCTTTGACTTTGCAGTAAATCTTCTGAGTCAATATATTCACTATGATTCTTGCGCAGAATCTGTCTCAAGAAGTCTTTTCATGTTAAACGATGTTGCAATCTTTGATTAGTACATATCTTTTCATATGCAAAGTCATCATTATTTAGCAGACTTTTTATTAAATTCTTTCACTCTTTTCTTGTGAATTGCTTTTGTCAATCATATTCACTTTCAACTATGATTTGTACTCAACTCAGTACACTAGATCATCACGTTTCAAAGATGTTGTACATTTATTTATTATGAGTTTTATTTGCAACGAAAGATCTGAGTGTATTATCTTTTGAGTCTCTCTCGTCATTGAAATGTTCTTTACTTCAGAACGTTTATGATCTGATCTTTTATCTAAATGATTTGTGATATTCTTTCATGCTTTTCTCATTTTCTCATTAAGTCATTTCTTTTTGAAGTCTGATCATGAACTGCTATTGCTATTAACATGATCACTCAATATTCACGTAAGTAGATAATGAGTGCAAACTTCAACAATCAACTCATGATTGATGATGAAGTTGCATTTAGTTCAACGTGACATTTTTTCTCATAAATATGATGTTATTGATTCTCAGTCTGCATCGTTGACATCATCATCATCAAAATCAATTCTAGTATATTTATTATTGATTGATTAAAAAGAATTGAGCTGTTCAATGTTGCATATGTCAAGTTTTTGAAATGTCGTGACGACTTCACAAAAATACTTTCACTGAATGCTTTGACAGCATTCAATTCTGTCTTTTTTCAAATTAGTCATTTATTCTTTTGAATTCTTAAGCGAATTATTACTTTGAGAGTGATACATCTGTCTTCGTTGAAAACTTCTTTTACAGAATCGTTGTCGCTTGAGTCTGTTGTGATCTCGTTGTCATTGTGAGTCTCTGTGTGTTCAACTGCACTGCGCTTTGATGATGATGATGTCTTGAAGTTGCTCATGTGACAACGTTTTTTCTGTAATGTCACTTAGTATTTTGATAAACTCATCATCATAAAGATCAATGTATTTTCATGTTGCATTCAAGGCGAGAGTTATTTGATATGACTCAACAATGTATGATTGTCAAGAAAATCTATGCAACAAATGATTAAGAAGAAGAATAAAAGAGAATGTCAGATTGCAAACGATTTTTTCTCATGATAAAAGAGAGATTTATCTTATTTCAAGCACTAAGAATAGTTTATTTAATCTTGATAAGAATTCATTGAATCTTTATTGATGTTGAATGAACTATAAGTCTTGTCATTGATTCTTGAGATTTCTCAATTATGACATGATCTTGCTATGTCATTTTATACTGAGAGTTTTGAGCATGAACATGTTCTTTACAAGCATTCTACATAATTTCTTCAGTGATCAGCTGCTTGAATTGAGTATCACAAGAAGTTTGAAATTTACAATCATTGTTTGCAGCAGACTGAATTGTAAAAAGAAAGTGAATAAACTCTTCTGCATGCATTTCTTTCAGTGCTGTTTTTCATTCACGCTCGTTGCTGATATATATTCTTGCGAATTCAGCTCAATTGTATATCATCATATTTGTGACACAGTTGTAATTCAGCTCATTCTTAATCAGCTTTATAAATCTGTCATATTTTATGTCATCAATGTAAATTGAATTCTTCATTGATTCACGTTTAAGAAAATCTTGTGATCTGCAACATGTATTATGATTGAGATCATAACTGATCTGTATTATGAGAATTTTGACTGATCTGACTGATATTGATTGAGATCTCTTGAGATCTCATTCATCACAGACGACATAACTTAAGAAATGTGAGTGTGTTTTCAGTTGAGAAGATGATGAAGAATTGTACTTGAGATTGTTTCGTTGTGTCTCTCTAACTCTGAATCATCTTCTTACATTGTAATTTGATCGTTATGTCATAAATATTAACATAGAATCACTTCTTGATCTTGCAACATCGTTGAATATAATATGAAACTTGTGATATATGACTTCAAATGTTGATCTGATGATTTCTTTTGACTTGTTTATATTTAACTTTCATTTTATAAGCTGAAGAAATCTTATTTGATCTCGTATTTGCATCTTCAATTGCATGTATTCAGACTCGTCAATACTGAGTTCTTCTTTCACTCTGTTTATTGATCATTTGTAGTGTATATACTTTTTACATGACATCTTTGACAATGCATTCATTATACTAAAGAGAAGACTTGATGTTTGTTGAATATTTTCATGTTTGTGACTAATGACTGCGCTTATCACAAAAAACTTTAGCATCAGCAATTCATAACTTCAGAATTTGATTGATGTCACACTCGCTGCATCTTGTTCATGTGATAACTGATGTCAGCTTTCAGTGATCTACTTACTGCTTAAGCTCTCAACTAAATTTATGAAATACATATCAATTATCTAGAGTTTACTACTGAGTCACTCACACTCTTTTGTAATACAATCGCTTGCAATCATCAAGTCAATTTTCTTTCAGATCAATTCATTGATACAGTTGACTTTGACTGATTGACTTCATGATATTAAATTTGTAGCTGATGATACTCTTGCAATGAACAAAGCTTTGTTTGCTATGTATATTTCATAAGAATAAAGCTCTTGTGAGATTAAACTTTGACTTTAGTTCTCATTGATTCATAGCTGAAACTTCTGTTTGTCAAGAAGAATTTAATTGAGCAAAGTCAAGAGATGATTATATTTCTTAATTACTTAGTCATGTAACATCGTTGACTTCAATGATTCTGTATATGCTTTGAAACATAGACATAATACATATACATTGTTTGATTTTTGTCTGCAATGAGATTAAGTCAGTTTCAAATATCTTCAGCTTTTGCATTTAAAGTAGTATTCTGCTATTCTTGTTTCTTTATGCAAGAAATTCTTCTCATATATCAAATTGTATAAATCTCAATTGCTGAAATTATTAATGTAGAAGAACTTGTTTTTGTTTGACTCGCTAAAAATATCGTTTGCTGATACAACATGCACACTTTTCAGAATTGTATGCAAATGAAAAAATTGACTAGCTTTGAATAAATGAGAATTTTTGACGTTATCTTTAGATTAGTGCTTTATCTCAATCATTTCATGCATAGCATGTTAAGTTTTCTCATTGCAAGATTTGAGTAGTTCAACGAGAGCATCATTGTGTCATAGCTCATTACTCTTGTTATCTTGATGCAATAAATTTATAATGAAAAGAATAAGTTGTAGCTGATCAAACAGTCAATCATTTAGCAGAGTTGAGACTTCAATTGTCTCTTTTGATCTCTTCTGAATCAGAACATAATCATGTCTTCAAACTCTCTTCTTTCTCTGTCAGTTCAATGAGCAGTATACTTTATCATTGACAAGATTCTTTAAGTCATCAACGTCTTTTTCATCTCATTTTCAGCATTGAAGTGATTCATGAACGCTTACGTAATATAATCTCACTCAAATCAAGTCTTTTTTCTTTTTATCTAACTCTTTATCTGATACAACTTTCTTGTTGACTATGTTGCAACACTTACGCATGAAGACTGTCAACGTGTCGAGAAGCTTCTTTATGTTCAGAATTTCGACTAAGATCAATGCATGACATCATAACTTTGAATTGAGTTCTGTCTCTTGTATTTGATTGCATTGTTCATGAATGAATGCATCTTGAATTTTATGAAGATTAAAGATATGACTGAATTGTGTTATCATAGAAATCAATGCATGCTTGTTGATCTTGCTTTGTTTTATATCTTTGTGAAGAAGAATATCTTTCATCGCAAGAAGATTCAGATGTCAAGTATTATGATGCAATAACTGTTTTTGAAACATTTCTCATTTGTTGATGTGATCGAAAAAGATCTTTATTAAATGCTTGTGTGCAATCTCACTGTACTTTGTATTGAAATTATCAGCACTATTGTATCTTTGAATCTGACTTGCATAATGTGTCATTGCATGTAGTTTTGAAATGTTGAAATGATTAATGTCTGTATCTGAATGCTCAGATTGCAAATGACGAAAAACATTCTTTAGCTTATTCAATCAAAAAAGTGCATGTTCAAGATATTGAAGAGTTTCTTCGTCATGCAAATAATACTGAGCAAGTATCATGAAGTCTATCACTGTTTGAGCGAAGTGAATTGCTGCAGATGCTTTCGTGATCAGAAGCGATGCAATGACTGATATAAGTTGACATACAATCGACTTTCAATTTGCATCAGTTCATTGCTTAATTGTACTGTACTTGACAAATCTCTTCATGTCTTTAAATGACAAAATGATGCAAAATCTTTGATTTAGCTGAGCTGTTTCTGATGCATCGTTTAAAGCTAATCTGATTTCTTTTCTTCTTCGACTTGTATAAACACTCTTGTTGATGATCTGACTGAGTCATAACATTAGATACAAGATGATTTTCTTAAGTAGTTGATGTAACACATTTATCATCATTGTCTTGTGAATATTGATAAACATATGTGATCATGCAAAGTTTTTCACTGAATGTATTCAAGCAGAGTCATTCTCAATCATATTGTTCTTTCTTTGTTGTCTCTGTTGATTTCTAGTGAATGCATGCATTTGAATTGATCATATCTTGTTTAAATTTTCGCGCTCATAAAATGATACTTAACAGATAGAACATTGTTGATTCATCTTGATGTCTGTGATTAATACTTGTTTCTTGTAGTTCATCATGAACTCAACGATTATTGAATAACATTGTTTTATCTTATTGTTCACGCAAAGAATAGAAATGTCGTTTCTGAACATAGCTTCAATGACTGTTACGTATGAGATCATGTATTAATGCATGATGATACATGTTTAACATACGCTTGAGTATGATTGATAACATCATGTGTCAAATCTTTGACTTGATATCGTCGTCGTCGTTGTCAACTATGAAAAGAAATTTCAGAAGAATCAATTTCAATCGTTTTTGAGCATGTCTTGTGCATCGATTTAGATTTTCTATCGTTAAATATATAAATCATGCAGATAAATTGCTTTGATGCTCAGTCAAGACTGTCTTATCGATGAAAATTAACAGTGATATTATGATAACATCATCAGAAAGCATTTTCTGCATTTCTCATCATCAATCAGTAGTATGCATCTCATCGTAGATTCAAAAGTTGTCAACATTATAATGTTGAATGAATGTGTAAATCAGCTTATCTTGAAATGATGAGTGACTTAACAAGAATCGAAGTGTTTCAATGATGATGCAATACAAAATGCAGTGTTGCTCTTCTTGAACTTCTTTGTAACTGAATTTGACTGTGAATGTTCAAGAATGTCACTTGTCATTTTTGACATCATACAGAATCTGATGTAGAAGTGTTAATCACTTGTTTGCATCATGAAAGCTGATATGTTGATGTAAAACTCGCAAGCGCGAGTCTTGAAAGAATTGATTAACACTGTCTTTGATAATCTTTGTTTAATAAAGTCAGTGAGCAAATGCATAATCTGCTTCGCATTGAAATGAATAGTATTGATTGTTGTTTATGTTCTTGATCATTTGAAAATTCAAGTTCAACGACTCTGATACTTTCTTTGACATGTTGACTGTTGTTTCGACATTACGACTAATTGTCTTGACGAAGATTTCAACTTGCAACATTGATGATGTGAAGAGAAGTTCAGTCTGAAGTTGTATTGTTTCAATTCTTGATGATATATGTTTCATATTCTGATTCAAATCAGCGCTATTCATCTCAGTATTCATGTGCTCTTCTGCAAAATCATTTATTAACATATATTCTTGATTCTCATCTTTGATGTTCATCTGAACATTCTCATTGTAAGAATTATTCAAGTTTGAATCTCATTCTGCAGTCTCATGATCACGTCAGATGAGCTGTATTGAATTGCATGATAATGATTCTGATGATGATGATAACTTTCATCAGAGAATCTTTCGCGATCAATCATGCAAGCAAACATGACAATGATGAAGATGATGTTCAAGCTCACTGATGTTGTTTATCTTCATCTTATATGAAGAGCATATGCGTTGCATTATTTGTAAGTCTTCGATTAGTGTTTTTATATAACTTGTATGAAGCAATGATGAATTGTAATGATTCTTTACGCTCGACTGTTTATCTGTGCATAAAATGTCAGTAACGAGATGAATCGAAAAATGTCAATCGCAAAGTCAATGAATCACGTTTGCTCAGAAGTTATCAACTTCAATTTGAGCTCAATAATTAAGATATGTAAACTATATCTAGCTAAATCATAAAGAGAACAAAATCAATCACTTAAATTGAACAAATATCATCGCTATTCTCATGATTTAGCTATTGTTGTTTAAGATGCAATCATTTAAATCTTTTATGAAATGAGAGTAATGATTGTTAAAGTGCTATATATCTCAAGTTGAAGCAATCTTCAGAATTTACAAACTTTATCTTGTCATCATCATTTATCTTGCTCTTGTCATGACTTGATGAGCAATTCAAAAGATATATGACTATGCATTTATCTTCTTTATCTTTATTTGAAACTCTCTGATAGCATGTCAATTGCGCTTAAACTCATCGTTGCTTCTTCTGAACTTATCATAAATGCAAAACTGCTTAAATTTTATAGTCATTGCTATCTGATGTACAATGAAGACTGAGAGAATTCAAGTATCAAAGATCAAAGATTTGAACTTAAATGAAGAAATCAGTTGATTGACAAACGTAAAGATGAACTCATCAGTCAAATAAGTGACAGTAACGAGTGAAGATGATTGTTGATGATAAAATGACATTGAAGATGATGTAGTTTTGTTTTAAAGAGCTTTTCATCTGATGATTTTTTGTATGATGTTGACTGCTTGTTTGAGTGATGACAAGAATTTTAACACATCTGACAACACATCTCAATTGAACTCATTTATTGCTACTGTCAATAGTTAAATCATGAGTTCAATTATAATGTGCATATTAATGAATCAGATGTTGCTGCATACATTGACTTTGATGAAAGCATACTTGATGATGTTGCACTATAGACAGTGTCTGCGATGAACTGACTGCTTGATGAAGACTTCAATTTCATTAATAAATCTTCATTTCTTGAGAATGAATGAAGTCATTCAATGACTAGATTGAATGAAGAATTGTTGCAGTTAATCTCTTCATCATTTCTTGCGATTGCTGTTGCTCAATATCGTATCATCTTTGATTCTATCGCTTCATGAGAATGATTTATATTTCAATGATAACAGATGCAAGTGAAGTTTTTACACTGTTTGTGACAATATCGTTAACGAGTAAGAAGATCAAGTATGTATGACTCGTCTCTCTGAAAATGCTTCTTATGTTTGTTCTTTAAATGCTTTGCATGAGTGATGTCGCTGATCTGAATAAAAGCAATCAGTTAGCTGATACACAGAAGAAGCAATTTAAAATGATAATTAAGATTTCATCTCTTGACACTCATATCTTTCTATCTTTTCTTGATACTTTGAGCTTGAAAGAAGTTTCATCATTTGTGATATAATTGCTGAGATCTTTGCAAATTCATGAACTGATCAATTCAATGATGAATCTTCTCTTGTCGCTATTCTGCAAATGAAACAGTATATTCTTCAAATTTCTTCAGTCATTGCGTTTCTTTAACATCTTTGTCATCTCGATTGATTGATTGAAGCAACAAACAATAGTTTGATTGCAAAGCGAAAAATGCATGTAGTTTCAGTTGATACATTAGTTGAAGATTAAACGAGATTGATCACTACGTCAAAGCTCAAAGTCAAACTTGCTTGCATGATTGAATACTTTTGTATCTGAGTCGTGTGAAATCTTTCTATCATCAAGTACGATTGTTCAGTTTACAACGTAAGACAGATCATATACATCTGAATCATTGTCGTGAAAGTTTATAAACTTCTTGATCATATTCTTGTTTATCTCTTCATCATATATTTCAGAATCAACTCTGTTCTTTTGACTGTTATCATTGACACTCAAGATCTGCTCAAATCGATGCTGTGTATCATGTCTGAATCATGAGTTTAGATCAGTAAATAAGACAGTATCTTTAAGAAGATACTTGATGTCTTTCAAATTAAACTGTTTGTTTCACGACTCTGTTTTATTTGTTTGCTTCAAAACATTCAATATTCTCTCTATGACTGCTTTTTCAACAGATTTGAAAGATGAATGAAGTTCAAAAGTAGTATTTCTTCATCTTTTAACATGTCAAGTAGTGAAAGCTTATCTAGCACTAGTTGTGATGTTTCGTATGCATTCAGTCAACACTATCTTCATGATAGTGTTATTCAATGTCTATTAAGTCACAAGTAACACAAAGAGTGATTGAGAAGAAAGTGAAATTATGCAATACGTTTGAAAAATTGAAGTGCGTGAGATTCAATGAACTTGAATAATGATTCTTTGAATCTGCTTTAATTTGAGAATGTCATTCTTTAATGTCTTGACTTAAAGAAAATTTCTTGACTTTCTCTACTGTTGAATCGACAATGACATCACATTTCAGTGATTTTATGACAATCATCATCTCATCTTTCAATCATGTAAACTATGATTTGCATCATCAAACGCTTGAATGTAATTTTCACAACAAGATGTTAAAGTTATGTTACTCATGAAAGACTTCAAACAGAGTGCTTATCTTCGTGACTGTATTCAAGAAGTGATTGATAGTAATGTGAAAGTTATGCAATCATCAAATGAGTAAATGCAATACATCTTGATTGAACTACATGATTGATCTGCTCACTGACAATAAATGAATTGCTGTGATTTGCAATGCTCTTATGAAAGCGCTTGCTATCACATTCTCATAAATTGCAACAGTGAAAGTGACAGACAAATTCACTTCAAAGCATTATGACTTGCAGTGTGATACTGATTTTGTTAACAGACGTCATGATGTTAAAAGATGATCAGTTATGCTTTTTAAGCAAAGAAAATTTTGATTTGATATAAATGACTGACTATCTTGACAGATTCTGATTGAATTATGAAGATACATATTGTATTTTCACTATGAATTGATTTATTCATCTTGAAGAACGTTTTCAGTATAGTTATGAAAGTCAACAAATGATCATTGCAGAAAGACTCAACATGAAGAATATGCAAATCAATGAAGATGTGACTGAAATGTTTATGATGCAGCTTGTTTGCTCATGTCTCAGAATGAAACATGATAAGCGATAAAAATGCAAACAATATTCATTGTATCATTTCTTCTATATTGTTAGCTTGAATATAGTGAAGAATACAGTGTAGATAAGCATGATTCAATAAAAGATGAATAACAGCTTTGTTGTTTTATGAATAAAAGATAATCATCATATCAAAATTGAGATCAACACTTCTAACATTTTAATTATATTTAATAGAAAAATACAATTCATCAACGATATCTTGCTCATTTTATTCAAGTGTGTGCTTTTTAAAGAAACTCAACTTTTGAAACATCATAACAGTTAATTGCTTCAATCTTTTGAATCAGAATCATTCTCATCTTAAAGACTTTTTATCTTTCATCATAATTAAATAACAATCTCAATTCAAGCTGCAATCATCAAGATCAATTGTTCAGCTTCAATTCACATCAGTCTAGAATTTTACATTCTGCAACTTTATTTTACTTTCTATCTTTCATCACAATCAGATAACAATCTCAATTTGAACTGCAACTGTCAAGATCAATCATTCACTTTAAACTCACATCAGTATAAAATTCAACATTCTGCAATCTCATCTCACTTTCTATCTCTCATCACAATCAGATAACAATCTCAATTCAAGCTGCAACTGTCAAGATCAATCATTCACTTTAGACTTACATCAGTATAGAATTCAACATTCTGCAATCTTATTTCATTTTATTGTTGAGATCATGTCTAGATCATTCAATCAAAGAGACTTGAGACTGATATGTATATATTGCTCTTTAGAGATAGCTATAACAAGACATTAAGAATACAAAAGAGAAAGAGTGCAAGCTCTTCTATAAATAATGACTTGAGACTGCGCTAGACTTGATACAGATGTGATGTAATATGTCAGATGTGTTTATTTAAAAGAATGATGAAAGAGATGAATGAAGAAAGTGCTGAACAACGAGAAGAAGTGTTGAGAATGACTCGAATAAGTGCGCTAGATTCAAACTAGATATAACATCATGACTTGTCTTAATTAAATTAATTAGAATTAAATCTGAATTCTGATCAATTCAGACATGTTCATAACATTATTTTCTTCTTTGAACATTCATGTTTGCATGAATAGAAAAGAAATAAAAGCAAAAAAAATTCATCATGTTTTCAATTTAGTGCAACTTATTTGAGTATAGCTTGTGAAATTCGTTCAGAACTTTCTTCGAGTCATCGAATTTTTCTTTATTGACATAGTATCATTCATCATCACAATCTATCTTGATTCATTTGATTTTGTATTGTAATCTTTCTTTATATTATCTGAAGTTCAATATATCATCTACTTTTCAGTGCTTTTCATTCTCTTCAATGATCATTGATCTAGAAGACTCAGAATGTTGTTTTGATAGAAAATCATTTGATGAAGATCATAGATACTTTGAGCTGAACACTGAATGTATATGCTTTATGCTTCTAGATAGTTGAAGACGATAGAAGATCTCAACTTTGACTGTGATTGAATAAAGATCGAGCTGCTTGTCTTTCAAATCTTTGCATGATTTAATGATTTTGATGTTTTCAAAGACTAATCAAACTTGATCATTTACTTCATAAATGACATTTCATTTATGCTTGTTCATCTGAGCTTCAGTGATCTGCTTGATCTTTTTCAATTGTTGATGATTGAAGATAAAAAGCTCGCTCATTCAAGTGACAATGTCATTGATCTTTCTAGTCTCAATACATTGATGAGTCATTTTGTAATCAGTTGTATCTAAATTGAAACTTATTCAAGAGTGAAAGTCTTTATTGAAGTAGAAAGAAATCATCAAGATAGTCGAGAATGTATTGAAATTATCACTGAATTTCATCATTGAAAGTCATTTAGCTCAGTCATTCTGCATGTAATTGCAGTAGATTTGAAGTTTGCATTCAACATCTTGATTAGCTCGTTTTGACTGATCATTGATCTCTGAATGATAAACTGTTGATAGATTAACTTTGATCTTTAATTGTTTACAAAGACTTTGTCACATGATTGATATGAACTGAAAGTTTCTATTTGAAACGATAGAACTGAGTAAATTATGAAGTCAATAGACGTTTCATAGCATGATTCATACTGTTTCTTCAATTGAGATATTATTGTCTTTTCAATGACAGAAAACATAGTGACGTTCTTTGAAGAGATGACATATGATCATGCAAATGACGTTATAGTTTTTCAATAAAGATAGCTCAATGATGAAGTTCATAGTTATATCTTGTCAACGCTGCTGAGAAATCAATAAAGACTGAAGCAAATCATTTGTATCATCTCAAGATGTTTTGCTTTGCTGACAGACATGATAGTTTCAAATATATTGTTGAATAGTTGCTTGATGATCTGATCAATAGTAGAAGCGTTGAACTAGATCAATCATTCATCTAATGTCAAAGTGCAAGATTGATGATTGATCATGAATCTTTCAAAGCAATTTCGTATGCATTTGTTTCAACATTCATAGTAGACTCTTTTTGAATAAAACGTTGTCAATGATTTGACAGT
>JAABUS010003496.1_pt1 | contig 25366 bp, 15 predicted proteins | sample 5560161 | NCBI WGS metagenome assembly JAABUS01 (sample SAMN10711885, study PRJNA513376) | rock metagenome | isolation source: Antarctica rocks | place: Antarctica: Victoria Land, Trio Nunatak nord | collected 2016-01-04
CAGTATCTGGACGCGAACGCTACGACACCGACGTTCTGGTTCGCCTCGCAGTCCAGCGATTATGGATCACTGCTGGCAACTACGCCGAGGCCTATCGTGCTGCCGCTGGTATCCAGACCGGGACACAACCCTGAATGAGTCCACTGCCCGCAAGTATCCCCTTACCTGCGGGACGCCGCCCTTGACCTGTTCGGCCTTGTCCGGCCTTGATCTGCGCGGATAGCGTGCCGTATGCCGGTTCGGTTCCTTTCCACCAAGGGCACCCCTAGCGGGAGCCAAGGTCCCGGCTGGCGAACCCGGCACATCCCACGGCCAACAGCACCACCGCGACCGATGCCAGGATTGCCTCGGCCATCCAAGGCACTCCGGCCGTCGCGACCATCCCGACGTGCGGGAACGGCGACAGGTCGTTAGCCCATTGCGGAAGCTGCAGGATCGGTCCGAGCTGCGCGATCAGTACCGCCACGACCAACACCACCCAGGAGGCCGCCCAGAACCTCGGGGCTACCCCGTGCACCAGAACAGCGACCGCCCCGATCACCCAGCAGGCCGGGATCTGCCCGAGCATGGCCGCCATCGAGTCGGAGAACCCGCCTCCGAAGTCTCCGGACCGGGCGCCGTGCGCGATGCCACAGCTCACCCCGGCGACGGCCAGCATCAGCACCGGGACCACGATGACGTACAGCACATGCGTTGCCTGCCAACGAATCCGGGACACCGATGTCGCCAGGACCAGTGCCGCGCGTTCGCTCTGTTCCTCGCTGACCATCCGTCCGGCGGCGGACACCGCAGCGATGCCGGCCAGCACTGCGCACATGCCGACCAACCCGTTCAGTACCGCGCCGGTGATGGCCCCCGGCCCGCCGATCTTCGCCAGAATCTCCGACATCTGCCGGTTGTCGGCGAACAGATCCTTGGCGCTGTCCACGATGGAGCCGATGACCAGCCCGAACAGAGCCAGCGCAGCGGTCCAGCCGACCGCCGACGGCCGATGCAGCCTGCCGGCCAGACCGGACGGCGCACGGAGCCTGCCGACGGCCGGCCCGAGCCCGGTCGGGAACAGGCCGAGCCCGACATCGCGTCTGCCGAGCAGCCAGAGCGCGAGCCCGGTCAACGCTATCGTCATGAGCAGCATCAGCCCGATCACCCAGAACCGGTTGGCGGCGAACGACCGCACTTCCTCGGCCCAGCCCAGCGGGGACAACCAGCGCAACCAGGCGCTGCTGTCACCGGCGGAGTCGGCGACCGCCCTGACACCGAAAGACACCCCCAACGCCGCTCCGGCAATGCCGACACTTGGCCGAGCGCTGTCGAACAGTTGGGCGGCCACGGCCGCCACGCCGGCGAACAGCAGCCCGCAGCTGCCTATCGTCAGACCGAGGGCGACCGATCCGGCGAAGTCCTCACCGCCGATTGCCAGGGTGCCGGCCACCAGCACCGCGATCGCCACACATCCGGTCAACGCGCAACTCACCGCAGCAAGCAAGGGGGCCGCCCGACCGACGGCGGTGGACACCAGCAACTCGGTGCGGCCGGCCTCCTCGTCGGCCCGGGTCCGGCGGATGACGGTGAAGATCGACATCAGGGACGCCAGTAGGCAGCCGAGCACGGTCACCCGCCAGGCGGTGAGGCCGCCGAGCGAGGAATCGAAGATCTTTCCGGTGAGTACCGCGAATGCCGGTTGGCTGTCCAGGCTCCGGGCGAACGCGGCTCGGGCGCCGGCATCCGGGTAGAGCTTGGCGAAGGCGGCGATCGTGGACACGGTGATCGCCACAATGCCGAAAACCCATGCGGCGATCGGAATGCGTTCGCGGCACAGCCCGAACCGCAGCAGGGCGCCGGTCCCGGTCGCCGGGGCACCGCCGAGTCCGGATACTCGGCGAGTGGCGGCGGGGGTGGCAGCGACTGCGGTGCTCACCGGTCCGCCTCGCGCGGCGGCGTGGTGTAGTGCCGCATGAACAGTTCCTCCAGCGTCGGGGGCCGGCTGGTCAGGGTCCGCACGCCGGCGCTGGTCAGCATGCTCAGGATGCGGCCGAGTTCGGCGCTGTCCACCGACATCGAGATCCGGGAGCCGCTGACCTTCAGGTCGTGCACGCCCTGGGTCGATGAAAGCGCCTGCGGAACGGCGTCCAGTTCAGCTTCCACCGAAGTGCGGGTGAGGTGGCGGAGCTCGCTCAGCGTTCCGGCCTCGACGACCGTGCCGGCCCGGATGATCGACACCCGATCGCACAGCGCCTCGACCTCGGACAAGATGTGACTGGACAGCAGCACCGTTGTCCCATCGGCCTTCCGATCCGAGATGGCTTCCTGGAACACCGCTTCCATCAACGGATCCAACCCGTTGGTCGGCTCGTCCAGGATCAGCAGCTCGACGTCCGAAGCCAGGGCGGCGACGATCGCGACCTTCTGCCGGTTGCCCTTGGAATAGGTGCGGCACTTGCGGCGAGGGTCGAGCTCGAACGCCTCGATCAGCTGGTCGCGCCGAGTGGGATCGAGCTGTCCGCGCAGCCGCCCCATCAGGTCGATCACCTCGCCGCCGGTCAACGCCGGCCACAGGGTCACGTCGCCGGGGATGTAAGCGAGCCGCCGGTGCAGCGACACCGCTTCCGACCACGGATCGCCGCCGAGTAGGCGGACCGTGCCGCGGTCGGCTCGCAGCATCCCCAGCAACACCCGGATGGTGGTGGACTTGCCGGAGCCGTTCGGGCCGAGGAAGCCGTGCACCTCGCCGGTGGTCACCCGCAGGTCCAGATCCGCGAGTGCCTTGACCTGGCCGAAGGTCTTGGTAATGCCCTCCGTCGCAATGGACGTGCTGGTCGTCGTGGTCGATTCGTTGGCAAAAGATGTTGACATGGGAAAACCTTTCGGTCAGTCCTTGGGTGCCGGGGAGTCGGGTGCCGGGGAGTCGGGTGCCGGAGAGTCGGGTGCCGGGGAGTCGCCGGCGCCCGCCTGGTGGGCAAGCAGGGCGTCCCGAACGGTTGAGTCGGTGAACAGCCCGTCGGTGTACATGTCCATGCCTTCGGCGGTGAACATGTCGTTGACCCGCTGGGGGACTTCCAGGGGGTCGACATCTTCGCCGACGATGTAGGTGCCCAGTACCAGCGAACCGAGCGAGAACGAGGTCAGCATCAGAGCTCTGGTGGCCTCGTCCCTGCTCGGCCGCACCATTCCGGACTGGACGGCGGCCGACAGGTATCGGCGGACGTCCTCGACCATCCCGGCGAAGAACCGCCTGGCGAACTCGCCACCGTCGGTGAGCGATCGCACCAGGTACGCCGACTGTCGCATCAGCGCTGGGCGGCGGGCCCACTGGTCGAGGAGTTGGCCCATGGTCACCTCCGCCGTCGACTCCCGCAAGGCGTCGTGGACGGTGGTCCAGACATGATCGTCGCAGGCTGTCCGCAGACCTTCCTTGGAGCCGAAGTGGTGCAACACCAGACCAGGGGACACGCTCGCCTCGGTGGCGATCTCGCGCACCGTAGTAGCGGCGAAACCATTGCGGGCGATGCAGGCGATTGCGGCGTCCCGAATGCGCGCCCTAGCCGTCACATCAGACTCGGCTGAACGCATGGTCAGCATGTTAAACACGCGTTCAGGAGGCTGGCAACGGCTGCCCGCAGTGGTCCTGCTCACATGATCGACGCGGTGATTTCCGCCGGCGGAGCCGGTCGGACGGGTGCCCTGGTCAGCCGATCTGGCGGCGCACCTCGTCGATCGTCTTCATGATCTGAACCGTCTCCTCGAGCGGGAGCAGCGGCGATTCGGTGCGGCCATCGGCCACCAGCTGCGCCAGGTGCGCAACCTCGTAGGCAAGGCCGCCGTGGCCGGTGATGGCGCCGCCGTCGACACTGAGCCGGGTGCCGTCCCGGTGGACGTAGGTGAGGCTGGCCGGGGCGTAGAACGGGCCCGAGATCTCTACCCTGGCAACGGATCCCATCACCGAAGCGGTGGTCGGAGTGGCGGCGAACAAGGTGGTGTTCAGCACTGCGTGCGCCGGGCCCTGCAACACCATTGACACCTGCCCGTCGACCCCGGTGAACGCCTTCACGCCGCGGGCGGTGACGGTCGACGGAGCGCCCAGCACCATCGAGGCAAACGAGATCGGGTAGACGCCCAGGTCGAGCAGTGCCCCGCCGGCCAGCTCCGGCGCGAACACCCGGTGCGCCCGGTCCGGGACGAAGTATTGACCATGGTCGGCGATCAGCGTGCTCACATCGCCCAACGAGCCGTCGGACAGCAGTTGCCGGAGCACGTCGATGTGCGGAAGGAAGCGCGTCCACATCGCTTCCATCGCCGTGACGCCGGCCTTCTTCGCTGCCGTGACCACCTCCCGCGCCTGGCCGGCCGTCCGGGTGAACGCCTTCTCCACCAGTACATGCTTGCCGGCGGTGATCGCCGCCAGTGCCTGTCGGTGGTGCTCGGAGTGCGGGGAGGCGACGTACACGACGTCCACGGCATCGTTCGCCAACAGCTCCTCCATCGAGCCGTGGGCCTGGTCGATGCCGAACCTGGCGGCGAAGGCCGCGGCGGCCTCCGAAGTGCGCGACCCGACGGCCACCACGTGTTGGCTGGTGTGGGACTGGATCGCGTCGGTCATCGCCGCGGCGATCCCACCGGTGGACAGGATGCCCCATCGCAACGGCGGCGGGGCTGCCGGATCGGGGGTGCGTGGTGTGGGCAGATGTGCCAGCGGGGCCGAGGTCATAGCCGCACACGCTAGTTGCACTCCGGCCGCCAGGTGCGAGGATGGTGACCGGTATTAGCTCTGCAGTACTGACGCCCTGAAGCAACGGTCGGGCTGACAGGGCAGGGCAGGGCACGTCGAGGGAGTCGATCATGACGGATTCCGATGGAGCGAGAACGCCGGGACGGCCGAGAAAGCGGGCGTCGTTGCGTCGCAAAGCGGTGCTCATCACCATCGCCTGCGGACTGGTCACCATGGCGGGATGCCTTGCGGTCAACGCGATCGCCGGCTCACCGATCCAGTGGTTCTGGCTGATCGTCGCACCCCTGTACGTCACGGCGCTGATCGGCGCTTTCCTCTGGGTGCGGCTCACCCCGAGCGCCTAGCGACCCGACGCTGATCGCGATCTGAGCCGTGTCACCCGGCCGCCTCACCTCTCTCGCATTTTCATCGACACGGTCCGCGCGGTAACGAGCCCTCGCAATTGCGAGCACGGGCGCTGCGGGTCAACTGAGCACACCGTTCATGCAGTGGCACGGCACGATGCGATTGTCTTGGGCTCAGTCCGTGTCCGTCCGTGAACGCGGCACGTGAGCACGTCGAAGGCCAGATTAACCTGGGCCAGATACGTGTACCGTCCAGAAGGGCACCGCTCGGCGTCAGCCACGAACGAGAGGCGGAGGCGGCGGTATGTCCGTGCAGGAGTTGGCATTTCAGCTCAAGATGACCGTGGCGAAGCGGAGTACTCGCCGGTTGTACCGCGAGCTGATCGCCAACCAGGCTCTGCCCGTCGATGAGCTGCGCCGGCTGTCGGATGTGCGAGCGGCGGACATCGCTCGCTTTGCCTTCGAAAGTTCACGCTTCTACCGGGAGCTCTACACCGCCGCTGGCCTGCACCACGATGACCTGCGCGACCCGGCTGCGCTGGCGGCGCTGCCCGTCATTGACCGGAGCCTCGTCAAAGAGAACGCCGACCTGATCCGCTCGACGAGCGTCAACCCCGCCCATGCCCGCACCGCCTTGACCGGCGGCAGCACCGGCGAGCCACTGCGGACCTGGAACGACGCCCGGGTGCCGATGATGCCGATCAGCTGGCGGATGTACGGCTGGTGGGGGATCTCTCCCGCGGACGACGTCGTCCACATCGGTCGGTGGGGGACTTCGCGCCGAACGAAGCTGACCACCATGCTGTCGTGGTGGCCGACGCGGGTGGTCACGGTCGACGCGAGCAAACTGGACCTTCGGACGGTGAAGGACCTCGTCGCGACGGTCAACCGCCACCGGCCGGCGCTGGTCGAGGGGTACGTCGGCGCTCTCTGGGAGATCGCCCACTACGTCAACCGGCACGGTCTGGAGTTCAACCCGCCGCGAGCGCTCGGCGCGACGGCGGCTCCGCTCACCGCCGAGGTCCGCAATTTTGTGGAGGCCACGCTGCATGCGCCGCTGCACGATCAGTACCGGTGCTCTGAGGTGCCCTGGATGGCTGGCGAGTGCGGCCGGCGCGACGGGCTGCACATCTTCTCAGACATGCGGCGCATCGAGGTCGTCGACGAGACAGGGACGCCGCAGCCGCCCGGGGTGGTGGGCGACCTTGTGGTCACCGACCTTGCCAATAGGGTGTTTCCGCTTGTCCGCTACCGGCTCGGTGACCGGGGATCCCTGCGCGAGGGCACCTGCCCGTGCGGGGTCTCGCTGCCGCTCATGGACCCGCCTGACGGACGGACCGTGGACATGATCCGGCTGCCGGACGGTACCGTGGTGGCCGGCGGGCTGTTCAGCATTTTCAGCGGTGTCCCGACGGCGGTCCGCCAGTTCCGGCTCCACCAGAACGCCGACCACTCGATCGACCTGCAGGTGGTCCTCGGCGACAGCGCCACAGCGGTGCAGGACGCGCAAACGGCCGTTGAGGGCCTGCGTGACCGGCTCGGCCGCCAGGTCGAGGTTCGGCTGGCCGTAGTGCCAACGCTTCCGTACACCGGCGGCAAGCTCAAGTACGTCACCAGCGACGTACCGGCACCTGCCTGACCAGGTCGCGGAGTCATCAATGGAACGCCGACATGCCAACGATCTGACCGATCCATTTGAGCACACGGTGCCATCGCCGTCCAAGGGGACGGTGGAAGGGGGTGTAGCCCGGTTACCACCCTCAATGTGCGGTCGACGGCGGTGGCGTGATGCCGAGATGCCCTTGGGCGGGCAACAGAGAATCACTGTTCACCAACGGTGCTAACCTGCCAAAGCGACGGATGCCGATGCCATCGATAGGAGACGTTTCCTTTAGGCGTCGGAATGCAAAATTGTGCGGCAGACTCGCGGCCGCTGCCCCACTGTTCGGCGCTCCGTTGAACGCAATTCCTTGGATCACGACCGCGGCGCCCGTTGCATCTGGACGCTGGCCGTGCGCCAGTACTATGGCTGCTGTGGGGCTACCGGTACAGCGATGGGAAGAACGTAACGCAGTGAAAGCGCGCCGGTTCACCGCGTGGCTCTCGGGATATCGCGGCGCCCGGCCGGGGAAGCAGTTCAGCGAACCTGCCGGCGGTACCGCGCGGCTGAAGATCACCCGACCCTGACCGAGAACAGGGCTGGTGGGCTACGCTAGCCGAATGCGCCTCCCGATACGCCCCCTGCGTGGGAGGTGGCCCGCGTGGTTCGAGCGCAGGGCCGCGAGGTTCGTCTGGAACGATCCGCGGGTGATTCTCGACGAGCACACGACACCGGATGCCTTCACCACTGCGATGAACGCGTTTCAGGTCGGCCCCACGATCAAAATAACCGCCAAGAACCGCCATCCAGCTGCAGACATGTTGCTCATCGACAACCTAGATCTCACCAATGCGACCATTGTCGATATAGGGGCGTCAGACGGGTCGACCTCGCTGGATCTCATTCGAAAGCTACCTGCGTTCAAGTCCTATATCATAGCCGACTTGTACCTCAACATCACTGTGGTGAGCTTCTTCCGACATGAAGTTTTCTACGATCAGAACGACGAATGCGTGCTGGTTTGCGGGCCACGGTGCGTGGCATGGCCCAGCCGGTCGAGATTGGTTCGGCTACTGTATTCACCGCTCTCAAAGCTTGCCGCCCGCAGGCCGCGGGATCGAAGAACCGTCTTGCTTCTCAACCCGGAAGTCCGCGCCCTGATGGCCACCGATGACCGTGTGACCTATGCTGTGCACGACGTGTTCGAGCCTTGGCCTAAGCCCGCCCCGGACGTGATCAAGGTAGCCAACTTGCTGGGACCCTACTTCAGCGATGAGATGATCGTCCGAGCATTGCAAGCGCTTTTCGAAGGTCTTGAGGAGGGTGGCCATCTGTTGATGGTGGACAATGGACGATTAACCGGGCTCGAGCCAAGGGCCGGACTGTACAAGCGGTCCGGCGGGCGGTTCGCGGTCGTCGCGCGAACTGTCACTGTTCCGGAGATTGACCAGCTCATCCTGCAGGTCCGCTCGAATCAGCCGGCCGCGTCGTTACCCGAGTCGACGGCGCCCTAGTCTCGATCTTCCCGGCCATTCTCGTTCGTGCTGATGCGGTTTCGGCCGCTGGACCTGAGTGCTCCCGCGCCGGGGTGTGATGGTTCACCCGGGGCGGCGCGACGCCGGCCGTGACCTCCTCAGGCCTGGGTCGCATGCCGGCCGGTGGACCACCATCGGAGTTCACCATCTGGGAGTGCCGCCCACGTCTTGGCACAGCGGGCCGTGTTGGTTACACTCGACGCCAGGTCATGAGTTCCAGCGTCAAGCCCCGGCTTGCTGGACGGCAACCCTCCTCCGCGGTGGGGTGCCCCGGGTGATGACCGGGCTGGTCGTCACCCGGCGATCGGCAAGCGCGGGCCCCATCCTCGAAGCGACGGTTCCGTCAGTGGCGAGAGTGGCCCGGTCGAACGCCCCAGAAGGAGCGCGCTGTGTGCCACCAAATGTGTTGTCCCAGCTGAACACCGAACCTGCCGCCTGATCCACCGCACGCCTACGGGCGCCGCCGACTACCCAGAACTGCTGCACCCCACGGACATTCGTCTGTACTCGGGGTCCACCCTGAGTACCCGTCAACAGGAGAACATCGTCATGGCATGGTCGTTCGAGACCCGGCAGATCCACGCCGGGCAGAATCCGGACAGTCAGACCGGAGCCCGCGCGTTACCGATCTACCAGACCACTTCGTTCGTCTTCGAGAACTCCGATCAAGCTGCGTCGCGGTTCGCGCTCAGCGAGTTCGGACCCATCTACACCCGGCTCAACAATCCGACCACCGACGTGGTGGAGAACCGCATCGCCGACCTTGAGGGCGGGGTCGGGGCGCTGCTGGTGAGCTCGGGCCAGTCGGCGGAGACGCTGGCGATCCTGAACATCGCCGAGGTGGGAGACCACCTGGTGAGTTCGCCAAGCCTGTACGGCGGCACGTACAACTTGTTCCACTACACGCTTCCCAAGCTCGGCATCACCGTCGACTTCGTCGAAAACCCTGACGATCCGGAATCCTGGCGAGCGGCGGTGAAGCCGACAACCAAGGCGTTTTTCGCCGAGACCATTTCCAACCCGAAGCAGGACGTTCTGGACATCGAGACAGTGGCCGGTGTCGCCCATTCGGTCGGCGTCCCGTTGATCGTCGACAACACCATCCCCACTCCCTACCTGACCCGTCCCATCCAGTTCGGCGCGGACATCGTGGTGCACTCGGCCACCAAGTACCTGGGCGGCCACGGGAACGCGATCGGGGGTGTGATCGTCGATGGCGGCAACTTCGACTTCGGCGCCGATCCGGCGAAATTCCCGAACTTCAACACTCCGGATGCCAGTTACCACGGCCTGGTCTATGCGCGGGATCTGGGGGTGGGCTCCCCGTTGGGTGCCAACCTCGCATACATCCTCAAGGCGCGGGTGCAACTGCTCCGCGATCTCGGACCGGCCATCTCGCCGTTCAACTCCTTCCTGATCGCGCAGGGTCTGGAGACGCTGTCGCTGCGCATCGAACGTCATGTCGACAACGCGCAGAAGGTCGCCGAGTGGCTGGCGGCGCGGGACGACGTGAAGAGCGTCAACTACGCGGGGCTGAAGTCCAGCCCCTGGCATGGGCTGGCGCAGAAGTACGCGCCCCGCGGCCCCGGCGCGGTGCTGGCGTTCGAGGTGGAAGGTGGCGCGGAGGCCGGCAAGAAGTTCGTCGACGCCCTCCAGTTGCATTCGCTGGTGGCCAACATCGGCGACGTCCGGTCCCTGGTGATCCACCCAGCATCGACCACCCACTCGCAGCTCACCGAGGCCGAGCAGGCGGCCACCGGTGTGACGCCGGGCCTGGTCCGGCTGTCCGTCGGTATCGAGCACATCGACGACATCCTGGCCGACCTGGAGGCCGGCTTCATTGCCGCGAAGGGCAGCGAGCAGTGAGGATCGCAGGCGCGGAGCGAGGGACGAGCGCAGCGCCGAGGACCGGAGCGGCGCTGCCCGAGCAATCGGGCGCCGCGAAGGGCAGCGAGCAGTGAGGATCGCAGGCGCGGAGCGAGGGACGAGCGCAGCGCCGGGGACCGGAGCGGCGCTGCCCGAGCAATCGGGCGCCGCGAAGGGCAGCGAGCAGTGGGGATCGCAGGCGCGGGAATCTGACCACCGGGAACAGCCGGCCTGACAGTGACTATCGCATCGCACCGCCGCGGGACCGGGCATCCGGGTCCCGCGGCGGTCGCGCGCCCGGCAACGACCTCGCCGCGCTCCGGGACGGTCCAGGGCCGCCGGTATGCCGCCATCGGTGATCTGCGAACGGAATCGGGCACCGTCATTCCTGACGTCACCCTGGCCTACCAGACCTGGGGGACGTTGAACGCGGCCCGGGACAATGCGGTGCTCGTGCTCCATGCACTTACCGGGGACGCGCACGTCGTCGGCCCGGTCGGTGCCGACCAGCCCACCCCCGGATGGTGGGACGGCCTGATCGGTGACGGCGCGCCGCTCGACCCGGCTCGGCACTTCGTGCTCGCGGCGAACGTCCTCGGCGGGTGCCGCGGCAGTACCGGCCCGTCGTCCGCCGGGCCGGACGGGCGGCCGTACGGGTCCCGCTTCCCGCGGATCACTCCGCGGGATCAGGTCGCCGCCGAAGCCGCATTGGCCGATCGGCTCCGCATCCGCTCGTTCCAGGCTGTGATCGGCGGTTCGATGGGTGGCATGCGCGCGCTCGAATGGGCGGTCATGTTTCCCGGGCGGGTGCGGCAGGTGGTGGCCATCGCCACCTGCGCCGCCTACTCCGGCGACCAGATCGCTTGGAGCGCACCGCAATTGGCCGCCATCCGCAGCGACTGGAGATTCCGCGGCGGCGATTACTATCCGGCGTCAGGCGGCGACGGGCCGCCGCTGGCCGGGATGGCCATCGCCCGCCAGATCGCCCACGCCACCTATCGGTCGGCGCTGGAGCTGAACACGCGTTTCGGGCGGGAACAGCAGGCCGGCGAAGACGTACTGGCCGGCGGTCGGTTCGCCGTGCAGTCCTACCTTGACCATCACGGGGAGAAGCTGGCCAGCAGGTTCGATCCCAATTCCTACCTGGTGCTCACCGAGTCGATGAACCTGCACGACATCGGCCGGGGTCGGGGCGGGACCGACGCGGCTCTGCGGGCCATCGGCGCCGAGATCACCGTCGCTGTCGTCGACTCCGACCGGCTGTTCCTTCCGGCTCAGGGCGCCGAGATCGCCACCGCACCGACGGCCAGGCCGCTCATCACCCTGCACTCGGACTACGGCCACGACGGATTTCTCATCGAAGCGGAACAGATCGCCGCGGTCGTCCGATCCGCGGTCGGATGACCGGCTCGACCGGCGGCAGCGGAACCCCGAGCATCCAACCGAAGTGACGTCGGTTACCAATCCGCCGGGCCGCGCCTCGGCGTAGTCAACCTCACGTCGGCCGCCCGTGCCCGCGGGGTTACGGTGCGGATTGTGGCCACCAACATGAAAGCGGTTGTGCGCCCCGCCGGTCCGCCGCGGGGCACACGCACCACCGTTGCGCTGAAGATCCTGATGGCCGGCACCGGAGCGATCTTCGTCGGGTATGTCCTGTTGCACATGTACGGAAACCTGATGGCGTTCGGCGGCCGGGAAACCTATGACACCTACGCACACCACCTGCGGACCTTCGGTGAGCCGATGCTGCCCGGCGGCGGGCTGCTATGGGTGCTTCGGCTGGTGCTGATCCTCAGCCTGATCGGCCACGTGTTCGCCGCGGTCATCCTGTGGAACCGCGCGCACAAGGCCCGAAGGACCAAGTATGCGGTGCGCAAGGCCGTCAGCTCCACCCTGTCGTCGAAGTGGATGCGCTGGGGCGGCGTGGCACTGCTGGCTTTCGTGATCTTCCACATCCTGCAGTTCACCACTCGCACCATCACCCCCGGCGGGGACAGCGATAGCCCGTTCGTCCGGCTGTCGAACGGGTTCCACTTGTGGTGGGTGTTCCTGATCTACCTGATCGCGATGTTTGCGCTGGCAATGCACCTACGGCACGGCGTCTGGAGCGCTGCGCAGACCCTGGGCTGGACCAGCTCGGCGTCGTCCCGTCGGGCCGCCAATCTGGTGGGGATCGGGCTGGCGGCCGTTGTGTCGTTCGGCTTCATCGTGCCGCCACTGTTCATCCTGCTCGGCGTTATCAAGTAAGGGCCGATCGACATGACAGATTCCCGCGACCCCGGTGCGCAGGCCGACTCGCAGCCCGCCCAGCCGGCCGAGTTCGAGCAGTCCAACGGTCCGGTGACCCCCTCCGCGACTGTCGTCGGCGCGGCGGCGTCCGATGAGCCACGGCCGGACGCACCGCCCGGCTCGGCTGATCGTTCCGGTGGGTACCTGGCCGGTGGCACCGGAGCGGCGGACGCCGCGATGCCCGCCGGGCGGCCTTCCGCCGCCGGTGCGCTGATCGCAGGCCTGTACCGCGAGGGCGATCCGATTGCCGACACCAAGGCGCCCGGCGGTCCGATCGAGACGGCTTGGAACCGGCGGAAGTTCGACGCGCACCTGGTCAACCCGGCGAATCGTCGCAAACTCAAGGTGATCATCGTCGGCACCGGACTTGCCGGAGCGTCGGCGGCAGCCACTCTGGGCGAGGCCGGATATCACGTGAAGTCCTTCTGCTACCAGGACTCTCCCCGCCGCGCGCACTCCATTGCCGCCCAGGGCGGCATCAACGCGGCGAAAAACTACCAGGAGGACGGGGATTCGGTCTACCGGTTGTTCTACGACACGGTCAAGGGCGGTGACTACCGCTCGCGCGAATCGAACGTCTACCGGCTGGCCGAGGTGAGTAGCAGCATCATCGACCAGTGTGTGGCGCAGGGCGTGCCGTTCGCCCGAGAGTACGGCGGCCTGCTCGACAACCGCTCGTTCGGTGGTGTGCAGGTGTCCAGGACCTTCTACGCCCGCGGGCAAACCGGACAGCAGTTGCTGATCGGTGCCTACCAGGCACTGGAACGTCAGGTGGCAGCGGGCAATGTCGAGGCGTTCAGCCGTCACGAGATGCTGGAACTGATCGTGGTCGACGGCCGAGCCAGGGGCGTGATTGTCCGGGACATGGTCACCGGCGAGATCGAGACCCACCTCGGCGACGCCGTGGTGCTGTGTTCCGGCGGCTACGGCAACGTCTTCTTCCTGTCGACCAACGCCATGGGCTGCAACGTGACCGCTTCCTGGCGCGCCCACCGCAAGGGTGCCTACTTCGGCAATCCGTGCTACACCCAGATCCATCCCACCTGTATCCCTGTTTCGGGTGAGCACCAGTCGAAATTAACCCTGATGTCCGAGTCACTGCGCAACGACGGACGCATCTGGGTGCCCAAGAGGCAAGAGGACTGCCAGAAGGATCCCAGGGAGATCGCCGAATCCGATCGGGACTACTACCTGGAGCGGATCTACCCGTCATTCGGGAATCTGGTGCCTCGGGACATCGCGTCACGTCAAGCGAAGAACGTCTGCGACGAGGGCCGCGGCGTCGGGCCGAAGGTCGGCGACTTCCGCCGCGGGGTGTACCTGGACTTCGCCGACGCGGTCGGCCGGCTCGGCCTGCAGTTTGTGAAAGACCAGTACGGCAACCTGTTCGACATGTACGCAAGAATCACCGGTGAAGATCCCTACCAGGTCCCGATGCGCATCTACCCCGCCGTGCACTACACGATGGGCGGCCTGTGGGTGGACTACGACCTGCAGTCGACGATCCCGGGGCTGTTCGTCGCCGGTGAGGCCAACTTCTCCGACCACGGCGCGAATCGGCTCGGCGCCTCTGCCCTGATGCAGGGCTTGGCAGATGGCTACTTCGTGCTGCCCAACACCATTCGCGACTACCTGGCGGCCGGGCCGTTCGACGATGTTTCGTCGCGGCCGGAGGTCGGCGAGGCTGCGCGCTCGGTCTCCTCGCGCATCGAGCAGTTGCTTGCTGTCGGCGGCGAACGCAGCGTGGACAGCTTCCACAAGGAACTCGGCAGCATCATGTGGGAGTACTGCGGGATGGAGCGCAGCGAGGACGGCCTGCGCAAGGCGGTGGACCTGATCCGCTCGCTGCGCGCGGAGTTCTGGCGCAACGTCAGGGTCCTGGGCTCGGGCGAGGAACTGAACCAGTCGTTGGAGAGGGCGGGCCGGGTGGCCGACTTCTTGGAACTGGGTGAACTGATGTGCATCGACGCGTTGCACCGCAGGGAGTCCTGCGGCGGGCACTTCCGCGCCGAGAGCCAGACGGAGGAGGGTGAGGCGCTCCGCGACGATGACGAGTTCGCCTACGTTGCCGCCTGGCAGTGGACCGCCGAGAACGAGCCGCCGGTGCTGCACAAGGAGGATCTGGTCTACCAGTTCGTCGAACTCAAGCAGCGGAGCTACAAGTGAACCTGACCCTGCGGATCTGGCGGCAGACCTCGCAACGGGACCCGGGCAAGTTCGCCACCTACCGGGTGCGGGACATCTCCGCGGACATGTCGTTCCTGGAGATGCTCGACGTGCTCAACGAGAACCTCACCGCCCAGGGGCAGGATCCGGTCGCCTTCGACTCCGACTGCCGTGAGGGCATCTGCGGCACCTGCGGACTGATGATCTCCGGCATGGCCCACGGTCCCGAGGTGACGACCACCTGCCAGCTGCACATGCGCTCGTTCACCGACGGCGACGTCATCACCATCGAGCCGTGGCGCGCCGACGCCTTTCCTGTGTTGAGGGACCTCGTGGTCGATCGTTCGGCGTTCGACCGCATCATCCAGGCCGGCGGCTACATCTCGGTGAACACCGGTGCCGCTCCGGACGCGCATGCGGTACCGGTACCGAAAGCCAACGCCGACAGGGCATTCGACGCCGCGACCTGCATCAGCTGCGGCGCCTGCGTGGCGGCCTGCCCGAACGCTTCCGGCATGCTGTTCATGGGCGCGAAGGTCACCCACCTGGCGGAACTGCCCCAGGGTCAACCGGAACGCGCGGCCCGGGTGATCAAGATGGTCAGCCAGCACGATCACGAAGGTTTCGGCGGCTGCACCAACATCGGCGAATGCGCCGGAGCCTGTCCCAAGGAGATCCCGCTGGATGTGATCAGCATTCTGAACAAAGATCTGCGCAAGGCCATGCGGCACAAGCCCTCGTGACGTTTGCGGAGGGCGGCTGCGCCCGCCGCCGATGGAGGCGCTCGGCGCTACGCCCTCTCGCTCGGTGGCGCTCGCATTGTTCCGCTATGCGCTTTCGCACCCCCATCGGCGTCGGCTCCGCCTCACCTACGGGTTGCTGAGGGCGGCTGCGGCCGCCGCCGATGGAGGCGCTCGGCGCTACGCCCTCTCGCTCGCTGGCGCTCGCATTGTTCCGCTATGCGCTTTCGCACCCCCATCGGCGTCGGCTCCGCCTCACCACTGGTTGCGCCGTTGTGCCGTTTCGTCTCGGCAGTGCGGGTAGGTGCTGATCGCGTCTCGCTTAGCGGCAGGGGGTGAAGAGCATCCGGCGGCGGCTGATGCGAGCCGAAGACTTGGTCGGGAGGATGCAACCGACCAGCCCCGCTGCTCCGTCCTGCCGATGCGGTGATGCCTCGCGCGGGGCAGCTGCGAGGAGGCTCTCCATGATCGGACCTGTTCAGCCACGCCGGAACGGCCGGTTGATCGCTGCGCTGGCAGCAGTCCTGGCACTCGGGTCCCTGGTGGTGGGAATATCCACCGGCAGTGATCGCGGCCCGGACTCATCGCCGCAGGTGGCGGGAACCGGCCCCACCGGAGCGTCACCGGTCGGCACACAGCCGGTCGGCACACAGCCGTCGGGCAGCCAGCCGTCGGGGAGCCAGCCGACCGGCTCCGCCGTCCCGTCCGCCGATCCGCCGTCGGCTGGCCGGCCCAACGGCGCCGTCGTGCCAGTGGGATTGACACTCAGCGCGGGGCGCGCCCAGCAACCCGTGGCGCCGGTCGCCGTGGCCGACGGCCAACCGCTCAGCGGGGATCAGGTGGCCGCCATCCTCGGCCGGTTGCCGGCCTGGAGCGGTCAGGGCCAACTCGCTCAGCCTTTCCGCTGGCCGACCCAGACCACGCCGGTGCCCAAGGCAGGCAAGACCGTGGACATCGCCTTCCCGGGGCCGGAGAGGCCGGGCGGGGTCAGGGGCCCGGGCCAGCCCCAGGCATCGCCCGTCGGCCCGCTGAAGGTGCTGCGGGTGCAGCCGCAGGGTGCGGTGTCGATCGCACCGTTCGTCAGCATCACCTTCGATCAGCCGATGGTTCCCCTCGCCACCGTCGGGCAACTGTCCGCGGTCAAGGTTCCGGTCACCATCAGCCCGAAGCTGCCGGGCAGCTGGCAGTGGATTGGTACCAGCACGCTGCGATTCGCCGCCGAGTTCAAGGATTTCGACAGGTTGCCAATGGCGACCGATTACGTCGTCACCGTGCCGGCCGGGACCCGATCGGCGAACGGGGCCACCCTGGGCAGCGCCACCACCTTCAGGTTCGCGACGCCGCCGCCGGCCGTCAAGCAGTTCGCCCCCACCGGTGGACCGGTGAAACTGGATCCGGTTTTCGTGGCTGTCTTCGACCAGCAGGTGGACCCGAAGGCAGTCCTTGCGACAACTCGGGTCAAGGCCGGCAGCGCCGGCCGGCCGATCAGACTGGCGACACCCGACGAGGTGGCCGCAGACCCCGCGGCAGCCAAGGTAGCCGGAGCCGCTCCGAACGGCCGGGTTGTCGCATTCCGGCCGATCCGGGATCTGCCCGCCGGCCAGCAGATCACCGTGACGTTCGCGGCCGGCACCGCGTCCGCCGAAGGCCCCCGCACGACCGCCGAGGCCACCACCTTCACCGCACGCACCTACGCCGCGCTCTCGCTCAGGACGACCAACTGCGGCCAGCCGATCTGCGAGCCGTCATCACCGATCTTCCTGACCTTCAACAATGCCATCGACGCCAGCGCGTTCGACCCCACCACCGTCAAGATCAGCCCCAAGATTCCAGGCGGCGCAACCGTTGTGGCCTCCGACAACACCATCGTCGTGCAGGGCGCCACCCAGCCGAACACCACCTACACGGTGACCGTACCGGCGGGCCTGGCGGACACCTTCGGGCAACGGCTCGCCTCGCAAGCCACCGGCAAGGCCACCTTCGGCAACGCACAGCCGAGACTGGATCCGTTCCCACAGCCGATCACCACCCTCGACCCGATGGCCGGCCAACCGACGGTCACGGTGAACAGCCTGAACCGCAAGGAGTTCCGGGAGCGGGTGTTCAGGGTGTCGCCGGCCGACTGGTCGAACTATCAACGGCTCTATGTGGACACGGCCCAGCAGGAATACCGGCAGAACGCGGTCCTGAATGTTCCCGCCTGGCCAGTGCTGGTGGACCGCATCGTGCGCATCAGCGGCACCGGGAACCGGTCGGTCTCCACCACCCTGGACCTGTCCGCGGCGATGTCGGCGACCGGATCGACCGGGCACGCGGTGGTGCTGATCGAGCCCACCGCAGCCGAGTCGTTCGGGCAGGACACCCTGTGGCAGAACCGGCCGACCATGACGTGGGCGCAGGCGACCACCATCGGCCTTGATGCGTTCAGCGACTCCAGCCAATTGCGAGGATGGGCGACCGATCTGCGTGATGGCTCCCCGTTGCCAGGGACCACCGTCGGGATGGTCGGCAGCAACGGCGAGGTCGAGCGCGGACAATCAGCCGTCACGGACGCCGACGGCATCGCCTCGCTGCCGCTCACCGGCTCCGGTGCCAGCGCCATGATCGCGACCCGAGGCGCCCAGACCGCGCTGCTGCCGTCGGCGATGTGGAACAACAGCTGGGTCAAGGCCACCACCAAGGATCGGCTGCTCTGGTTCGTGAACGACGATCGGCAGACCTACCGGCCGGGCGAGACCGTGTCGGTCAAGGGTTGGGTACGCCGCCAGGGTTCCGATGTCGCTGCCGCGCTGTCGTCCGTCTCAGAGCACAGCACCATCGCCTACACCGTGGGTGACGCCCAGGGTGTTCAGATCGGCCACGGCACCGCGAAGGTCAACCGGCTGGGTGGATTCGACCTGGCCATCGACATTCCGCCCGGCGCCAACCTCGGCAGTGCCACCATCGAACTGAGTCTCGGCGGGACCCCGGGCCTCGCCGACGACGCCTCCTACCACGCTTTCGAAATCGCCGACTTCCGCACCCCGGACTTCCAGGTCGCCACGCACGCCGACGGCAAGGGCCCCTCCGTCATCGGCGACGATCTCACCGTCGCCGCAGATGCCACCTATTACGCGGGTGGGCCGCTGGGGGATGCTCGGGTGGACTGGCAGGTCCGCACGAGCGCGGCGACCTATGCGCCGCCGGGCTGGAGTGGATTCACCTTCGGCATCTGGACGCCGTGGTGGCAGGTCGATGGTGCCGGCTTCGGGTCGGCCGGGCAGCAGTCAGCCGGGCAGCAGTCGGCCGGGAGGCCGTCGGCGGGGCCGTCGAGGCCGTGCTGCGGTCCGCAGGATCCGGGCATCGGCACCGATGCCAGCAAGGTCGAGAAGTTCACCGGCACCACCGATGCCAACGGCAGCAACTTCCTGCAGGTGCGGGTCGGCGATCTCGGCAAGCAGAACTCGGGTCTGCCGGTCGCCCTCACCACCCAGGCCACCGTCACCGACGTGAACCGGCAGGCGATTGCCGGTACCACCGACCTGCTGGTGCACCCTTCAGACTACTACGTCGGACTGACCAGCGACAGCACGTTCATCACCCAGGGCAAAGACCTTGTGGTGCAGGCGATCGCGACCGGAATCGACGGCGCCGCAACGCCCGGCGTTGCCATCGACGTCCGGGCGAGCACGCTGACCACCTCATGGGCCAACGGCACATCGGTCGACAAGGAGTCGAACACTCAGACGTGCCGGGTCACCTCGACCGTCCGCCCGGTCAGTTGCACGTTCACCCCCGCCGTCGCGGGCACCTACCGGATCACCGCCACCGTCACCGACACCGCCGGCCGCACCAGCCGATCCCAGCTCACCCGCTGGGTGGCTGGGTCGGACGGCTCGGTAAATTCCTCGGTGCAGCAGCAACAGCTGACTCTGGTACCGGACAAGAAGCAGTATCGGCCCGGTGAGGCGGCCCGGTTGTTGGTGCAGTCGCCGATCCGCGCCGGCAGCGGCCTGGTGACGGTCACGCACAACGGAATCGCCTCCACCTCCCGGTTCGCGGTGACGGACGGCTCGGCGGTGGTGAGCCTGCCGATCACCGACGCCGACATCCCTGGAATCACCGCGTCGGTCGAGGTTGTCGGCACGGCGCCCCGATCGGCCGCCGGATCTGCTGCGTCCGCTGCGCCCCGGCCCGCGTACGCCACCGGAGGCATCGGGCTGACGGTCTCGACGTCGGCCAGGACGCTGAAGGTGACGGCTACGCCACGGCAGCGCACGGTTGCTCCGGGTGGCTCAACCGAGCTCGACGTGATGGTCGCCGATCAGCGCGGGAAACCGTTGCCGGGCAGCGAGTTCGAGGTGGTGGTGGCCGACGAGGCGGTGCTCGCGCTCGGCGGTTACCAGCTGCCCGACCCATTGACGGCGTTCTACCCGGAGCTGAACAACCGGATCGACGCCGTCTTCGGACGCTCCACGGTGATGTTGGTCGATCCGCTGCAGCCACCGTCCGGCAATTCCGCGATGACGAGCTCGGCCGCATCCGGCTCCGCGGGATCATCGGCTGGTCCCGCCGCCGCCCCCGCCCGATCCGAGCAGGGCATGGCCCTCGATTCGGCGGCGGCGGCGGCCGGTGGTCGGTCGGCGTCTTCCGCGGCTTCCGTGAGGGCGAAACCGGCCATCGCCGAACGGAAGAACTTCGCCCCGCTGGCACTGTTTGTGCCGTCCGCCACCACCGACGCGGTTGGCCGGGCCAGCATCACCGTGAAGCTGCCGGACACCCTGACCAGGTATCGGGTGATGGTGGTCGCGGTGGCCGGCGAAAACCAGTTCGGTGCAACGGAATCCACCATCACCGCGGCCCTGCCGGTGACGGTCCGGCCGTCGGCTCCAGCGTTCCTGAACTTCGGTGACACGCTGCAACTTCCGGTGCTCGTGCAGAATCAGACCGGCGCCGCCCGGACCACCGATGTCGTCATCCAGACGGCGAACCTGAAGGTCACCGGCCCTGCCGGGAAGCGGGTCGCTGTGCCCGCCCACGGCCGGGTCGAGGTCCGCTTCGGAGTATCGGCAGAGCAAGCCGGGACGGCGAAGTTCCGGGTGGCCGCCGTCAGCGGCGACGACGCGGACGCAGCTGCCGTCGACCTGCCCGTCTACACCCCGGCCACCACGGAATCCTTTGCCACCTACGGCATCGTCGCCGGCGGACAGACGACACGTCAGCCGGTGACGGCACCGACCGGTGTGATCAGCCAGTTCGGCGGTCTGCAAATCGGCACGTCATCGACTGCGTTGCAACAGCTCACCGACGCGGTCGGCTACCTGGCCGACTACCCCTACGACAGCTCGGACGGCCTGGCCGGTCAGGTCATCGCCATCGGTTCACTCGGCGATGTGCTGCAGGCGTTCTCCGCACCCGGGTTGCCGTCGCCGGCCGCATTGAAAGCCATGGTGGCCGACGACGTGAAGAAGCTGATTGCTCTGCAGAACGACGACGGCGGGTTCGCCTATTGGAAGCATGGCGAGAAATCGGATCCGTTCAATTCGATCCAGGCCACCCAGGCCCTGCTGGTGGCCGCCAGGTACGGATCGGCTGTGCCGAAAAACAACCTGGCGCTGGCTCAGCAATACCTGGCCAGGATCGATGCCGTCATCCCGAAATCGGCGAGCCAGTCCACCCGAGACACCCTGCGGGCGTACGCCCTGAACGTCCGGATGCAGGCAGGACACCGGGATGCGGCGACAGCGCGGGCGCTGGTCACCGAACGCGGGGAGGCGTTGCCGTTGGACGCCGTCGCCTGGCTGCTGCCGGTGGTCGACGACCCGGGCGCACGATCCACCCTGGAGCGGGAGGTCGGCAACGCCGCCGTCGACGATGCCGGATCGGTGACCTTCACCAACAAGGTCGCCGACGACGCCTGGACGACACTGCAGTCCGACGTCCGGACCGACGGGTTGATCCTGGACGCGCTGATCTCGGTCCAGCCGGACAGCGACCTGATCCGGAAAATCGTGACCGGATTGATGGCCGCCCAGAAGGGTGGCCGCTGGACCAACGTTCAGGAGAACGCCTTCGTCCTGCTGGCCCTGCGCCACTACTACGACGCGTTCGAGAAGACAACGCCCGATTTCGTCGCCCGGATCTGGCTCGGCGACCGGTTCGCCGGCGAACACGCCTATCGAGGGCACACCACCGAGCGCGCCACCGTCACCGTCCCGACTGCCGATCTGCTGGGCGCCGGCAACCGCGGCGTCACGCTGCGCGACTCCGGAACCGGCACGCTCTACTACCGGCTCGGGTTGCAAACGGCGCCGGTCGATCTGAAGCTCACCCCGCTGGACCGCGGGTTCGTGGTGTCCCGGAGTTTCCGGGGCGCCGACAACCCCGCCGACGTCACCCGGGACGCCGACGGTGTCTGGCACATCAAGGCCGGCGCCCGGGTCAGGGTGAAGCTGGAGCTGGTGTCCCGGAGCGCGCGCACCCACGTAGCACTGATCGATCCGGTCCCGGCCGGACTGCAGATCCTCAACCCCGAATTGGCCACCACGCCCAAGGATCTCGATCCGCAGGCCATCAAGGAGGCAGAGAGTGCCGGCATCGATGTGCCGGCGGAGAGCTGGTCTCCGAGCTGGTTCGACCACCAGAACCTGCACCACGACCGAGCCGAAGCGTTCGCGAGCCAGCTCCAGGGTGGCATCTATCAGTACAGCTATCTGGCCAAGGCGACCACCGTCGGCAGCTTCGTCGCTCCACCGTCGCGGGCCGAGCAGGTCTATGCCCCGGAAACCTTTGGCCGCACAGCCACCGACCGGGTGGTGATCGACGGCTGAGGACGGTGCTTCGCCAGCCGACGACTACTCTTCGAGGACAGCCTCACCGACTGAGAGGGCGCTCAAGAGATGGCATTGCGGTTGGGATACAAGGCATCGGCCGAGCAGTTCGGGCCGAAGGAGTTGGCAGACTTCGCGGTGCTCGCCGAGCAGGCCGGGTTCGACTCGGTGTTCGTCTCGGATCACTTTCAGCCGTGGCGGCACGACGGGGGCCACGCGCCGGCCGCGTTGCCGTGGCTCGGCGCGGTGGGAGCGCGCACCGAAAGGATCGTGCTCGGCACATCGGTGCTCACCCCGACCTTCCGCTACCACCCCGCGGTGATCGCCCAGGCCTTCGCCACCCTCGGCGTGCTCTACCCGGATCGGGTGATTCTCGGTGTGGGATCAGGGGAGTCGCTCAACGAGGTGCCCCTCGGGCTGCGGTGGCCGGACGGTAAGGAGCGGTTCGCCCGGCTCAAGGAAGCCGTCACGCTGATCAAGAAGCTGTGGACCGAGGATCGGGTGACGTTCGACGGCACCTACTACTCGACCGACAAGGCCACCGTCTACGACAAGCCGGAGAATCCGGTGCCGATCTACATCGGGGCATCGGGACCAGCGGCCACCCGGCTGGCCGGCCGGGTGGCCGACGGCTTCATCACCACATCGGGCAAAGCGCCCGAGCTGTACTCCGACACGCTGTTGCCGGCGCTCGCGGAAGGTGCGGGTAAGGCGGACCGGACGTTGGGAGAGCTGGACCTGCTGATCGAGATGAAGGTGTCGTTCGCCCACGACGCGGACCGGGCTCTGCAGGACACCAGGAACTGGGCGGCCCTCGCCCTTTCGGCAGAGGAGAAGACGCACGTCGAGGATCCGATCGAGATGCAGAAGTTGGCGGACGCGTTGCCGGTGGAGCGGACGGCGTCCCGCTGGATCGTGTCCACCGATCCGGACGAGCATGTCGAGAAGATCAAGCTCTACGTTGATCTGGGGTTCCGGCATCTGGTGTTCCACGCGCCGGGGACCGACCAGGCCGCGTTCCTGGAGCTCTACGGAGCGGAGGTTCTGCCTCGGTTGCACAAGATCGGCATCGGCTGACCACTCGCGGCGCGCGCGCCGGGCGTGGACGCCGAATCTGATCGTCAGCGCGCGATCTCGGATCAGTCCGCGAGCCGATCCCGGGTCCGATCCAGCCAGGCCATCGCCGGTGTGGCCAGCGCCCCGTGCAGCACCACCGACAGCACCAGGGTGAACGACACCGTCGACCAGAGCCAGCGGGTATCGGTGAACTGGGCGTGCCGGCAGGCGTATGCAAGGTAGTACAGCGAACCGACGCCGCGGACGCCGAAGAAGGCGGTCACCAGCCGTTCGCGACGGTCAACGACGGCACTGTCACCGGCGGAGGCGCGAAAAGCGCCGGTGGAGAGCCCGCGGCGGCCGGCGGCCAGCGCGATCAATCCGGCGGCCGGGCGGATCACCACGACCAGCGCCACCGCGACCAGCACACCCCGTCGGTCCAGCGAGGTCAGCAGACCGTGGCTGAGGGCGATGCCCAGCAGCAGCAGGATGACCAGAGTGAGCAGCCGCTCCAGCCGCTCGACCACCTGGTGCATGGCGGCGTTGTAGGCGTGCCGCCGTTCCGCCGCCCGCATCGACATCGCCGCACAGAAGACGGCCAGAAATCCGTAACCGCCGGCGATCTCGCTGCATCCGTAGACCACCAGCAGCACCGCAAGGGCGAGCAGCGGGTCGCCCCGTTCCGCCACCCGCAGCGACTCGCTACGGGAGCGGAACGCGAGTCTGGCCAGTAACCAGCCGACGGCCACCCCGACAGCCACGCCGATCACGATCTTGCCGATCAGCTGCCAGGCCACGAAGTGCCAGCCCCAGGTGCCGATGGATGTGGTGCCCGCAAGGAAGATCGCCGCATACACGAAGGGGAAGGCCAGGCCGTCGTTGAGACCGGCCTCCGAGGTGAGCGCGAATCGCACCTCGTCCCGCTCGTCCACGGTTTCGGCGTCCTCCATGGCGCGGGGATCCCCACGCTCCTGGGCGATCTGCTCGTCCCGGGCGTCCTGCACCGTCGGGCCGGCCACCTGCACATCGGAAGCCAGCACCGGGTCGGTGGGGGACAGAGCGGCGCCCAGCAGCAGAGCCGCCGCCGGGGTGAGGCCGAGCAGGCCCCAACCCACGGCGAACACAGCGGCGATGCACAGCGGCATGGCGACCCCGAGCAACTTCCAGGTAGCCGACCAGGCATGCCAGGATTGCCTGTCCCGCAACGACAACGGGCGGTCAAGGGCGAGACCGACGCCCATCAACGCGACCAGCACGGTGAACTCGGTGAAATGCTCGATGAATCCGAGGTTCGCAAGTGGGTCCAGGTTCACACCGTCCGGCAGCGGCAGCGCACCCATCAATGCGCCGACCAGCACCAGCACCATCGGGGCCGACACCGGAACCCTTGTGAGCAGCTGTGGAAGCACGACCGCCAGCAGCAGAGCAAGGCCCAGGATCAGGAAAATCAGCGCGGCAGTCACTGCGGCACCGTATCCAGGTCGATTGCCGCATCTACCGCCGGCTCGGTGACTCGCTCGTCGCGATGCTGGGCCGCCCTCTCGTGGTGCCGGCCACGGTTCGGTCTACCTTTACCGGACGAGCTCACACCGGACGGGGTGGACTTCCTGGTTCAACCTTGGATCGTGACGGGCTTTCTGGATCCTCAACGGAGCCGGTAGATCTAGTGAAGGAGGGCGGCCGCCCGGCAGGCAGCGGCGCCGCGGCACTTCTGCAGAGCGGTCAACGCCTGTTGCAGGGGCGCCAGAGTGGCCGGGGTGGCAGTCGCGGCGAGGTTGTGCAGCTCGTTCGGGTCGGCGGCGGTGTCGTAGTACTCGCGTTGCCCGTCCGCGTACTGGACGAAGACCGAGTGGGCCGTGCGGACGGCTTCGTAGCTCGGCGGGTTTCCGCTGAATCGCGAGGGCTTGTCGGGGTCGTGCGGCGTCGCGTCGGGGCCGTGGTGCTCGATCAGCACCGCCTGCGGCCAGTCGCTCGGCGCGGGCTGGCCGTGCCACAATGCCGCCATGCTCACCCCGTCGGACGTCGGGGGGACCGACGCGCCGGCCAGCGACTCGAAGGTGGGTGCCAGGTTGACGCTCGACACCATCGAGCTGACCTGCTGGCCGGCGGGGACCCCGGGGCCGGTGACGATCAGCGGCACGTGGATGTCGGTGTCGAATGCAGTCTGCTTGCCGGGCCGCAGCCGGTATTCGCCCATGTGGTAGCCGTTGTCGGAGCTGAAGACGATGTAGGTGT
>JAABUS010003497.1_pt1 | contig 25355 bp, 25 predicted proteins | sample 5560161 | NCBI WGS metagenome assembly JAABUS01 (sample SAMN10711885, study PRJNA513376) | rock metagenome | isolation source: Antarctica rocks | place: Antarctica: Victoria Land, Trio Nunatak nord | collected 2016-01-04
ACCCGGGGGGGGGGGGGGGGGGTTGTAGAAGTTGGGATATGGATCTGGGATCGGGTTGGAGCACGTTGGAATAGAGATTGGGGGTTTGAGGTGTTGGAATGTGGGTTGAGTCGGTTGGGGTTGGGGAAGTCCTTGGGTGTGGGGTCTCTGTGGGATTGTGGTTTGATATGATCCTGGGATTGGGCTGGGGAGTTGATTCCTGCATCTTGGGTTCGCGCAAGCACCTTGGGGAGGAGGGTAGGAGATTTTCGAACATAATATATGTCAAGCCTGCCAATCCGTGATGTTACCAGTCCCTTGAATCTCATCTCTCTACTCCAGGCTGTGCCACATATCTTGAATGTTCGAGCCGTGATATCACTGCTCGTATAATCACACTTGTCTATCAACAGGGCACCGCCCGGAGTATCTGCCTCCTTCCTAATACCCTTTCTTCCTATCCACCACATTGATCATCCTCTCGCCCCTCTCCCTTCTCCCAAGATTGACTTCCAGCACCTGCATCGCCCGGTCCAGGTACGCGCTGCCCAGCCCACTGATATGTGGAGTCACAATACAGTTGGGCGCGCTCCACAGCGGACTCTCCTTCGGCAGCGGTTCCGGGTCCGTGACATCCAGCGCCGCCCCCTTCAGCCCTCTTCGATCTTTTCCTTCCTTGCCGTCCATTGTATCCTTCGCGTACAGGCGCAGCGCGTCTATGAGGTCGTCTTGGTGTATGATCTGACCACGGGAGATATTGGAGATAAACGCGTTGCGCCTGCTGAGGATTTCGAACTCGGGCGCTGCTAGGAAATGGGTCGTTTCCTTCGTGAGGGGCACACTGACGAGGAGGTGGTCGAGATCCTGCGCTAGGAAGTTGTGTAGTGATTCCTCATCGAGCCCAGAATACCACTCTTTCGGGATCGAGCCATCGGGGTCACCGGTGCCGGGCACGATGAAGCCCCTGTCTTTCTTCGATGCGGGCGTCGGGCGCGGGCTCGCGGTGTAGGCTAGCACGGTGCTGCCCATGGCTGAGGCGACGCGCGCGACTTGCCGGCCGATGCTGCCGTAGCCGAGGATGCCGATGCGCTGGCCGACGAGGTCGTGGACGCTGCGCAGGGACGCATTGTGCTGGGATTTGGTCTTGCCCCAGGCGTGCTGTTGTTGCCAGTGGTGGAGGAGGTTGTAAGAGTGGGAGTGACAGAGGGCGGTCATTATTACCCTGGAGAGGAGATAAGCATGATATTGGTGGATAGGAAGGAGGCACCGAGGACCATTCTGCGATCTGCGGGCCATGGATCCCTGAAAGATATGAGAAGTCAGCGCGGTACTTTACGCTGCCAACATGCAGATACTTGCCGGATGAAGTTGTTAAGGGTATTGATGTCTCGGTGTATATGGGCGACGTCTGGACATGGTTCGTGCTACGCAGGAGCATTAGGCCTAGCCAAGAATTCTCTCTTCTTGAAGTTGCGCTGACCCAGCAGATATGAAGTGTACGAGCTCTAGTGACGGTAAGTTACTTATCCATCAACACATGCAGCGAACCTACCAAGCTTAGGTGCATCTTCTGGGGCCTTGGGTAAGGCAGTCAGTGTGCACAAGATGGTTGCCTTCTCGAACAGCTCTGAGCCGTGCGCAAAGAATGTCAGCAGGCCATTGAACCAACATTAATGATGGGCCTGTTGTTCCAGAAGATGGAACACCACCTTTGGGGATCTCCTTCACGCCATCTTCAAAGTTCACGAAACTCAGGTTCCGGTAGGTGATGTCAATCTGTGGATGGTTCTTCTTGATCCTCTCCACTGTTTCTGTAGGCTCTGGAAAGGGCAGGATGAAGAGGAGGTGCTCCGTCGTGGACTCTGGCCCTCCGCCCATCTTCAGTGACAAGCTGCCGTAGGCGTGACGATTGATGAAAGATGTCTTAATGCTTGGCTTGATGGGAGATGCAGCTAACCGGGTATCGGTGGATTATTTGCCGATTGGATACAGTCTAGTTCAAAGGGGCATCCCACTTTGATCTGACAGGAATCAAGAATCCCTGCATCTCTACTTTATGGATAAAGTAATCGCTGCTTCATGTCGACCCTCATGACCAGTCAATGAGCCGTTATTTTCCGAGGAGGGGAGGTCACTGTCACTGGCTCACTAGTCCTGAGTAGGTAGTAGTGGCTGAGAATCAGGTCATGTGATGTTCCTGATAAGGTATGTACACGGAGGGTAGCGGAGAGAAGTCCGATGAGTATGCTGATGGCTCGCTCTAGAACATCAAGAAAAGCAGAGAACCACCCAAGCACAGTTATCATAAGCACTTTTCCAGCTCCACCAACTCCTTGAACGCACTCGCATGCTTTTCAACCTCTTGCTGGGTCGGTCGAGGCAGTGGTTTGCGACCATATCCTCCATATCCATAATACGTCTGCAGCGCGCTCTTCGTGCCCACGATGCCGCCGCTGATTGCCGCCCAGTCGCCTCGAGCCACCGCAGCCTGCAGTTTCTTCGCTTCCATCACCTTGCCCTGCGCGTATAGTTCAATTACCCGGACGCACGCCTTAGGCGTGACGTTGCCGAGTCCACAGATAACGCCCGAGCCCCCCACGACCAGGGTCTGGAGTGTGAAATCCGCCGAGCCTCCCATGCACATGAAGCCTGATCCGTTAGCGGACGGTGTGGCCGCATCCACCGCTGCTGCGATACGACCCAATTTCCCAGTATTCCCGCACGTGAGCTTGCAGCCCACGATGTTGGGATGTTTGGCAAGCTTCGTGATCACGTCCGAGTCCAGATCGATGCCCGCGACGGCGCCTGGATAGTTGTAGATTAAGATGGGAATTGGTGAGTGGTCCGCAACATCCTCGAAGAATTTGAATACCGAGTTCGACGCGTACAACGGCTTGTAGTAAGAGGGAGGGAGAACCAGTGCATAGTCGCCGCCCACTTGAAGTGCTTCGCGACAGTGCTCAACTGTTTCGCGTGTGGACTGGGAACCACAGCCTACAATGACTGGCATGTGGCTATATCCTGCTCGGTCTAGGGCGTTACGCGTCGTCTTCGTGACTAGCTTCCTTTCATCATGGGAGAGGTGTACTGCTTCGCCATTGGAACCTTGAGTGGTGATGCCAGCAACGCCGCCTCTTGCCAGGCGAACCACATGCCGTGCAAGGGTATCAAGGTCAAGATCCTCGCTATCGTCGAAAAAGAAGGTCACTGTCGGCACATAAACACCAGGTCTTAATTGCCTCGAGATGTGGAGGTCTTCAACGGATGAAGCCAAAGTGCTGTCTGACGATTCGCTGTACTGGGAGTGTGAATAGATGGAACTGAGAGGGGACGCAGGCTGAGGTGAATGTGAGTGAGCATCGAGGGTAGGCGGCATGATGGACGAGATTGAAACCAATGCAACAAGATAAGCGCCAGAATTTTTTTATTAGCTTTATACCGAACCGCTGCTGCAGATACACATTACAATGGCAGATACTCAAGCTTAAGTACTGATCTGGCTCAACGAGAAGAGGTCCGAGCAAACAGAGATAATGTGGTACGGAGTAGGTATGTGGGGGTCGCGGGACCTAAGGAGCATTGGTGATTACGGTGGCTCCGTGTGAATTAACCGTTGACATGGGACAAGTGAGATATTAGGTTTGGCATCAGACGATTGACAGCCTCCTACCGAGGTGACCGAGGGCCGTCGCCGCCATTGTTGGGTACGAAATAACGATCAGCAGTTCGAGCTTCGTCGGTAAAATCTTGGAGTAGTAGTACGCAGTAGTATCGTGTCCACGAGGTCGCTGCCCGAAACAGATTCTCTTTCCGTGAAGGCTGAGCCGACTGGTATGATTGCAAGAGTGGCTGATCATGCTGTGGTAATTGGGAGGTTGTATGGGAAATTGGAGCTGCATGATGCGCTGCTGACGTCCAGGAATATCGGAGGATACGCAGCCAATCGAGGAGCATCCAAGCCAAGTGTAGAAGTACCCGTACCTGGGACTCTCGCTCTAGCCATCGATAGCCAGGTCACATTAAAAATTGAAACGAAGGCCAACGCGTCAGCGACTTGTTGAAGGCTTTGATGGGGATTGGCGTTTCTCGCACGGTCCAATGGATCGTCTATCCCCCTGGCGGGCTCGGCTCCATCGTAGTAGCGTGGGGGAGTGTGCGGCTGGGTTGGACGCTATGGCCACCTGGGAATGGGAGGCCCTCCTGATCACCCGGCAGAAGAAGACCGGTCTGATCTTGCGGAATTCTCCGTACAGCTCGGAATTCCTTTCCTCTCGTCTTGGAGTTCGTCACCTCGAGCCTGATGAGGTGGTAGCTATTCGTCGAGTCCTTGTCAGCGATATGTCTTTGCTATTTGACACCCCGTTTTCGCTGGTCTCTGATTCGCGTCGGCCTCTCTCCTGATATGGTTCGGCTCAGTGATGCGTGTTTTGGCACTACATAGAGGGAATTATTGCTGAGTAATGAAAACGGTTAAATGCGGAGAACAGGCCCCTCGTCTTGAGTAATGGAATACCCAATTTGTGGATATACTCAGCCACGGCTGGTAGACAAACGAGGCGCGTACTCATACTGCGTGTTGTATGCGCATCTGGAGAATTGGAAATTTGTCGCCTCAATCATGGTTGGACCTCGACGGAGCGACCTCTGTTTACGGATGTGACCCTCAGAACGCCCCGACACTAGAGAGATCACCCATCCGTGTCGAAGTCATAAACCTTGCAATCCAAGTGCTGACGAGAAACATTGGATTGCTCAAAGTAAGCATGGGGTGCGATAATCGTCGTGCTGAAAGCTCTTCCTTGGCTTTTCCAAAGTCCATCGGCACACACGCTAAACGTTGCAAAGATGGGATGACTTGCATTCGTCTCCCCACGCTCGATTGGCCCCGCGAGATCGAGCCGAGCTCCATCGAGATGCTCAGTACTTCGTACCCCCGGCTTGTTCTAGTAAGAGGGGTTCTGAACCTAAAGTGGAATACCCCGTCCCACGAGAACGACCGTTGGAAGTGAGAGCCAAACTTGGCAGTTTAGCGTTGGCTACCCCGCAATACATCGGTTTTTCGGTAGCTAAAGTACGCGGGCTTCGACCCCGGCTCACACGAGGCTCGAAGATGTGTTTGTGTTTGTACATGGGTGCACGGACGCAGAGTTCGAGACACGCCCACTGCAGGTGCCGATGTGTGGCGATCAGAAGAGCCTAGTGAATCTTGCCGGGAGCTTCTCTGGTACGGGCATAAGCGACGAGAAGGTTTCAAGAGCCGTATTCCCACTCTGTAGATCTGGTAATCTCTACTGAGAGTTTAGAATTCGTTATTGTGCTACCCTGGATATGGTCCGTGACTTTCGACGACGCAGGGCCTCTGTCAGTGGCAGGTCCTCTTCATCATAGAAGTCCGCTTCTTCGTCGACGCCGAAGTCCTTAAGCCTGTCACCTTCGGAATTCTGCCATGCTTCTTCGCCTTCTTCGTCGTCATCGCTCGTGACATGCTTACTCTCCATGACAAGATCAAACCTGGTATCGTCGAAGCGCTGGCCAAACGATGTTCTTCGAATGACAGAGGTCGAATTGCCTGCGAAACGCCTGTAGTCGTGTTGCTGTCGCTGTCGGAAAGCCTCAATGTACTCCTTAGTCGACCTTGAGTCCTCTTGATACGTGAAAGCGTGGGAGCTGCCTTGTTGTCTTGTCTGTCTCGCAAGACGATCAGGATCAGGAGGCGGCCAAGAGAAACCGGCGTCTATCGAACCTCAATCTCGGCTCACATGATCTGTGTCCGGGAAGACTCACCTTCGAATCCATTCGTTTCGAATTCAAAACCCGATGTGATTTCCGGACTCCGTGCAAACGGCCAAAGCCATGACATCGCACTGCCGCCCATCCCTTGTTGCACATTTCGGAATATGCCAATGTCGTAAGGAAATTCATGCTTGCTAATCTTCAATTTGACGCCATTTGGTCCGTCCACATAGCCACCGAGAATCTTTGCTCGGCGAACGAGAGTCTCATGCCTTTCCACTTCCCAGCTTTCGATCGTAGTTGTATTACCACCAAGTAGCCAGATATTACGAGCAAGAAGGATTGACAATGCGAACAGTGTAATCGAATTTGTAAGCGTGAAGACCAAAAGGAAAACCATTTGGGTCGCTGACGGACCTAGATACTGCCAAATCTGTATAAGCATGCACGGGACGCAATGGACAAAGGAGACATACACTTGGGAGATGACGAGCATCCCAGAGCATAGCTGCACGAAGGTAGAGAAAGTATTCCAAATAGATCATACAAGTGACTGCGTAGAGAAGGAAACGGAAAAAGTGAGGGTAGGTACGATAAGAAACGCAATTGACAGTCCAGCTGTTTTCTTGTTCAGGTCATCTTCGTTCAATTGGCCAGAATAACGTACGGACAGTGATGATCCATCTTGGGTATGCACCTACCAGCCGCGAATCAGAGAGATCTAGCCCCGCTGCAACAACTCGACGGGCATGTTACCTTTTGCAAGTCTTACAGTGATGTGCGCGTGGCGGCTTGTACCTTTCACATTTCTTGCACCATCGTCGCCTGTTGCTGACTAGACCCTCATTGTAGCCTTGGTCAGGCGGGGTCCAGTCAATTGGAACTCGGCCAGCGTCCGTGAAACAGGCTCTGAAATAGCATACCCAGATGCAGCATACGAGTGCGTTGAAAGTAAGAAAATGACTTCGATCAAGAGAACATGGCTCGATGTAGTGGAAGAGGATTTGCGGGCCATACGATAGAAAGGAAATGAGTGTCAACACCCCCGGCAAGGCTAGAGATGCCAACGGAATAGTTTGCAGCATTGGCATTGGATGATGTGAATCATTATGTGTACCGTCTGTAGGGAGATTGCGCAAATTTATAAGATTGCGGTATTCAATTGTCTTGCGAGGACTAGCGGGGGCTAGGGCCGCTAGCCAGATCGCGCTATATCGAGAGCAAAATCAGCATGATTGAGAGATTGCATGATCGGGATAGACATCTACCACTCATGGCGTTAGCGAAGGCGAACGGCTTCGCCAGGAGATGCTGCGGAAACGCAGAATAAATTTGGTTTAGAAGGCAAATGAACATGCGGGGAAAACTGATTCAAAAATACCGATTATGGTCCGGTATGACAACAGATTCTATGTATATAAATCAAAGGACTTCTTGGATTGGCTCGCTCCAGAGGAAGCCACTTCTTTCATAACTGAGCCATTCAAGAAACGTAGGGCTATCTCACCCGGTTGATGACTGTTACAGCAAACACAGCATCATCCCGGATGGTGTTTGGAAAGATACGGAACTCCTTTTAGGAGTGTCGACGTTGCATAACCAAAGCTGGAGCTACGGCAAGCGACTCATCTATCAGAACCAAGCTCAATCAATTTTGAGCACGGAACAGACAAGCTTAGAGGTTCCTCGCTGAGTGTATCAGGTAGGGATCTTCTCCCATACTCGGATATTGCGAAAGTCGTTACGCTCAAGGAAATCGAATAGCTATAGTATTTAGCTGGTCAAGTGGCGATATGCTGACGGACTTCACAATATCCGTCAAGACCGCTAGGAGACATGGGGCGGGCTGGGCATGGGATGACAGTGCACGCGGCCATTCCAGGGTTTTATCGTTGTTACATTTCGAGTGAGCTCTCCCACGTATGAGCGAGAGCCTTGTCGCAAAGGACACTAAAGTGGGGGACTTGATATAGCCGGTTCTGGCATGCGACAGGGATGACTCCTACACCAACCCGAAGGGGGTTTTGGGGACACGACCATGAACTAAGACAAGTTCGAGGTAACATAACGAGCCTTCGGCGTATCAGCCTGGACTTCGGACTCTTAAAATCCGCAATCTTGGAATGACGCCGCCGTAGGCTTCCGAAATGATGGCCACCCCTTCCCTTAGCTCTCGAAAATACAACATAGTGTTGCTTCCTATATTTTTCTCTACCTACTCCATCAAAGCTTTCCCTTGCAATTAACATGACCGACGCTTTGGAAATCCCAGTGCTTCCTTCCGGCGACCCAAACACCCAGTTCCTCTGCCTGACCATCTGCGGCTACCGCCGGCCCGGCATGAGCGAAGAGGACTACAGACACCACATGACACAAGTCTCAGCGCCGATGACAAAAGGCCTTATGGTGAAGTATGGCGTAAAGCGCTGGACTATGGTGAGCCTTTCCCCTCGCATCTCTGCACTAGCCAACACGAAAAGATCCATAATACCACCGAGAGCCGTGCCCTTATGGGCCGGCTATTCGACCACCAGATGGCCAACCTGGCCGACTTCGACTGCTTTAGCCAGGTTGTCTTTAAGAGCGTTGATGATTACAAAAGAATGAAGGAGGATTCGTGGTATAAGCAGCATCTGGTGGGTGACCATGAGAAGTTTGCAGATACGAAAAGGAGTATGATGACGATTGGTTGGATTACGGAGTTTATTAGGGATGGAGAAGTGGTGGATGGGATGAAGGATGTTTAGGACTCACTAGTCTCGAAAAAGTTTCTTCTTATTGGGTTGGTTGGATAGGTATACTAGAACACATGACACCATTTGTTTTTTTCCAAGATGTCCTTCACCATTCATGCCTCGATGGGAACATTGTGATGAGCATCGGGATGAATCTCGATCGAATGAGCAATCGCATCCCGCACCCTTCGCCTGTGGAATATCGGGCTTCGGGAACTGCATATGGGACGAAAAGCGACAAATAGACATCCCATCCTGAGCCCCGCTGCCGACGTCGCCCTTGTCTTGACCCAGTACCGTACTTTTTGAATGAAGCTGGCTCTCTCGCCTTCTCAGGCAACTGAACAAAAAATTGCCTTCATCGTCACGCTTGAAATCGGCCACCAGCATGTCCTTAACCGGCGCACAGGTCACTGCAATGATAACAGGATCCTTCCTCTCCGGTATGAAGCAGTGACGTTGCTGGTTGATAGCATTGAAGTCCTGGACTGACACCCCCTTAGGGGCCATGACATCGCTCTCCCTCATTGCCATCCCCGTCCTTCTCGAGACCACCACCCAGGCTCCCCAGCTCTTCCACCAATGGGTCCGCATGTACCATTACGGGCACCAAGCGCTGCCTACCATGGCCGTCGGGACCTTCTCCCTCTACATGTACACATCTATCAAGAAACGCAGTGCTCGAAAATCATGGGGTCTTTTCGCATTGGCGGGCATAATGACATTGAGCATACTGCCGTTCACGTGGATTTTTATGGTGCCGACCAACAACGAGCTGTTTCGGTTGGAGGTGGTGAGCAAGGCGGAGCCGTTAGTGAAGGGGATTGCTGAGGCGAAGGAGCTGGTTGTGAAGTGGAGCTGGTTGCATCTCACGAGGTCGATGCTACCTCTGGCGGGGACGGTATTAGGAGCGGTCGGGGCATTGGGGAAGTAGATTGAAGGCTAAGAGAGTGGCTTTGGGGCCTTGTGGGACGCGAGGTAGCAGAGGAAGTGCAAATAAGATTTAGCGTGTCATCCCTGTACGCTAAAGTAAGCTTGGTCCCCACTGCAGGCATCTACTTTAGGGCATGGGCCGGTCCCCGACCACAAGATCTCTGAAGCCCCGAGTTCCGATTTCCGATGTCCGATCCTCGATTTCTGATCCTCGACACTCGCTGTGTTCACATGCTTCGTTCTTGCGAAGATTCCTGGCGACCATTGGCCCGGCGTCAGCCGGCTAGCTTTGCTTTCTGTCCGGACTGGAATTATGCCGAAAGGCATGCCCTCTGTAAGGTATGTTTCAGAGAAGCAACGGAGGCGATTGCCATTCTCTAGTCCTCACGTCACGTGTATTCATCCCTCCTGCTGTACATCGCAATGTTCTTTCTTCTGTTGTTAGTCGCGTCTGTGTTCTTGACGCCCATTCCGATTGTTATTTGGTCCTTGTTATTTCCGGAAAAGAAGGATAAAGAACATGAAGAGAGCATCACGGAGCAGTTGGCTGAGATCGATGGAGGGAGCTGGGAGCGTTTGTCTGTGTTTGAGCATATTGAGCAAGGTTTGAAGAAGAATCCAGATGGGCCGGCCGTGATTTGTATGTTCCAGCCTACAAATTGCCTCGAGCACTTGTTGTCTAGGAAGGAGAAAGATTATCAGCGGCCGAATGTGTTATGGCAACAGCCGCTCCAGAATGCATCCGCTCAACAACCCAATGGCTTCCTCGAGCAGCGAGACGACGGCCAACAAAAATCCATACTCTGGGACAAACAACAAAACGGCCTCACTATTGCCATCAAACAAGAAAATGCCATGCACAACCCCACATGCTTTACCCTGAGCTACAGCCAGCTCCACCGTACCGCCCTTAAGCTCGCCACAGGCATGCTTGCCAACGGCGCCCTGCCCAACACCACCATGATCATGCTCATCCCTAACGGCGGCGAATACACCCTCATGCTCTGGGCCTGCATCCTGCTACGCATGACCTACGTCAGCCTCGACCCCGCCTTGCTCGACATCTCCGGTTTCACGGTGCTCAAGCAAATGCTGCAGACGCTAAAACCGCAGCTCGTGATTGCTCCCGACCCCCTCAGCGGCAAGGCCCTCGACGTCGCCGTGTCGGAATTGCAGCTACCCCAGCCCATCCGCCTCTGCCTCTCTCCCTCACGGACCCAGGGCTGGAAATCCCTCGCTGACATGGCTTCCGATGCGGCGAAACGCCCCGTCGATGAAGCCGCCCTTATCGCCGCCGCACGACGAGACAGCCCGGATCGCATCCACTCCATCATGTTCACATCTGGCACATCAGGCCTCCCAAAGGGCTGCCCCATGCGTGTATCCGGGATGTCCCACGTCCTACACTCGCAAGCCTGGCTCGTCGACTCGGAAGCCGGCGCCTTCGCCCTCCAACAGCCGCACAACTCACGGGGCATAGCGCCGGCGCAGACACTGCAGACGTGGCGAGCGGGCGGGGCGGTGGTAATGACGGGACAAGAGTTCAGCGTCGGTGCCGCCACCGAGGCGATTAGACAATTCGGCGCGACCTTCCTCGTGCTGACGCCGCCGATGGTACACGAAATGGCAGCGGAGCTGACTGCCTGGCCTCTTGACGTTAGCTCCGTGAAGAAGATCCAGATTGGCGGGGATGCTGTCACCAAGGGCGTGCTGAGCAAGTGCGCGGCGCTGTTCCCGCGGGCGCAGATATGCGTCAATCACGGCATGACGGAGGGTGGAGGGTCGTTTGTGTGGCCCTTCTTCGAGACGCAGACTCCAAGGATTCCGTTCTTTGGTGAGATTTGTCCTATCGGGGCTGTGGCTCCTGGCTCTGTTGTTCGGATCTGGGACACCGAAAGGTCGTGCGTGGTCGGGAGGGGGCAGCTGGGGGAGCTGCATATTTCTTGTGGGAGTATTATAGGGCATTATTTGGGGGGCAGGTCGGAGGAGTCTTTTTATGATGATAGGAAGGGTAGGTGGTTCAATACGGGTGATACTGCCATGGTCGATGGGGATGGGCTGGTGTTTATTCTTGGGAGGAGGAAGGATATGATCAAGCGCGCGAGCGTGAGCATTATGCCCGCGCCGATTGAGAGCCTTATCGAAGCCTTCACTGGCGCTCAGGTGAGCAGGACTACCCCTTTCAAGCTTGGCAAGTTTTACTAATGTATGTCCGTGGAGACGATCGTAGTGCCCGTTCCGCATCACGTCCTTGGTGCTGAGCCTCTCGCGGTGCTCAGCTCGTACAACGGCAAAACAGAGGCGCAAATCAAAGACCATGTCCGGGCCGTGCTAGGCAGAGACTATGCGCTGGGCGGGCTGGCTTTGTTGAAGCAGCTTGGGTTCGTCGAGTTTCCTCTGAACGCGACGCATAAGATTATCAAATCCGAGGTCCAGACAGCAGCGGTAAAGCATCTCAGGAGGATATCAGGAGAAGGTAGGACGGCTGAATAAAGACTTGTTGGCATTTACTGGCAATGGAATGGTAGAGGTAGTATTCCTGCAAAAGCTGCGTTTGCGGCAGAATAAATCTGGACACTATTGCCTTGCTTTAGATGCATATTTATGGATTAGAGTTAGACGTAGTCCTCCAACTCAATGTACCTGGGTACGATACTATTAGCTCTAGCCCCAGGTAATGCTGGCCAACTCCCACGTCACATTAGAGTAATATCCAGCCCAATGTAGGTTACACTCGATAACATGAGAGGAAGCCGAGCCTTACGCCACCTCGGTCTCCGATCTGGAAGGAATAAAGCGCATATTCCGAGATTCCTATTTTACTTGTGAAACCACCAACTTCCTGTGGAAATTGGACTCACCGGGACTTCGAACCGACAAGCAGTGCTACATAACACATGCAGGTCCTATGAACTCGAAGACTTGGCTCCAGGCAACTAACCTGCCCATCGAAAACCTACCCCCTTCCCATCTTCCTATTCCAACCATGGCCGCCTCACCCATCCGCCTCTCCCCCTCCCACCTCGGCATCTTCAAAGGCGCCAACGTCCCCTCCGAGTCCCTCGAAGAATGCAACCGCCTCCTGCAAAAGAACCATGAGGAATACCACATGTTCTTCCGCGACAGGGCGGGCCACAACCACATCGTGCACAGTCTGCTCACGATCCTCGCGCTGGGCGCCAACCCCCAAGAACTCCAGGACCGCTACGACGACGGCGTCCCCATCCAGCGCGCGATCCCGGAGATCAACAGCCCGCTGCTCGAGAAGCTGGCCGACAGCGAGACCTTCTACAACACCATCGGCGAGATCGCAGAGTACCATACCTTCCTCGTCTTCTTCGAGCGCCAGATCGCCGCCAAGGGCTGGAAAGCGGTGATCCAGGAGTACGTCCTCGCGCGCAGCAAGCTCGCCGACGCGATGCTGGCGCGCATGTACGAGGGCGCGTACCACCCCATCATCCATCTAGGGCTCGGCATCGAGTTCCAACAAGCCCCCATCATCGCCGAAGCGCTCGCCCAGGCCGCCTCCCACGACAACAGCAACATCAGCACACTCTTCCAGAACGCCGAGAGCGAGGCCGCGATTGTGTATCCGACGGCCAAGCCGAAGCCCATGATCCAGCTCCTCCACGACGTGCGCGCCAACGACACGATCCGTGCCGCGCCGCGCTGGGCGGACTTCGGCAACAAGATGCGGGACGGCGTCGTCGGGCGCGCGGGCGAGGACATGTCCAGCATCGCAGCGCAGTTCTGGATCCGCGCGGACGAGAAGGAGCTCGAGCGAAGGACGGCCGAGATGATCAGCACGTGTGCGTACTTCGCAGGCGCGGCACAGCACGAGGGCCGCAAGCGGAAGATTGATTTCTTCTACATGCACAACGTGACCAGCAGCATCTTCTTCAGCGTCCTGATCCGCCAGGACTGGATCAAGCTGGAGGACCGCGTGCGGCTGGTCGAGTGGAAGGCGCGGCTGGATCTGGCGTGGTATGCCGTGTGCGGGTGCGCGCCGCTGGACGGGAAGGCCATTTCCAGCTACGCCAGCCCGGAGAGCGATGGGGTGGGGTGGGCGGAGCTGTTCGGTGCCGTCAACAAAGAGCACGATGACGGGCATGCGGCCAAGTTCATGCGCGCGTTGAAGCATGGCGAGGATGTGACGAGGGAGTTTGAGCAGGGCGAGTGGGAGGCGTATTTCCCCATGAAGGGCGACATGTGGCTGAGGTTGGCCAGAATGTGCCAGGACACGACCAAGAATCTGCCCACGGATCTGAAATGGGTGCCGTTTACGGGGTTCGAGCAGCCGTGGAAGCGACCGGATTTGGCGAATTGAGGGGACGGTGCTGAGTGCGAGGCAGTTGATGCTAAAATGTTCTTTGCATAGATATAGGTGTATTTGGAAATTGGATTGAATGACAGATCCCGCGTCCAATGGTTGTTCTTGAGATATGTACTTCGTATGCGGCATGTTAATTGTCAGTATGCGCACTAGGCAGGGGCCCTAGCGTCGTTGAGATTGATGTCAATAAATACTTTTGTACTAAGGTCAAGATCACGCTAGAGTAAAGAAGGTAAGGTAGTACGATCCTTGAAGGTCTGTGGAAAGTAGAGCTTAAGTTTCAGAATTATATGGATCTGATAAGTGGAAATCAGCGAGGGTGGAGTCTCCGACTTTCAGCCTTCTTAGCAAGTCTCATTGAGACCCTCTTGGATCTGACAATCTGTTCGTGAGGAGCAGATCAATCACTTCGAGTCAGCCATCTCCAGCAAGTCAATCACCCCAGGTTCCTTCGTTCCATTTCCATTCATGGCCTCACTTTTAATTCGTGTTAGACCTAAGCCACCCGTCACCAGATTCGGTGTAAACCCCTCAATAGCATCATGTGCGAAATTGGCAAGATTTTTCTCGCCCTTGATGAACTTCAACTGCTCTTCTCGGAGGTTTTGCAAGACGGCGAGCTCATCCGGGCTGAGTTTTTCGAGCTCTTCTAGCTCGTGGGCGGCCTTCCGAACCTTCTCGAGGACTGCTTTCTGTGCCTCGGGGGGAGATTCATGGATCACACCGAGAGCAAAATCGACACTCGATGCAGCTTTCTCCTGAATGGTTTTGTCGGTCTGCTCGGCGTCTGCTGTTCCTTGAATGACTAGAAGCCAGTCAGTATGATTAGCGATACGGCAGCTGAATACAAGCGCGCATACCTGGTTGTATGAACTTGAAAGCAGTTTCGAAGCCGGTCTCATTTTCGTCGCCTAAGAGGGATTGCTCTTGCTTCCTTAACTGTCTCAAGACAGTCATAACAACCAAAAGAAACCGCGTGTATCCTTCCGTGACTTTGGTTGTATGCCACTTAGCTGCAGCAAGTTCGTTGCACTCCCCTCTTCTCACTGCTTGAATCGTCAAAGCAGCTGAGAGGCCGCTCGCAAAAGCCAGATGAACGCCAGAGGAAAAGTAAGGGTCAATAAAGCAACCTGCGTCACCGGCGACCCGGTAATTCGGACCGGCGTATGTTGAGGCACTGTAAGACCCGTCCGAAGCCTGCCTAATGTCCGAGACAATCTTGGCATCTTCTAGGAGCTTCAGGACCAGTGGCGCTAGCTTGAGACATTCCTTGTACAGCTCCAAGCTGCCCGGGAGCCTGCTGTCTTCTTCTTCGCAAAGAAAAGATCTTGTCTCATGACGAGGCCAACGGATAGGGTCCCATTGTGCAAAGGAATGGCCCAGCACCAACCACTGCCATCTGAATTGATTCAGTCAGTACTATTCATCCACTTAGGAACAAGGCTAACGATAGATACCTCCTAAAGCTTCAAAGAATGGCGATGACTCCCCCTCTATTCCCACGCCGAATGTGGCAGCACCCTTCCAATGAGTCCAGTGCGCAATATTCCTCAAACCCTCGTTCACCGTTCGATTCTTCAAATACTTCGTAGAAAATACACCAGCACGGCCACTTGCATCTACAACGTAATCGAAACTAATCTTCCTGGAGCTATCATCTTTGTGAGACTAAGTAGTGGAGACTGTATGTTTAGGATCTGGGATCTTGAGGTCCGCTACGAGATTCTTGGCCTCGTGTGGCTCGAAGTCAACTTGGCCAACTTTAGTACCGTCGTAGCTATGTGCACCGCACTTTTTGGCGTGTTTGAAGATCAAGTCGTCTGCCTCGGAACGAATGATATTCCAAGCGTATCCGCCCGGTCCAAGTGAATGGGAGAAATTGGTAACTTTGCACGGTTTAATGCTTGTTTGCTGATTGGGGAAGTTTCAGGAGTCAAACCTACAAGCTGCGGGTTTGGCATTGAGTTTGAACGTGGCACCATACTGATCGAGCAGTTTAGCATGACGCCCGAGCCAAGCTTAGGAGTAAAGAGCATTTACTTTCTTCTGGAATCCGTACTCATCGAAGGTGGAATCCAGGTCGATGAATCGTAGAAAGTGACGCATGGATACGATCATACTCTCGCCGACGTGATATCTGCAAAGCTTGTCAATCGCGACGTCACCATCGCCTCCGTATAGCTCCGGACGGTCTTCAAGGTGCTGGCTGCCCCGTATTTGAACATTATCTGGACCAGCTCGCTGAAGCCGACATAGCTCAAAGCCTTTATGACAGCGACAAATCTGGTGCCCTCCAAAACGAAGGCGATCCAAGGGTGATACTCGCGACTCTCGAGGCAACCAAACGATTGGCCAAAGACAAGGTTGCCGATTACGTCGAAAGTGGTACAATTGTACCAAGCCTCGATGTTTAATGCCGTCTTGCCATTGTCGCATTCCTCAGTCAGACGCTTCAACAGGAGATCCACGTACTTCACAATCAAAGGCTCTTGCTGGCGCATCGAGCTATCTGAGAAGCCGTGCGACAGCGCGCCGCGGAAGCGTTGGTGCTCTTCGCGGTCAGCGTTGATGATCGAGGAGGGCATTTCGCGAATGACATGGGTAAAAGTCTCCGACTTGGACATGTCGCCCTTGTTGCTCTCATGCATGCGATGTCCATAGATATCCTTCCAAGCCCTCGAGTCGGTAAAGGAAAGATGACCTGGGCCGATGCGCACGACGGGTCCGTATCGATCGTGGAGTCTCTGGGTATTGAACGCCTGGGTACCGCGTGCATGTTGGGTTGCCCATGGTATTCCAGATGCACGTTGGAGCAAAGGTCCCGGGAAGCTGCGCAATGGGTGGACGAGAGGTTGTATACGGTGCTAGCCGCAAGCCATACAAGTACCTGCAACAATCGGGCCACATTAGAACCGGGAATTCATGTGGAAAAGAAAGGAGTTATCAATTCTTACTACGCTCAATGCAATCGCAATAGCTTGCAACCACAGATGGAGCTCGCCCGCACCCATGGCATTCTCCCACATGGTTGTTCGTGTTGGATATCCAGTCTGCCTGCCTGCCCGAGAAACCTTGGGTGCGAAGGCTAGTCTGGCGTGAGAATACCTACCGGTGAAGGCATCGGGTTTGTCACCTCTTTTGAAGTTCCATGGATCTTGTAAGAGTACTTCAATCCAAAGGTGGGACATCGCAGAATACCCCATGGATAACGCTACAGCGGGTTTCAGTGCTTATAGGTGCTGAGGATAGCATGCCGAGTCCCGATTCTACAATCCACAATCCCGATGCCCGACTACTTACTGTACGTAATCGATCTACTGCTATCCCAATTATAGTCGCTGTTCAGATAGGTTAGACCAGCACTCACCTTGCATTCCCCAGATGCAATGCACATGAAAGCGAACAGGGCCCTTGTCGAGCTCACTCCAATTTCGTGGAATCCCTTCGTGTGCTTCGTGCCATGTCATGAAGATGATGATCGCCACCCCCAGCCGTCGAACGACTTGGATGGAAGTTCGATGACCGTTTGAAATTTCCTCTCCTCCCATACCCTGTCTTCGTCATCCCACTTGGCCTTGAATCAGTTACTACACCTGTTCTCAATGTTCGAAAAAACTGTAGAAATCTCAAATCAGCTATGAATCATCCATCATGCCCATGCACAAAGGCTGGCGGCCGCGAGAAGGTAGGGAACAAGAGTCCCCTCTCGGCCAGCAGTCGAACCCTCAAGCTGACCACATCTTCTGCAGGTCTAACCGCTGATCCTATTGGCCGGTCTATCAAGAAGACACTTTTGAACCCCGTCTTCACGATTCTCTTCATCCTAGCAGCGCATTTTACAAAGACAGGCTCGGACTTATCTATCATACACGATACGGCCTTCTTCGTGGATCAAGACGCTTTTCCATCTTGGCCTTATCCGCTGGGCTTCTGGCTATCTCGATACTGGCTCGCTCAATAACTGGACGAAAGATACATATGATTGGAAGAAAGAAATGGTGCTGATTACTGGAGGATCGGGAGGGATTGGGGGCAGCGTGGTAAAGCTATTAGCGGAGATGGAGATAAAGGTCGTGGTTATGGATGTCATTCCCATGACTTTCGATGCTCGTGTGTGACGTCTCTTTGTCTCGGATTCAAGACACGAAGGCCAACGGCAGACAATGATACAGCCGAAAACGTCTACTACTACGAACGCGACATCACTTCTCCGTCTCTCATCGCCTCCACCGCAGCCAAGATCTCCCAAGACGTCGGCAGGCCCACAATCCTTATCAATAATGCCAGCGTCGCGCGTGGCAAGAGCATCCTCGACGCAACCGAAAAGGATGTGCGTTTCACTTTCGACGTCAACACATGAGCACATTACTGGATAGCGAGGGAATTTCTGCCGAGCATAGTCAAGCGCAACCACGGAATGGTCGTGACGGTCTCTTCATACGCTGCCTACATCACTGTGCCGAATATGACGGATTACGCTGCATCCAAAGTCGCTGCTCTGTCCTTTCACGGCTGGCTACCTGCAGAGTTAAAGACGAGGCATAACGCGCCGAGAGTCAGGACCGCGGTGATCATCCCAGGCCACACGAAAACGCCTCTGTTCCAGGGATTCAGTAACGATAGCGGATTCCTCGTTCCTGCGTCAGAGCCTCAGACCGTTGCGGAAGCAATCGTCAAGCAGGTCCCGACGGGCCGCAGTGGACAAAGTAATGATTCCCGGCTTTGGAGCGGTGATGGCGATTTTGAGAGGCTTTCCGCTTTGGATGCAGTTGAATGTGAGGAGTGATGGAGACAGGGCCATGAGGAAGTGGGGTGGGAGGCAGGTTATTGATCTCGAGAAATGGAAGGCAGGCAATGAGATAGAGGAGGCGGAGAGCGCGTAAGGGACTCCTTGCTCTGAGCAATAGAGAAGCAATTTTCGATGTTCCTTTGATTATTCGGCTGTCTTGGTGTCGTTGTAGGGGGCGTGCCAGGAGGATAGGGTGGTGTACGACTAGTGGTGACCTATTATTATAACAACAACTATAACTAGACGGTTTGTGCGACGAATTTGGGATAATTAAAGATAATCAAATACCGTGCACAATACTCTATTGCCAATTGGTACCCTAGGCAGGCCCCGTCGACGGCAAATAAGGATGCAACCAGGGGAAAAAATGCCTCGCCAGCCCCATCACAATACACAGTGGAGTTCCCCTTGGAAACTTGGCCCCCACCCCGCGCTTCTGGTTCACCACGCCAACATTCCTCCCATCATACCGCCCCTCCTGATCATCCGCCGCCTCGATCATGCCCGCCGAGAGATCCAAATAACTGATAAAACTCTCTTCCTCGTCGAGCGTCAGCCTGTGCCCGCGCGAGACGTCCGGGGACAAGCCGGCCGGCTTGATGAAGATGCTGGACGCCCAGTCCGAATGGGAGCGCAGACACTCCTCGGTCCGCTGCAGGTCGGCGTAGACGTGCGAGCCGGCGGCCCGCATGATGGGGCGGAACCAGCTGGGCATATTGCGCGAGAGGTAGTCGTCGATGGTGGCGGAGCTGAGTAACACCAGCTTTGGCAACTTGAGGCCCGGGCCCGATTCCGCCTTGATCTTCTGCAAGGCCTGGATCACGGTGGTGGCGCTGTCCAGGCTGACGCGGCAGCCGGGGATGTTGTCGTTGGTCGTCACCACCAGGAAGACGGCCTTAGCGCCGCGGACACAGTCGACCATGAGTTCGACATCGGAGATGCTGCCTTCGAAGACTTGGACCTGCTTGTTGTCGACTATTTGAGGGATCAGGCGTCGCAGCTTGGCCTTGTTGCGGCAGTAGGCGTGGATCTTGGTCTGGGGCGTCTGGAGGAGGTTCTGGATGATGGCGGAACCGCAGTTTCCTGTGCTGCCAAGGATAGCGTAGGTAGCCATGGTGGTGGTGATAATAATGATATTAATGACGATGATGCCAGATGTTGTAGAAATGCGCCTTGGTGTTGCTTTCTTTAGTTTAAGAGCAGTCCTCTACTAATTGATGCAGTGATTAATGACTTACGGCGGTGCTTAGAAGTGCGCGGAGCGAATTTAGAAGAAGTTGTGGTCGAGCTCCGAGACGATCGGGGCCACAGGCTTAAAGATACATCGGAGAGCGAAGGCCGGAGTGACAACCATGAGCGTAGATAGGACAATCATTGTGTGTGATTGCCGGGGGTCATTTCGTGTGACTTGTAGCTCATGGTTCGATTTCCATGAGATCATACGATATTTCAGTCGTCTTCCATTCCGTCTGTAGGCGGACAACAATGCCACGCACTTCCATACAAAAATCTCCAGACCTTACCTCGACACCCACGCACCATGGCCTTTCTTTACAGCCAGTTCTTCAGGAGACCACCCTATCCCACTCGTTCCTGCGCCGGCAAGACCGTCATCGTTACTGGTAGTAACATAGGCCTTGGTAAAGAAGCCGCGCGCCACTTCGTACGCATGGGTGCTTCAACGGTGATCCTCGCCGTACGCAGCTTGGATAGGGGCCACGCTGCTAAGCACGATATTGAAGCCACTACCAACTGTGCAGAGAACGTCATTCAAGTATGGCGCATCGATATGGCCAGCTATGCCAGCGTGCAGAAGTTTGCCGCGCGCGTTGACGCCGAGCTCGACCGCGTCGACATCTTCATTGCCAACGCTGGCGTGGCGACCTCCAAATACTCAATGGCCGAGGACAACGAGACATCGATCACGATCAACGTCGTCTCGACCATTTTACTCGCCGCGCTTGTTATGCCCAAGCTGAAGGCCTCAGCGGCCAAGTTCGAGACGCGGCCCACGTTCACCATTACAACTTCCGAAGTCCACGGCCACACCAAATTCCAGCAGCAATGGGCGCCCGACGGTGAGATCTTCGCGACGTTGAATGACAAGGAAGCGGCGGAGAAGAATTTCACGGACCAGTATCCCATCTCGAAGCTACTCGAGGTGTTCGGTGTCCGTGCCATTGCCCAGGCGCATCCTGCCTCGGTATTTCCTGTCACGATCAACTGCGTCAACCCGGGATTGTGCCATTCGGAGCTGGCTCGTGAAACTCCTACAATCGGATTCTGGCTCATCAAGCTTCTTCTTGCACGGTCGACTGAAGTCGGTAGCAGAACGTTGGTTCATGCTGGAATTCAGGGTGCGGAATCCCACGGCCAGTACCTGTCCGATTGCGAGATTGCGGAACCAGCTCCATTGGTTACGAGTCAGAAGGGTAAGGAGGCGCAAGACCGCGTATGGGCTGAGCTGTTGAAGAAGTTGGAGGCGATCAAGCCAGGTGTGACGAGCAGCTTCTGAGTTGGTTCGACTACGGTACATATCAAAGTACCTTAGAAGGGTAGCCAGCTCCACAGCAGTTGCGTAAGCAATGTTGGAACAGCGTTGACGGGTGATTGGGCGGTTGTTGCGCGACCCTCAAGTTCAAGACGACGTCGATCCTGCCACAGAGCTTTATGTCAAGTAACCGAAGTTGAGTCAGAATACGCTCAAGGTGACTTGAGGTTTTAGGTACATGTATCTAGCTGGTTGTGACATACGCGAGTGCAAAACATAGCAGTTGCGAAGACGAAGAGACCATTGATAGGGAGATCACGTGAGGTAGCAATCTTGGCGACGATAGCCAACCAAAACGACCAGGATGACATCACAGGGCTGTGGCATAGGGCTGTAGCTAGGGCTGGACAGACCCCTGGCTTTTTTCTGCTCTAGCGCTTACTCGTGGATTTATTCTAGATATCCCTGGATGACTTTTCTGTGATCTTCTTGTCGTGATATTCTTTTTATCTGATGTGGTGTTGAACCATCACCTAAAGCCATATCTACCATGCTACGACCAATCTCCATCCAGTAAATTCTCCACGTTCTTTCCCTCCTCGATATCCCTATACACCTCCTCAATCGTCCAGGGCACAAATTTGTGCCCTGGAGGAAAGTTCGTATTTGTGAACTCAGCCCCAGCCACCAGATGCACAAACGCCTCCCCGTACTTCCCATACGCATACGCCTCGGGATCGTGGTTGAAGATCCACCTTGGAAACCGTGTTCGTACCGTGGCCGGGTCTTTCCAGATGGCATCCCAATCCGTGGCCGTCTTAAGCTGCGAATTCACAAATGACATTTTCTGAGCACAGCTCACACGCTCATAGCGCAGTAGATTGAATATCTTGGCTGCAAGCGGCGCATTGCGGGGCCCACCCCCAAGCTGCAAGCACGTCGCCAGCGTAATTGCGTCCTCGAGCGCTTGTGTTGCACCGGTGCCGGAAGTCGGAATGAAGGTGTGCGCACTGTCGCCAAGCTGCACTACATGACCCATCGGCGATGTCCACTGGCTGCGCAGATCTCGCCACAGTAGCGGCCAATGCACAATGGCGCCCTTGGGCGCGGTGCGTACCAGCGCTAGGATGGCCGGGTCCCAGTCCGGGGCTCGCAACAAGCCCTTGACGACGTCCTCTGGGTCAGTGTCTGGCTCCCAGGACTCGGTCGCTGCGCCCTGCTGATCGCGGGGTGTGAAACCCCACGACACAATTTCAGAGGAGAGGAACACGCCAATATACATGCCAGGCCCAAGCCAGTACTCCCACACCTGCGGTGAGTTGCCCCATCGTTTCCGGACCGTCTCGTCTTTCATGGCTAGCTCGCGTGGATACGCTGTGCGGTAAATTGACATACCGCTGGACTTGGTGGGCGTGTGCTGGCCGGCGATAAGAATTTCAGAACGCGACTTGAGACCATCAGCTGCGACGACTATATCTGCAATTCGGGTCTCCTTGTCTTCCAACACCACGCCGCCTTTACCAGCCGCTTTGTCTTCGAAATAGTCACGAACGACCTTGCCGTACTCGACTTTGAAGCCCAGCTTTGCTACTTGCCGGAGCAGCATTCGGAAGAACTTGCGGCGGACCTGCGCGGGTGCGACGAACGGTCCTTTTCGATCAGTTACATATTCAGGGTCGTTGAAGGACGGAACCGCGGGCCCGTAGATGTGCTTCCCATTGTGCATCTCGTAGCTTACGGCGGCGTTGACTTGCTCTGCTTCCATGTCGCGCCACAGGTCGGGCCAGTGCCGCATGATTGATATGGCCGAGGGCTGCAGAACGATGATATCTCCTATATGACGGTCAACCACTGTTGCTATCACCATGTGGACATGCAACATGGTGCGAACCAGAGTAGACCGGGCCTTGATTTCGCTCGAGGATCCCAACCACGTTGTGCCCCTTTCTCCAACATTCCAATGCGGTCACCAGTCCGCCCATGCCAGCGCCGACGATCAGAACGTTGATATCCGTCTCTGGGTGACGTTTTGGCAGTCGTGAATCAACTCTGACTCCATTCTGGCTGGTCGTTGTTGTCCAGCGTTCAGGATCGAATTCATGCTGGTCACCTGGGACATTGACTGATTGTTGTGTCATGATTCCAAATGCAAAGGCAATATCATGCGCGTATCAGAAATGTGGAGCGAAGAAGCTTGGGCATAGTGTGCCTAGAAGAGGACACGCCTGTGGTTGTAGATCTTCAAATTATTGATTAGGGGTGGCATGTTAGCATGGGTCGGCATCGCACTTGCGGGCTACCTCGTTACGTGAGATTCCTGAAGGACGCCTTCGGTCCGAAGAGCAGACCCTTTCCTCTGTCGGACATTATATTGATAAGGGCTATCTGTAGCCCGACAAGCTCGTTGATAGTTGAGAAGACACCGCTCATGCTTCTTCCACGCCAAGGAATAACGCTATTTTTTTACGATTGAAAGATGGGAAACGAAGCTCCTAAGAAGCACAAAGGTGGCTACCGCCAGATCAACAAGACGTTTAATATTTGCGCTTTCGATGAGTATCTCGAGGCCCAACTGTCGAGATTGCCAGAGATAGCGGATGTTGAGCAAATCAGCCCGCGGGTGATTCGCGTGCTGGGTCAAAACGCCGGAAAGGTAAGTACTCAAGGTCTTATTTATTTCATCTAACCAGAGCTGGCGGCTAATAGTCTTGTCAGTTCACATTGCAAGGCACAAACACCTACATCGTAGGAACAGGACCCAAAAGACTCATCATCGACACCGGCCAAGGCATCCCAGAATGGGCCAGCCTGATTTCCTCGACACTCTCCACCTCCAATATGGCGCTCTCTCATGTACTGCTCACTCACTGGCACGGTGATCACACCGGTGGCATCCCTGACCTCCTCCGCCTCTATCCGGACCTCTCCAACTCGATCTACAAAAACGACCCTAGTAAGAACCAACAGCCCATCGCCAACGGCCAGGTCTTTACCGTCGAGGGTGCCACCATCCGCGCCGTACACGCTCCCGGTCACTCGCACGACCACATGTGCTTCATCCTCGAGGAAGACAACGCCATGTTTACCGGAGACAATGTCCTAGGTCACGGAACCGCCGTGACCGAGCAGCTCAGTACCTGGATGGCATCACTACGCGTCATGCAGTCGCACGAATGCGCGATTGGGTATCCTGCCCATGGCGGGATAATCCCGAACCTGCCATGGAAAATCAACGGCGAACTGGCGTCCAAGGTGAAGCGCGAGATGCGGATCTTACAGACGTTGACCAGGATCAAGAGGAGTGCAGGGCGGGGAAAGGGCAGTGTGACGGTCAAGCAGCTTGTCACGGAGATGCATGGGGAGAAATTGGATCGTCAGATCAGGGAGATGGCCATTGAGCCATTCACGGAAGAGGTGTTGAGGAAGCTGGCCGAGGATGGGAAGGTGGCATTTGAGATACGGGGTGGGGAGAAGAAGTGGTTTGGGATTCAGATGGTTGAGTTGAATTGAACCAGACATTGCTATGGACGTTTAGATTTTTTAGAACGATGTTTCTACGTATTTTGGATTTCTCCTCCCAAGAGTCAAGATAGGCCCAAACCTGGCAGATTGAGGTTGCAGATGGGCGCCCAGCAGCGGGGCACCTAGGGGCGATGTCGCGAATCACAGCACAGCGTTGTATAACTCTACGTCGTGGCAAAACAGACCTTGCTTCTGGTCTCCGCCATGTCTGGATGTGAATATCCCCAATTTCCAAGCTTCGCTCTTCGAGCACACGTCGGAGTATTAGACACCCACCACTAGGAAAACGGAAAACGGAAAACTGTTATCACGGAATCCAGCACCGTGACTCGGAGATATGGTGGTCGGGAACCGGTAGCCAAGGCATCGGGGACCAGGATTCCCAACATCGGAAATCGAACCAGTACGAGCCAACACGAGCCTCGCCCTAGCAGCTGGACTAGAATCAAGATACGGTACCCACCAAGCGGTCAAAAGTAGCTGCCCCCAACGAAACTGACCGGGCATTTCTGGCCCAGAATGTCGTTTGGGACATTCTACACGCATAAAGTAAGCAAAACGAACCAGGCAAAGACCCAGAACACATGACTGATGCCCATGGTCTGTTCAGCCCAACCCTCGATCAACCGCCACCCTAGCCATCGCGAAAGCGCAGGGCCTCGAGTTGGACATCGTCTACGCAGACAAGGATAACAAGGAGAACCATGAGAAGCTGCTCCAGCTGAACCCGCTGGGCCAAGTGCCGGTTTTCGTAGGCGCGGACGGCCATGTGCTGACCGAATGCATCCCCATTGCTCTGTACCGTACGTGGGGGGGGGGGGGGGGGGGGGGGGGGCGGGG
>JAABUS010003498.1_pt1 | contig 25353 bp, 1 predicted proteins | sample 5560161 | NCBI WGS metagenome assembly JAABUS01 (sample SAMN10711885, study PRJNA513376) | rock metagenome | isolation source: Antarctica rocks | place: Antarctica: Victoria Land, Trio Nunatak nord | collected 2016-01-04
CGAATAAAGCGAAAATAATTATAAAATATTCGATATACTCGGAATAAGACCGTAAGAAAATTACGACGTTATCGATATAGTATCTCGCGAATACTTTATACGGGCGAAGAAAAGTATTTATTTTATAATAAATATACGGAACTAAACCTTTTTATCTTATTACTACGATATTATAATACTCCGAACTACGGTAAAAAATTATTATAAATTTATAATAATTATCTCTCTTAATTAAGAATAGATAGAATTATTTATAATAATTAATAATATTTATATAAGTATATCTTTATACTAACGAAATAATATCGCTTTAAAGCGGAAGAGGGTAGTTATTAAAAATAATAATTTTATTTAAACTATGAATATCGACTACGATTTTACCCTTCCGTATCGGCGTTCTCTCGGGGCCTTTATATACCGTCCGCTATATAATAAAGATAAAGAAAGCGAATAGGGAAGACTCGGTAGACTATAATATTTTCCTTTATTAATATATTTTATCGAATTTCTCGTTTATTAAAACTTTTATATCGGGGTTTAATAAATAAACCTTATAATTAAATTTTATATTAAACGATTATTAGTCCGTAGTAAACGGAATCGATAATTACTCGGATTCGGGTAGGTTAATTATATCTCCTATATCTTCCTAAATATAAGGGTATTACTTTATAATCTCTTTAATCGCGGTAATATCGGAGTTATTATTATAAATTATAATTTTATTCGGTAATTTCGTTTTTATAGAAGGATCGACTTTAGGTCTTAAGATTAACCTCGGATTATAGAGGTTAATAAAGCGTAATACGATTACGTTATCCTTATAAGTTTTCGTCGTAAGAGAATAATTATTTAAATCGATAAAGTACGCTTCTTTTACTTTATATTCTATAATTAATTTTATTTATTAGCGGCGAGGGATAATAAAAGGCGTATTCTCTTTATTATAAATATTAATAAAATTAATTATTAAATTTATAAAGTAAATATAGACCCCTTTTATTTATAGTTCGAATAAGAAGTCTTGGTCCAATAATTTTAATTTCCCTTTTAGCGAGATTACTACCGTTAATATAATTTATATTAGAATTATTTAACGGCGCTTTAACTATATAATACGTTAGATCTTTATATTATCCCTAGTTATAAATTAAATAGGGATCGTAATATCTTCGTAATTACCTAAAATTATTTAATTATTAAGGAGGTCGATAACGGCCTTCTCCTAGCCTAAAATATTTATATTAATAAATATATTAACTTTAAGGTTATCGATAATATAAAAGTCTTTAATAATTTTAATTATTACTTTTATATTATCCTTCGTTTTTCCGTCTATATAGAATATAATTAAAATCTACTTTATAGTTAAATAACGGTTCGAGCCGATATCTTTTAAGGTAATAATTTTATTATAAATCTATAATTTAAGGCCGGGGATTCATTATATAATAAATACTCTATCGATTATATTTATCGGATACCTAGTATTAAAATATCCTAATTCTCGAATAATATCTAGGGTAAGGCCTATTTAACCGGTAAAATAGTATTATATACGAAATATTATCCCGTTAATTAGTAAAGGCGGAGTAGTAGATTCGATTATTAATCTATTTTTTTATCGAGGGGAAGATTTAGGAGTTATCGACTTCGGTATTATTATAATCTCTAGGACTAAGATCTTCGGAGTAATATTTAACTCGGTATTTTTAAATTTTATAAAGGTAGGATTAATTACCTTCTAGATATTAATCGAGCGTATATATTTCCTTTCTTTTAGGTATATATATAATAGATTATTCGACGAGAAGTTAGATTTATAGTTTTTATAAATAAAACGTTAATTTATTTTCCCCGTAGAAATATAATACGTAATTAAGACGAACCTAATATTAATATTTTTATTAATACTTTATTCTTCGTCTATAACGCTCTTCTTAGTATTATAATAATTTTTATCGACGTTTATATAATAATTATAATAATCTATTAACGGAGTTTTAAGAGAGCCGAAATAGTTATTAATAAATCTAAAGAAGGTACTATAATCCGTATTCTTATTATTAAGATTATTATATAGTTTATTAAAGTAAATAAGCTATATTTATATTTAATTATTAAAAGTATTATATAGTCTCGGCGGGTAGTATAGGTGTATCCTATAATTCTTATAACTCTAGTTATTATAGCTCTAGTTCCCGTAGCCCCGATTCCTAACGAATAGATTTTAGTTAAACTAAGTATTTCCGGCGGTAATTATAAATAGTTATTTTAATAATAATAGAGCGTTTTTTAGAGGTTTTTACGGGGGAGGCTTTTAAGTTTATTATAATTATTACTATTACTATATTTAAAGTATAGTCTACCGATTTTAAAAGTAAATTAGTTAATTATAAATATTAATATAAGAGAAAGAAGGTTTAGTTATTTATTAATATAAAAAAGAACGAGAATTATAAAGATTCGGTTTTATAGTAAATAATCTCTACCCTTAAAAGCCTTAAGACTAAGGACCTTAAGGTATTTAAAAACCTTAAGATTAAAAAGATCGATACTACTATTAAGGCCGATAAAGTATTAAATTATAATATTTATTTTATTATTATAACAACTATTTATCCTTAAATAGTTATTTATCCTCTTTTATATCGTGATTCTTTTCTCGCTCTTTAATTTCCTTTCGATAATCTTTATAACTTTCTTTATCCTTTTAGGTTTATATTTTATATTATATCTCCTTCCTACTCTTAAATTATTTAATAAATTATTTAATCGAAGTATCGTTTATTAAAGGAGGGATAATAATTTAGAAATTAATATCGAGGTAATTCCACGCCTATATAACTTATATATACTCTTCGGTAATACCGGCTTAAACGGTATATTTAGTTATATTCTAGACGTAGATAAATAAATTATTTCGTTCGGCCGTATCCTTCGATATATATAACTAGCGATTAAACTCTTCTAAAGTTATAAATATTATAATCTTAAAGTAATTTTATAGTCTAGTAATTTAGCGCTATAAATTATTCGGTAGTTATATTATTATATCTTTCTTATCTTAAGAAAGAATTTTAAATTATTAATTTATAGTAGTACCGCGGAAATAATTATTTAAATTCCTCTTTATTATATCTTTACCTTTTATTATAACGAAATCCTAAACTTTATTATAGAAAATATAGACCTCTTTAAATATTAACTCCTTAAAGTTAAAAACGATATTACCGGCGCTTTATAACTTTAAATAATTTAAATAAAAGAAACTTAATTCGCCGGTACGGAAATACCTAGCCTATTACTATATTTATTAAATATACCTATCTTTATTAATTAGTCTTTATAGTTTAGTAGATCCTAGAGGCCCTTTAAAAGTTTAACCCTAATTTTATAAAATAACTCTAATAGTATCTAGTATAATAGATTATATAATTTAAATTATAGTATTATATAGATTTAAATCGATCTTTATTAACGGAGGCGGTATTTATAACTAACCTACGGTTTCTTATTCCTATTAAGATTAAAGATTAAATAAAGTAAATTAGTTTTTTTTAAAGTTATTAAAATCTTTTTAACTTTATCCTAAAGAGTTAAACTAGCCTCTATTACTATTAATTATATTCTCGGTTTAATTAAAAAGAATCCTTCGTATAACGTCGTTTATAATAAAAATTAATTCTTATAAAAAGAATTAAAATATTAATTTTCTCGGAGTTAACTAAATTATAAATTTAACTAGACTAGAAATTAAAGAAAAGGATATAACTAGAAGAGAATAAATAAAAATAATTAGAATCCGGTCTTTAACCCTTCTTTAAAAACGAGGTAATTAAGAATTTAGAATCTCCTCGTTTCTTTCTTTCTAATTATTAAAGTATACCGAATTAATATAATATTTAACGCCCTTAACGAAAGTCGTTAATATTTCCGTAATTAAAGAAGGGTATATCTAAGAAATCGGAAATATAAAAGGGTTTTCTTCTATAGAACTTTCTTCTTCTTAAATATTAATAGAGGTAGAATATCCTCTTTTTATAAATAACTCGCTACCTTTTAATATATTTAATAGAGGATCATATTAATCGATAATAAAAAGAACTACTTCTTAAATTAATTTATTAATATTCTTATTATACTACTCGAAATATTTTTTCGAAAATATAAATAATTAAAACGTTAGAGAGATAGTAAAATCTAATAAAAACGGTTTCTTTACCTCCGCGTAGTTTATAGGTAAAGAAAATAGGATAAATTATATATATTTATAAAGATCTTCTACCGGTATATAGTTCGAAAGTTTATTTATATAGTATTAAAGATTTAAACCTCGATTACGTAAATTAGAAATAACGAAGTAAAAAGTATAAAGTAAAGGATTAAAAAGAAATTTTTAGGGTTCCTACCTTAGCGCGGGGAAAACCTATCGATTTCGCTATAGTTTTTAATAAAATAAATACCGCTTCTCCGCTTTTAAGTAAATATAGGCTTTAAATTATAAGAAAAGTAAACTCCGTTTTTAACTCCGTAATTCCGGCGCGATTTAACTTTCCTAATAATTAATTATAATTAAACCGAGATATTTAAGAAAAAGTAAGGATTTTCTATATAAACGAAAATAATAGTATATAATATAGACGGCGGTGACGATTTAATTTAATATAGATCATTCTCTATACCTACGGCCGAAATATAAAATACTTTATATAATTAAGGTATAGATATTCCTTTAAGTTTATAAAGCGCGTTTATAAACTAATTTATATAACTATAAAAGCCTAGTATAATAACTCGATTATTAGGATTTAAGGTAGGCGTAGCTAGTATAAAGAAATACTACTATTATATATAAAGATTAAAACGAAAACGAAGCGGCTCGTTTCGTTCGTCGTCGTAGAATACTAACGGTTAAAGAGTTAGTACTAATATTATAACTAGTAGTAGATACGAGGACTATCAAGGGACGGGATTAGTATCTAGAGGTTCATTAAATTAACGGCTAGGTTCATTAAACTATAGCCTAACTATAATATAGGAGTAGGCCAAGATAAAAGATAAAGGACGAAAACTAGGGTAGGGCTAGCTATTATCTAAATAAAAACTAGTATATAAAGTATTTATTTATTTCTTATCCCGACTATATTAAAATAAAAATAAGGAAACTAGTTTAGACCTAAATTAAATTTAAGATAAATTAAATTAAATTAAGGTAAATAAAATTATATTATAATAATAACCCCCTCTTTAAGGTCGAGCTCCTACGAGATAAATAAATAATTAATTCGATTAATTAAATTTCGTAACCCTAAATCTTATTGAGGGTTATAAAATAGTTAAGATAAAACCGTATCGGAGTATTCGAGTTATCGATAATAACGGGTAAGGGATAGGACGGGGAATAGGCGGCGGTATACGAATAAAACTAGGCGTTAATATTATTATTTATAAACGATAACGGCGGGGCTAGGTTATAAGGTACTATCTATTTATATAATAATATAAAGTATCGGTCGAAGCCGATACGGAATAATAGCCGAGGGGACGATAACGGATAAGGAATAAATTATAATATAAATAGAGGTTAACTTCTTAAAAATCGGATTAGGATAAAGATAATAAAGGTTCCTTATACTAGTACCTCTAAATAATATATAGTAATTCGTAGAGGCCGGCGGCGCTAGGATTCGAGATATAATACTTATTAATAAATTATTAATAACGGGTAAAATAATAAAAGAGTTTTTATATAACGACGTAGCCTTTTTAATTAACGTAGTATTTTAATAAAGATAGACTATAACGGCGATTATATTTAGAATTTAAAATACCGTTAATATACTACTCTCGTTAACTATCTTCGGTAATTATAAATTCTCGGATAAACTAGATTTATCTAGGTAAAGGGTTATTAATTATTAATTATAATAGACTAGCGTAGAAGACGGGGTAAATTTTTATTAAATACGGAAAATTTAACTAGATTATAAAAGGATTATCGAAAACTTTAGAGACTCGGAAAGGGTCGATATTATAATCGTCGAGCTTAACTAAAGAGCGTATAGTATTTAGATTCTTAATATTTAGTTATATTTAATTATCTATTAAATATATTAAATATAGGCGCCTTCGTTAGTTAGCCGAGAACTTAAAGATAATTTAGGCGATAAATATTTTATCGCGGAGGTAGTTATTTAAGACTTTTATTTACATTACGAATCTATTAATAATAATTAAATAAATATATATTTAGGCGGTAAAATCTTAAGGTAAAGACTCGGTAAACTCGAAATTAATATATAAATATTAATTATAATTAGCTAAAAAAGGCGAGGCTAAAGTATTAGAAAAATCAGTATTATTATTAGAAAAGTCCGCTCTAAAGCGCTATTTTATTTAATTATCCTATATATAATTAATATATATACGGAGGTAGTATTTTATTATAGTATTAAACCGCTCGGTTTAATTATCCGTCTAAGGATAATACTTAATAAATATACGTTAGTCGATTTTAAAGCGTTTATATAAAGCCTTTTAAAACTCCGATATAAACTAAAATCCTTAATTTAAAATAAAGATATCTAATAGTTTATAAAGCTTCTATATATTCTAGTAAAAAGCGTTATAAACTTCGTCTACTTTTATCGATATAATTAATACTAGGTACCGTATCTTAGTTAAATAGTCTACGAAAATTAGGATATACCGATAAATAATTCTTATAAAGATATAAGGCGGTAGGGGACCTATATAATCTATCGAGATATCTTTTTAATATCGTTACAGGGGCGGTAATAAACGTAGTTATCTTTAAATATACTAGCGGGAAGGTTTAGTTCTTCGGTATATATAATAATTCTTAACGAATCGTTAGATAGTAGTATAGATATTAGGCTATTAATAGGCCCGACTAATTAATTCGTAATATTTAATATAATTTAGGTAATTACCCGCGATATTATTATAAATTAACTAGATTAGACGAAGGCGTAGTTTACTAGAATTCGGAATATATCTTTTTCCTCGGAAATAAAGAACTTTATCCTTATCTTCGTATTTAGCGAGGGGAATTCCGTTATAATAGCGCGTTTTAAAACGTAGTATTTCTAAAACTCTAAAGGCGAATTAATCGGCTTAACTAATTATATCCTATAATTAATAAGTCGGGGTATTATATAGGTCTTTATCTAGGTTAATAGGCTAGTCTTTATTTAATTCGGGTTTATAAAACGTAAATAAAGTCTAAGATTCTAGATCGATATTTATATCGGGGTTTATCGGGGTTATATAAATTAATACGAGGTATAATTAAAAGAGTTAGATAAGAATCTTTAAATCTATTATTAATATAGTTAGGGTAACTAGGACTAAGACTAAGATTACTATATTTAATAATATATTATAAATATAGTCCTTAAGGACTTCTAGGGCTAGGTTTTTTCTTTTTAATATAATCTAGTATTAATATTAGTATCTAGGATCTAATTTATCCCCCTCTTTAAGGAGGTCTCTTAATCGACGTATTAATATATTAAATTTACTACCTTTTTTATTAGGCCGGTAGGTAATCTTATAATTAAAACGGGATAAAAACTCGCTTTATCTCGCTTAATAATAAAATAATACCTTAAATAAAATAAAATAGTTAAAAACTTTATAATCCGATATTACCTCGATAAAAAAAGTAAATCTCTTTAGTTTAAGGCGCTATTCCTTAAATATATAGACGATTACTATAAACTCTTTATTATAAATCTTATAATTATACTCGATAAGGTTATATTTCTTTAAAAAGTAAATAATAGGACGAAGGATATCTTAATCGTTATACTAGGATAGAACCCCCCTAAATATATAATTAAATATATTTATTTCTACTATAATTTTATAGTTAAAGTCGAAATAAACTAAGATAATATCGGAGGTAAAAGCCTTCTTTAAAGTATTAAAAGTTATTTAATATTAAATACTCTACTCGAAGATAGTATCTTTCTTAATTAAGGCTATAAATAATATAACGAGTTTATTAAACCTATAAATAAAACGCCGATAAAAGTTAATAAATCCTAGGAAACTTTAAACGTCCTTAATATTAACTAGTTATAATTAATTTAAGATAATATCGATTTCCTTTAAATCTATTTTAATCCTTTTAATAATAATAATTAATCCTAGGTATATAACTTCCTTAACGTAGAAATTATATTTAATAATATTTATTTAGAGCCCCGCCTCGCGGAGCTTCTAAAGGATATATTTAATATAAATTTTATACTCTTCCTCGATATCGCTATAAATTAAAATATCGTCGAGGTATATAATATAAATCTTATCGAGAAATTTATAAAGAGTATCGTTAATATAGTATTAGAACGAGGTAGGGCTATTATATAATCTAAATAATATAATAAAGTATTCGAATAGGCCGAATCGGGTATGGAATATTATAAATTTTTCGTCGCCCTCCTTAATACGGAGGCGATTAAAAATAAATATAATATCTAATTTAGAAAATACCTTAATACGATTTAATTAATTTAAGGTTTCTAAAATTAGGGGTAAAGAGTATCTATTCTTTATAATAATAATATTAAACCCTCGGTAATTAATATAGAAATATAGACCTCCGTTAAGTTTCTTTATAAATAAGATAAAGAACGCGGTATAAGACCGATTAACTCGAATAAAATCTTTATTAAGGTTTTTATTTAGGTAACGGCGGAGTTCTAGAATTTTATTATAATTTATATTATATAAATTAGATAACGGAGGTTATAACCCTTCTTTAAACTTAATAGTATAATTATATAATTAATATAGGGGTAAAATATTAGCGTCTTTTCTTAAAAAAACGTTTAAGAATTTATAATACCGCGTAGGTAAAATTATAGTTAGGTTAATATTCTTATTATCTCGATAGGCTTAAAACTCTTCTTAAATAACGACGGTAACGAGATAGAGCTCCTTATTTATCTTAAATATAACTCGGTTCTAGGCTTAATCGTAAATATTTAGTTTAAGATTTTAATTAAAGCGGGGCTTAGGTTTATAATATCTAAATTCTTAATAAAACTAGGTATTTAAGGTCGAGATTTCTTCTAGAATACCTAAAAATCAATCGATTTCTATAAATAATAAATTAAACGCGGCTTACTCGTTAAATATAATAAACCGGGTAAATAATCGAGATCTTATTTTATATATATTAAGAGTAGCTAGGTACTAAGTTCGTTATTTATAGTATTAAAATTTAGAACGAAACGAGGCTAGGCTATAATACTTAATTTTAAATATCTTTCCTTATTTAACGGTAGTAACGATATAATTATACTCGTTATTATAACTAGTTTTTATAAGAATAAGTAATTAGGACTAGGGCGGGGAAGACTCCTTTTAAATCTAGATTTATTATTAATAAATTTAAAACTAGGGTAACTCCTTTTGAATTTTAAATTATTTTATACGAGTACTAGGTTAGGCTAGGGATTAGGTTTACTTTTAATAAACCTAGGATTAAGTTAATTTTTCTTAAATCGAGGTTTATTTTTTATAAATCTAAGACTAGGTATATTATTAATAAACCTAAAATTAAAATAACTTCTCTCGAGTCGGAATTAATTATTTAATAATAACATTATCGTCTATAAATAATAACGGCTCTTTATATACTAGTAATTTCTTTTAAATCGGGGCTTACTTTATACGGGTATCGGATAAAATTAAAGATTAAAATTCTTAAGTTTAGAAGTTTTCTTAAAGTATAAAAAAGAGTTTATTTTTTATAAAAACTTTTACGGGATTAAGAGTATAATTTCTTAAATAAAAATATAAGGCGAAGGTTAAGGAATTATCTAAAAAATCGGTAGTAACTTTATAACGATAGAGGTATAATAGGCCGATTATAACGGGGTATTAATTAAATTTAATAATAAAGAAGATTATTTATTCCTAATAGTTATAAATATTTAAAATCGCTTTTATAATATAAATAATACGTTTTATAACGGTAGGTATATTATTAAAGAGTCGGACGATATAAGGATAACGAAGAAGGCGAAGAGGTAGACATTAAATATATATAAAATTATAATCGATAAAAAGATAACCGGATATACTAGTATTAATTAAAGCTTTAATTTAAATTCGGGACTAATTATTCCGTAGTTAATAAGAAATAACTATATATTTATTACGAAAAGTAGGGTCGGTTTTAAAAAGCTATATAATAAATTTAAACGAAAACTTAATTAGTAATAAAAGTAAATTAAATAATATAGCCGATAGGTAAAAAGGTATATATAAGGTTCTAGGTACCTATAGTCCTAATACGCGACTTTATACCGAGACTATTCTTTTCCCGCGTCTAGGGTAACTCCTTTTATAATACTCTCGTCGTTATCGACGATAATTATAATACTAGATCGGAGGCTGGCTAGTTTAATTAAATAGGCTCTTATATTATATCTAAACGATTTATAATAAAAGTAAAGCCTCTACTTCTTATAAATAACTTTAATAACCGGGGTTTTTATTAATTTACCTTTAATAATAATTTAGGTAGAATCGAGGTTTATTAACTCTCTAAATAAAAGGGTTAGGGTTATAATAATAAGAATAAAAATACTCGTTATAATAAAGCGGGTTATAGGGGTAGAAGTTAATAAAAGTATAATAAACCTCCTTAAGGTTTATTTTAATTTAGTAAAAACGGTACTTTAACGAGGTAAACGGTACTTAATCTACTAAAGTTCTTAATCGATTTCGGAGTATATACGGACGTATTTATCGAAGGTATATAACCGTTAATTATTAGTTTTCCTTTAAAAGATAGAGGCCTATTAGGTAATATAATTAACGTTATATTTTATAACGTTAATTAAGGATTCATCCTTTATTCGAGAACGTTTCTTCTTTTAAATAACGAGGTTAAAATATTTATTAAAAGATATAAAGCCTTATTTAAGTTCCTAGATATAATTCCGAGTATCCTTTTATTTAAACGGGTTATTATATACTTCTTATAGTTTCTTTTATTAATCGGTAAAATTAATTAAGGTATAAAGATTTTCTTTTTAATAATAATTTATTAAGTTAAAGGTCTTTTTACCGATAATTAATTTAAACTCTATATAAACGATCTTATCGTTATTAATAGGGTAGCGGTTATAATTAATATATATCCACTATATTAATATTTACTCTTAAATATCTAATTTATTTTAATCCCCTTTATATTCCGAGATATCTAGGAGTTTTTCGGATTTAGGAGGCGTTCGAGATTATAAAGGGGTAGGTTATTAAGTATTTAAAGAAAAAAATAAGCGTAGGCCTATAATAATAATATTATTAAGAGTATTCTTATTAAATATCTAAAGCGGGGGCTAAGATATAGTTTAGGTTATAATAAATACGGCCTAGGTTATTACCTAAACAATAATATAAACTAAGGATTACGTATTTAATATAAAAGGAGGAGGAGGCGTAGATAAGAATAAAGTATTTAATAAGGAATTACTCTCGGCTTAAATATATAAATAGTCGAAGATATTAAAGAAGCTAGTAAGGTTATTCTAAATTTCGGCGAGGAACTATCGCACGCGGTTTTCGGGGTTAAAATATTAATCCTTTATAATAATTATCTTAATACTAGAGAGTACTAGCTAGGTAGTTAATCTTTTATAATATTAAAGAACGGGATTAATACTTATAAATTTATTAAATTAATAGTTAAGTTTATTAAATTATAGCCTAGTTATAATATAGAAGTAAACTAAGATAAAAGATAAAGAACGAAAATTAAGGTAGGGTTAGTTATTATTTAAATAAAAACTAGTATATAAAATATTTATTTATTTCCTATCCTAACTATATTAGGATAGAAATAGGGAAACTAGTTTAGACCTAAATTAAATCTAAGATAAATTAAGCTAGGCTAAAGTAGGTAAGGTTATACTATAATAAAAACGAATTATAATTAGTTTATAGTTTTATAAAATAATTCGACCTATATAAGAGAATAATAGTGCGGATAATAGTTATATCTTCGAGATATTAGTAGAGGATTTAGTATTTTATAACTAGTATTTTAGAGGCTAGTAACTAGTCTCCTTCTATTTATAAATAGAATTCGACTATACCGTTACTACTAAATAGTAAAAATATAGTATTAACGAAATAAAATACGTAAGAATTATAGTATTAACGAAATAAAATAGTAGTTAAGATTTAGTCTTAGTATATTATATATTCCTTTTTTATCTAGTGGTACGAATAAACTACTATCTTATACTAAAGTACTAGTTCTTATACTAAGGTACTAGTAATTATAATAGGCCCGGTAGGTCGCTAGCGTTAATAGTCGTCGTTAAGAGTCGCTATCGTTAATAGTATCGATTATAGAATTTTATTTATTTTAGCCCTATTATAGAGTTAAGCTATTATTAATATATTAATAATTTATCTCTAATATAGACTCTCTATTTAGTCGGAATTTTAATACCTAAAGATATTCCTCTATAAAAAGTCTATACTCGGAATTAAATAAATTCTAAAAATAAAATTTCTTAATTAATTAATTACTACGTTAACGTCCCCCGGTTAAAAAAGCTCTTTAGAATATTATTAAACTAAAAGTTTTTAATTTCTTAAATTATAATTAAATACCGAGAAATACTTATTTCTAATAAATCTTTAGAGGTCTTAGAACTCTTATATTTAACGCGAGATATCTATTTATTTTAATATTAAAAAGCGTTAGATTTCTAATTTTCCGAAGAGTATTCGAATATATAAAAGGGTTTCTAAATCGTTTTCGGGGTAGATATAAAAATCGGTTTTTTTTTATAAAATTTCCGGAGTAAATATAAAATAATAAAAATTCTATTTTAAAATATTAATAAATAGTTATTAATAAGTTAATAGACCTAGTTACTAGGGCTAAAATAATAATCTCACGCTAGCGAGGAAGTAATTAACGGTATATATAAATTACTAAAATTATTAATCCGATTAAAATTAACCTAGAGTTATTAAATTTATTAAAAATAATTTTCCCGGATCTCTAATTTATTAAATCTATTAATAGGATACTAGTAGTTTTATCCGTAAATTAGAGTTACTAGTAATATTCTATTAATAACTTTTATTTAGAAAAGTTATTAATAGGACGTTACTAGCTCTATCCGCGTAGGCGGTAACTTAGGTTTTAATAGGAATTTTTAAAATTTACCGATATATTTTTTATTCACGATTTTTAAGAAATACGAATTCTTTATTTAATTAATTAAATTTCTAGGATTTATTATAAATACCGAAAGTATATTAATAGACGAATTTAGAATTAATATAATTTAGTTTTAACTAAAACTAAAGTTCTTTTATAATATATAAATATTCTTAGACTTTATTAATTTTTATCGTCGATTTATTTATTATTATTTATAGATAATAAACCTATTAACGGGACTATTTAAAGATAGTTAAGATAATAAGAAATTTAGTTTATTTAAATAATTTAAAGAGACGGAGTTAATATTTTATTTATTTCGCGATTTATTTATATATATATTTATTTTTATATACTTTAATCTAGAATTAAAATTCGAATTAAAATAGATACTTCGGATTTCGCCGTAACTATAATTTTAATATAATAATAGAATAATAATAAATAATATCCCGTCGTTTTTTAATCCCGTAAAATATAAAGTCTAAAATTTAATATAAGATTTATAATAAAAAGTTCCTTATAATTATTATAATATTTAAATAATAATAATATTATCTCGAGGATAATTTATATAAAGTAGAAATTTTAATTAATTATAATAACTTAAAGGGTTTTATAAATATTAAATAATTAAATAATTACTAGGTATATTAAGTAATAAGACTTTTATTTTTCAATTTCTTAATTCTATATTATTCTAGGAAAAGTAATCTAGTTAATAACTCTTTATATCGTTTTAATTATAAAAGTAAAGATAGTTTTTTAAATAATATATTATTTATATTATAATAAAAGTAATTAAATTTAGAAAATATTAATTAAGGCTTTATTATCGCTATAATACGAGATATATTTATAGATATAGAAAATCTAGATATAAATAATATTTCGCTAATTTTAAATAATATATTCGTAGGTATTATATAAAATTTAATATATATAAAATTTACGTTATTAAAGTCGTTAAGGTTTATTATAAAAAATATATATTCTTTAATAATATATCTACCTAGGCCTAGGGAATTAATATCTAGATAGGAATTTTCAAAGAGTTTAAATAAGATACTTATATAAATCGATTATAATATAATAAAGGAATTATTTAATCCTATTACTAGAATCGTAAATTATAGATTATTTATTCTATATATTATTACTAAATTAATAATATTTTATAAAATAATTTATAATATTAAAAACTTATTAATAATTAAATTAATTCGTATTTTAAAAAAGAATAATTCCTTCTCGTGAATAAAAATCGCGGAAATTATATAAACGGATTACTAGCGTTTCGCTAAAGTATAGATTTAAGATTTTATATTAATTTTTAGATATAATAATAGGATTTATATATTTAAAGAAGAATTAGTCCGCGAAGAGTTACTAGAATAATATTATAACGATATTTTAGCGGGATACTTTAATATTAAGAAAATAATAAAGTTATTTATTAGAAAATATATCTAGAGTACTCTTAAGGCCGTTATATAAGAATATATTTTGATATACGATATATACTAGCGGGTCAAGGTATATCGATATTATTTTTATAATAGAATTAGTTCTTTATTATATCCTACGGGTCCGTAGAAAGAAATTATAATAGATTTTATTATTAATTTACTTTTAAATAAACGATATAAATATATATATAATATAATCTTTATTATAATAAATAAATATATAAAGATATTACGATATATTTTAATTATTAAAACGATCGACTCTACGGGATTAATAAAATTAATATATAAAGAAATAATCCTAAAATCTAGAATTCCTAATAAGATTATTTCTAATAAAGATTCTATTTTCACGAGTATATTTTAATTAAAGGTATATTATTTAATAAAAATTAAAAAGGGCCTAAATACCGTATTTTATTTATAAACGAATAATTAAATAAAACGCTAGAATTAAACTCTAAAATACTTTTTAAAAATCTTTTATTTAAGTAAATAAAATAACTAGGTAATACTCTAATTTATAATAAAATTAATATATTATAATACGTACTATATAATAATAAAATGAATATTATTTATAATTATAAATAGTTATAATTTATCTCTTAAACCGCGTCTTAAGGGCGAGATATATAAAGGAGAAATATTATTAATATAAAAAAGAATTAAAAAATTTAATATTTTAAAAGAGTTTATAATTGAAATTTAAATTATCGCGGTCGATATATAAAAATATAATTATAGTAGAAAATATAACCTAAAATTATTTAATATAAATAACTTTATATTATTATTAACTAAAAACTTAATATAAAAATAATTAAATAAGAAGCTCTTTTATAAAGTAATTAAATTATTTAAGATTTTAGATATTATTAGAATATAAATATACTATCTAGTATTACTAATTAATTTTCGAGTTTATAATATTTTTAATATATCGCTTCTAGAGTTATATTATTAATAATAAAAGAATATTTCGATTCTTAATATACCTCTATCGGAATTAATAGATAATATAAATAAATAAAAAGTAGAAAAGATATTAAAAAAGAAGAAAATAAAAAGCGAGATATTTTATTTTATAAAATGAATAGGGTAATTAAAGACCTTTAATAAAAAAATTAATATAAATATTTTAGAGAACATATTAAAACTATAAAAAATATTCGAAAAGAATACGAAAATAAAAAAGATATAAAAAGTAAAGAATAGGAAGAGAAAGTATTATTAATTATTAATTACTATTAACTACTCTTTACTAGTAGACTTTAAACGAGATATATCTTTACGATTAATAACGCGCTCGCGGGTAGGTTTATATCTAAAATAGTTAACTTTTTTAATATTAAAACTCGGTTATTTATAAAGAAAACTACCGTCGGGAATTCGAGTTAAAAAACGAGGGTACAAAATAAAAATAAAAATAAAAATATTAATTTAATCTTTAACTTCTTCTTTAGAAGTAATATAAAAAGATATTAATTTTTTTAATATATAACAACTTATACTCTTTATACCGCCGTATTAAAAGCGAGGCTTTATAAAATTAAAATAAATAATAATATTGTTAACTAAAAGAGCTTTATATCTAGATATTATAATTTTTTATATATTATTAAAGAATAGAGTAGGATTAATAATATTGAGATTATTAAAAATAAATATATTAAATTAATCGGTAACGGGATTAAGGCCGAGATAAAAGTCGTATTCGAAGATATTTTATATATATCGCGTATGAGCTTTATATTTAGCTTTATAATCGACTTTATTATTAATTTTATCTTCGGCTTTATCTTCGTTTATTAATTTAAATAAATCGTTTAATTAATAATATATAATTTTATTTTAAAATATATTTATATTTTAAATAATAATCCCTCCCTAAAAGATTATTAATATACGAATTATATCTAAACTATATTAACTTATTAGAGTATAAAAAGTATTATTTATTTCTTTAATATTTATAATAAGCCGAGATATTAATTATAATATAATTTTTCTTTTTTTAATATTATTACTTTTAAGTTTAGTCTCCTAAAGAAACGTTATAATATTTTTCGTATATTTAATAATACGCTAGCGAAGATATTTATAAAGGTCTCGATATTTTAAATAATTAAAAAAAGAATTTATAAAGGTGTAAAATAAGGGAGGAATCTAAATATATTAATATAATTCGATTTAAGATCGTAGGCGATATATAAAATTATATTAATATTTATTCTTTACGTAATAAATATACTTTATATATAATACTTTATTATATAAGATATAATTATCTAAATTTATCTACTTAACGTAACGGAGGTATAAAGGTATCAATAAAAGAGGGATAAAAGCGGAGCGGGTAATTATTTTATAAAGAACGAGAGTCGGAGATATAATAAATATCTAAATATTATTACTAATATTATATATTAAAGAGATTAAATTAATATATTAAATATTAAAGTAATTAAATTATATATATATTATTAATCAAATAAGATATAGAATTAATAATTTAAAAATAATATAAATATTACGATAATATTAATTTTTTTTAAATATAAATAAATACTTTATTTAGAAATAAAATAAATTATTTTATTTACTTTAATAATTATAAAATTAAAGAAAAGAATTTAAAAGAAGAAAAGAAATATTTATTAAATTATAATATATTAATTATAATCTTACCTACGGAATATATAAATAAGATTTTTTACCTCGAAGAAAAAAGATTAAAAATACAACCGAGATTATTATAAATTAATAAAAGTCTAAATATAAATAATTATCGATAGTAATTATATAGGAGTTTATATATATAGAAGATAATAAAATATTATAAAAGAAGAAAGATTAGAAGATATATAAAGAGATTATATTTATATATAGTTACTTCTATAACTAAAGTTTATTCTAAATAATAATAATAAAATAATTTACTCCGCCGCCGATATCGCTAAAACCTATAATAATAAAGGTTTATAATTTTCAATAATAATTATAATATTCTTTTCTTTACTTTTTTTTTAAGATTTTTAAATTTTTAAATTTTAAGATTTTAAGATTTTAATCGACTATTTAATATAATTTATAATTATAAAACTTATCGCTAATATATAAATAATACGCGACGGATTATTAATTTTTAATATATAATTTATTTCCCTCCTTTTTTCTTATTAGGTTTAGAGGTTTTTTATTAATATATTATTACTAGAAATCTACGAGATTAATAGAATTAAGTAGGAGGCGTAAACTTTATATATATATACTATTTAATTCGAGTTCTTATATAATTATACTCTTTTATTTAAAAATATTAAAGATTTAAATTAATATAAACTAGTTTCAAGGGCGAAATCCTTAAAAGAGGAGATAATTATTATATTATATTAAAACTGATTTTATAATAATTATTAAATATAATATATAAATTATAAAGAGAGTATATAGCGTAGTTACGCTATTTATATTATAGTATTATATTATAATTTCCGGTACTCCGGAGTTTTTTTTAGAAATAAAAGACTCGGAGCCCTCACTTTAACTCTTTAGAGATTAATTCTATTATTTAAATTAAAAGATTATTTTCTTATTAAAACTTTATATTTACTTCTATATTATTATAAATACCCTAGGTACTATAACTTAATAATTATTTAAAAATATATAATTAATTAATTAATTAATTTATATACCTACTCTAGTAAAACTATTTTATTAATAAAGGAGTTCCGCGAATTCTTTCCTAATAGAGTTACTAGCGGCGTTTATTAATTATTAAAGAAACCTTATTGATTAAAAACTTTAATTTATTAATAATTTATTATCTCTTTTTACTAGTTAATAACCGATAGTTATAATTATTTTAAAATATTATTTATCCTTCCCTCCGTTTCCTTTTTACTTTAGTTTTTATAATTTTATTTATTTATTTTATAGGTTTATAGGCCGCTTTATTATAAATTTATTAAATAGTCGATACCTACGGCCCTCCGGCCGGCGGCTTCTTTCTTTTCTTCTTTTTTTTTTATAGATTTAAGTATATCGCTAGGTTTTAATAATAATTTAGATTATATTAACTATTTTTTAATAAAAGAGAATTAACCGAGTTATCCCGTTTTTATTATCTACCGGGTAGTTATATATATACTTTAGACTTATATTAATATTTTCCTAAAATTATATATATTTATTTATTCTATTAGTTTTATTTTATCGCTAGTTAGTTCTAGGTAAAATAATAATATATACTTTATACTTTATTTCCTTTATCTATATTAATAGTTAACGCTACGGATTATAAATATTTTTATTCTATATAAGAATTTATTTAATCCGATTTTATTATATTTTAATTATATTATTATAAAGTTTTTAATCTTTTTTAATTAATTATAATAATTAAATTAGTCTCTAAATAGGTCTCCCTTTTAAGCCGGGTTAATAATCTATATAAAAATCGTCCTTTTATAACTCTTTTATTTATTTAGTTATTATTAACGGGCCTAATTTTTTATCTTTTAATCGATAACCTTAATATTTTAATATTCTTCGATATCTTTAATTAAGTTTATCTAGTTTTTTCTCCTCTTTATAATTATAACTACTTTATATTATTTTTTAAATTTTAGAGCGCGAAGTACCTAGGCTTTTTTTTCTATTATTAATATTAAAAATATTTATTATTATTTCCCTCCTCTACGCTAAAGTCTATTTTAAATCTTTATATTTTTTATAGATATAACTAAATAAGTCCCTCGATTTATTTAATATCGTATTATTAGGCGGTTTAATTAGAGGTCGATTAATACGATTATTAATTTAATTTTAAATATTAGAATTAAAGTAGTTTTAAATACTTTTAAAACCGTCCTAAAGTAGTTATTTTAAATAATTATTAACTTTTTTATATATCTCTTTATAACCTCTATTATTTCTTTAAATTAATATTATATCGGAGCCGTAAATATTAATATTAGTTTAATTATTATATTATATATTATTCTATACTTCGCGAAGGTAGCGCCCTATATCGAATTAATTAAGTATTTTATAGCGCGGTTTTAATAAGTCGCCTTAATTTTAATTTAAGTTAAATATAGTCTTTATTTTAATTTTAAATCGATATATAGTCCTAAGACTTTAATACTCGTTTTAGGTTTAATAACTACGTTCCTAAAGTTTATTACTATTTTTATATTAAACTTCTTCGGCGTTCGAGATATATAAACTAGCTCGTACTTTTAGGGGGTAAATAATACTTTATAAATAATTATTTATTTTAAATAAATATTATAGACCCGTTTTAAATTCGTATAATTTTTCTTTATACTTTTATTATAAACGAGTAAATAGATATTATTTATAAATCCTCTAACCTATATTAATAGGTTTATTTTAATATACTCCTCGATTAATAATATATTAAAGAATAGAAATAGTACCGGTAAAATAGGCGATCTTTATAAAATACTCGTTATTATTTTCTCTATTATACTCGTTCTTCCTTTAAGTATTATAGATATAGTTTTATTTAATAAAAAGTTTATTATTTAGTTAACGATTAAGCTAGGTATATCTTTTATTTATAAATTATATAATAATCTTTTATATAAGACGTTATTAAATACTCCCGTTATATTTAGTAATAATAAGTTTATTATCTTTCCTTTCCCGTTTTTATTATAGTTTTATATAGTATATACTATATTTATAAGAGTCTCTAGCGCGGTTTTTATTAAACGCTTTTATCTAACTCTTATTTATTATAATAATAGTAATTTATATTCCTTCGTTATATTATTTAATTTTTTAGAGATAATTATTTCTAGTACTTTATTAAATATATTAAAGAGTATAATAAAACTATATAATTTTAATTTTAAATAGTCGCTTTTCTTCGATTTCTTAAAGATTATTATATTAGTTTTTTTAAAGTACCTCGGGTAGTATCTTTATTTAAAGTAGGCCTAGAATAAATAAATAATAATATTTATTACTCTCGTTTCTATTATAGTTTTTAGAAATTAATTCGGGATTCTAGTTATTCTTAACACCTTATTAATAGTTAAGTATTATATTATTTTATATACTTTTATTTTAATTATTTCCTAGTTTATTTTAACGGGCTTTAAGTATTTTATTCCGTCGATATTATTTAAATTTATTATTAATAAAGAGGGGAATAATACTCTTTATAAAGTTTTTATTTTACTCTCGAAGTCTTTAGTTTTTCCTCCTTTATTATCTTTAATAATTAGGAATTAAAGAAGTTTTTTAAAATAATTATTTTTATTTCTATTTTATTCTATAAACTTTTATACTCCCGCCGGCTTTAACGAGGTTTTATATATACTCTTTTATTAAAAGAATATTTTTATTCTTTAAATTATATATATTTTTTTATTATTTATTATATCTAGGGCCTCCCCCGTTTAAATATTTCGATTTTATTTATACTTCTTTATATATTCCTTTACCTTTAATATAATATTAATATAACGAGAGTTCTAGTAAGATTTAGCTCTTTAGTATAAATAGGTTTATAAAATTATTAATTTTTTAATTTTTTAAAAACCTCCTATTATTTTATTTAAATATTAATTAATATTTTTTTTATTTTTAAGTTTTAGTTTCTTTAATATTTAATAAAGAGATTTTACGCCTTATTATACTTTCTTTTATATCGGTAACTTGGGAAACCCCGATTTCTATATATTTTATACCGAAAATACGTAAAATACTAGAAATGCGTATCTACTAATGTCTCGTATTCTAAGTATATTATGTACCGAAAATACACCGAAAATATAGTAATTCTACAACTTTTTTTTTTGACTTTAACTTTTAATAGTATTTAGACTAGGGCCCATTATAGGAATATAAATATTTTACCAAGTCCATTTTTAGTCTAGATTCCGAATTTTTAATTAGATTTTTACTAGCGCTGCCCTATAGGGCTATAAAGTTATTTTTAGGATTAAGTTTAACTCTCCCGCGTAGACCTTAACTCTAACTTTAAAATCTTGGCGCCAAGACTTACTAAGGCTACAGAATGCGCATTCTATACCGATTAAATAGCGATTAAATAAGTCTATTTTTCCGGACTTACCGATATAAATAGCGTTATCTTTAATTTTTTTTTAAATATAATAAATATATAATATTACCCCTCTTTATACTTATTCGAATTTCGTTATTATTAATCTATAATCGGAGTTATAATATAGGTTTTCGCGGATTATAAAGTTATTTATAACCTAGTATACTCCTTTTATAAAAAATAATAAATTAATTATATTTTCGTATTCTTAGGCTCTTTATATAATAGATATTTTTAATAATTTTAATTTTATTTCCCTCGACTTTATTATCCCTAGGAGATAGTTAGTTATAGTATAATATATATATCGCCTAGTATTATTTTAATTAGGGTAATAAAGATTAAAATTCTTTAAGAAAATATATTCGTCTTTCTCTACTAATACTTTCTTTAATAATAGTAATATTAATAGATTATTAATCGAGGTATATTATATTAATAATAACTTATATATATTATAAACCTATACCTCTTTATAATAAAGGATTTTTTAATTAATAATTTCCTCCTCCCCGACTTTATTTAACCGAGATTCCTTTTTATTTCTTCGCTCTTTTAATATAATCTTTATAAAATATAAATCGCTTTTATAATAAACTAGCTCTTAATTATTTATATCGATTCTTTTATTTATATAAAAATATATACGGGTCTCTAGGCCTCCTTTATATACTAGGTAGAAATAATTAATATTATTATTATATAACGCCTAAATAATAGGGTTCTAACTAGGTTTTTAAATAACTAAAATATTAATATCTTTGATTTATTTATTTTAAAGTAATGTTATTATTAACTTCGATTCTTTCTTAATATTATATTATACGATTTTAAATTAGGTACTATAATTTATTTTATATTAATATTATATTCGTAAATTTCTTATTTATTTTTTAATTACTTAATAGTATTAATTCTAGCCGGTTTTTATCTAGTTAATCGAATATTATTATTAAAAAGTTATTTAAGACTTAAAGAATTATTTATCTAAATATTATTATTAATTTATTATTTTATCTCGATCTCCCTATTTTCCTAAATATAATAATAATATCTTAGATTTTATTAATTATATTCGTTATTATTTTCCTCTTCCTCGTATCTTTAATCGGTATTATTATAAACCCGTTATTAATTAAATATACCTAGAAGTTTAAGAGTATTATTTTTAATAATACCGCGAACTACTTTATTAATTCTTTAATCTTTATTAGATTCAGTATATCTTCTTTTATTTAATTAAGTATATTTTATTTTAAGATTTATATCGTTTAAAATAGACTATATAATACTTTTCCTTCGGGCTTTTAATATTATATTTTTATAATTAATATAATTTTATATATATTTTATATTTAGGCTAGTTTTTATAAATTAGAGTTATATAATTATACCCCTAATAATTAAAATATTACCTCGGGTTATTTATTCTCTCCTATCTTTTATATAATAATAATTATTCGTTTTTTAAGAACCCGTTCGTTATTTATTTATTTATTATATCTAGGTCCGGGATTTTAAGAAGGAGTATTAAATACTTTTTTTTATAATTATATTTATTTAATTTAAAGGCGAATTTTAATTATTTTATATTTATAATATTTAATCCTAGATATAACTTATAATTATTATTTTTTAATATCTTTATTATCGTTTTTTAATTATTTATATTAATAGCCTCTTTCTTTATATTATATATTATTATTATATAAATTTATCTTAGTATTTTTACCGAGAGGTTAATATTTTTTATTTATTTAATTATTTTCTTTAACTCTTACTTTATCTCTATCGTTATATAATATAAAACGAAGTCTCTTTTTATTATTTATTTTACTCCGATAATCGACTCCGTTACCGAGTAAACTTTATTCCGGAATATTTTAATTAATTAAAAACTAGTTATTTTCTTAAATTATCCTCTAACTTTAATATTATTTATTTTAATTATTAACTACTTCGCTTTCGCGCTAGTCGTTATTATAGAGAGAGGGGGGTTCGTTTCGACTATATATCTCGATAAAATAAATATATTTTTATAGGTAATATTAATTTAGTTTTATATTAATAATATAGATATACTCCTCGCCCTAAATCTTTAAACTTTTTATTTTAATAATTTTATTTAGGCCTCCTAAATTTTATATTCTTTTATTAATTCTTATATATAATTAAAAACTATTCCTAGTATAATTTATATTAATTATAATTTATAGTATATTATTTATTATACCTCTTTATACTCTATATCTTTTATAGTTTTTATTATAATTATTATTAATTTTTCTAATATTTTTATACCTCTTTTATACTCTCTCGTTTAATTACTAGTCTTTTTTATTCATTACGATATCTTCGTCGCGTTAAAACGCGTTAATAATTTATATTTACTCTCTACCCTAGCGTCTTAAATCTTATCTCTATTATCTTTATTTCTTTTTATTTTAACTAATTTTATACCCTTAAAACTCCTAGGGTTCCTAGTATTTAACTCCGCGAATATACTTAATATACTCTTTATTAACTTGGCTCCTAGATTTTCTTTTAAAACTAATTAATAAAGGGTTTAATAGAGATTATAATAATACCTTTTCATTAAAAAATATAATAGAGAAATAATAAAGTTATTAAAAGATATTTTATAAATTAATAATAATTTAATAGAATTATTTTAAAATAGATTATTAAATAGTAATATAATAATTTAAGAATATATATTATAAGATTTAATAAAGTTATTTAAAAATATATATTATAAAGTAGTAATAAAGTTATTTAAAAGTAAATTATAAAATTATAATAAAATTATTCAAGAATATACTATAAAATAGTAATAAATATATTTGAGAATATATTATAAAGTAGTAATAGGGCCTTTTAGGGGTATATTATAAAATAGTAATAAAATTATCTAAAAATAAATATTATAGAGTAGTAATAAAACTATTTAAAAGTATAATATAAAATAATAATAAAGATATTTAGGAGTAAATACTATAAAGTAGTAATAAAAATATCTAGAAATATATTATAAAATAATAATAGAGGTATCTAGGGGTATATAATAAAATAGAAATAAAAATATTTGAAAGTAAATACTATAAAGTAATAACGGAGGTATTTAGGAACCTAGTATAGAGTAGTAATAAAGTTATTTAAGGGTATATTATTAATTAGAATTTAAGAAATAAAATTATATAAAAATTATTTTTAGTAATAAATTATAACTAATCGTTAGAATATATTCTAATATAATATAAACTAGAGGGTCGCTATCTTCGTAAAGAGATTACGGGGGCGGTAAGATTTAATAAAAAATTAAAAATTAAATTATATATCTTTAACGATAATAAATTTAAAATCTATTTTTTTTATCTATTTTTTTTATTTTTTTTTTATTTTTTTCTTTCTTTCTTTCTTTCTTTCTTTCTTTCTTTCTTTTTTTCTTTATTATTTATTATTTATTATTTATTATTTATTATTTATTATTTATTATTTATTATTTATTATTTATTATTTATTATTTATTATTTATTATTTATTAT
>JAABUS010003499.1_pt1 | contig 25349 bp, 25 predicted proteins | sample 5560161 | NCBI WGS metagenome assembly JAABUS01 (sample SAMN10711885, study PRJNA513376) | rock metagenome | isolation source: Antarctica rocks | place: Antarctica: Victoria Land, Trio Nunatak nord | collected 2016-01-04
ACGGCCCGTACCAGGTGAGATGACGGCCGCTGACGCATGCGACCGGCACGCCCCAGCCCGCGAACACCTCCGGTCCGTCCCGCAGCGAGAAGGCGTACGGCTCGTCCGGTAGCACGACCAGGTCCACGCCCCGGGCTCGCACCGCGTCCAGATCCACCTTGGGGTAACGGCTCTCGTCGTCGGCGCAGACGTTGTCGACGCCGAGCCGGGCCAGCACGTCGCCGGCGAAGGTGTCGCGGCCGAGCGCCATCCAGGGCCGCCGCCAGATGGGCACCAGAGCGCGCCGGCGCGGGCCGGCGTACGCCGGTGCCCAGGCCGACCGGGCCGCCGACAGCCACGGCGGCGTGCCGAGCCCCAGCGCCGCGAGCATGCGGGCCAGCGAGGTGAGACCCGCCTCGAGGGTCCAGGGCGCCGTCACCCACACCGCCAGTCCGGCGGTGCGCAGGGCGGCGATGTCGGCCGGCCGGTTCTCCTCCTCGTTGGCGAGCACCACGTCCGGCCGCAGAGCCATCACCGCCTGCAGGTCCGGGTTCTTCGTGCCTCGCACCCGGGCCACGTCGAGGTCGACGGGGTGGCTGCACCAGTCGGTCGCGCCGACCAGCAGGCCGGTCCCGGACACCGCCACCGACTCGGTCAGCGAGGGCACCAGGGACACCACCCGGCGTACGCCGGCCGCCGGCAGCGGGACCGGCGTACCGAGATCGTCCTCAGAGGCCGGTGACACGCAGCCCCGCATGCGCCCGGTAGCGCCGGTTGACCGCGATCAGGTTGGCGGTCATCGCCTCCACCTGGCCGGCGTTGCGCAGCCGGCCGGCGTAGACGCCCCGCATGCCCGGGACCCGCTCGGCCAACGCGATGACCAGCTCGACGGCCTCGCGGTCGTCGCCGACCACCAGCACGTCGGTGTCGATGCGGTCGACGCCGGGGTCCTGCAGCAGTGCGGCCGACACATGGTGGAAGGCGCCCACGACCCGGCTCTCGGGCAGTACGGCGGCGGCCTGCTGCGCGGCGCTGCCCTCCGCCACCTCCAGCGCGTACGCGCCCTGCGCGTCGAAGCCGAGCGGGTTGACGCAGTCGACGACGACCTTGCCGGCGAGGTCAGCCACCAGCGACGAGAGCAGCTCCCGGTGCCCCGACCACGGCACCGCCACGATGACGACGTCCCCGCAGGTCGCGGCGGCCGCATTGTCAGCACCGGATATCGGGCCTCCCTCTGCAGCGAGAACGGCCGCCACCTGCTCGGCCCGCGCCGCGTCCCGGGAGCCGAGAATCACCCGTACGCCGGCGGCGGCCAGCCGGCGGGCCAGCCCGCGGCCCTGGTCGCCGGTGCCCCCGAGAACCGCGACGACCTGCTGTGTTGGCTGGTGCACCGGGACATCCTCGCAACGAAACCGGGTGGACGCCGCGGTGGGGCGGCTGTCGACCGACAGCGAGCCATCGTTTGCGAGCTCCGCCCGAGGTTGCCGTCGTACCCCCGGCTCCCCCCTCAGCCCTCGTGGTGATCTCGGCGGTGCGGTCCGCTGGAAAGTGCCGCGCATGCCGCGATGATCACCACCGGAGGGAGGGCAGCGCGCCACGACCGGTGGAGGGAAGACCACAGCGGTGTTTACCTCTGGTCGACTCAGCCGTCGACGCCCGCTGACTCGGGCACCGGCCGCCGGGCCCGGTCCGCGCGTTCGGCAGCAGCAGCGCGGCGCCGGCGTACGAGCAGAACCACGAGCCCGGCCATGACCACGACTCCGAGCAGAGAGAGCCCCACGAGGGACAGCGCGTGGTCGAGCTGACGCCAGCCGGCACCGGCGAGGTAGCCGAGCAGCACGCTGCCGCCCGCCCAGACCAGGCCACCGGCAACGTTGTAGGTGGCGAAGGTGCGGTAAGGCATCCCGGCCATGCCGCACATGCCTGGCACCAGCACCCGCAGCGCGGCGGTGAACCTGCCGACGAACACCGCCTTGCCGCCCAGCCGGCTCACGGCCGCCTTGGACTTCTCGATGTGCTCGGGTTTCAGCAACCGGCTCGGCACTCGGTTGAGCAGCCGTTCGCCGTACCGGCGGCCCACCGCGTAGCCGATGCTGTCGCCGATGATGGCGCCGCCGATGGCTGCGGCCATGGCGGCCGCGAGCGGCACCCGGCCCTGGAATGCCAGTACGCCGCCCAGGATGCAGGCGATCTCGCCGGGAAAGAGGAAGCCGATGAAGGCCGAGGCCTCCAGTGCCACCAGGAGGAAGACGAGCAGCAGCGCCAGCACCCCGTGCAGGTTCAGGATGTGCTCGGCAAGCCTGCTCACCGCTCCATAGTGACGGACGCGCACCGAAGTGCGGCGTCGGGCCGGCAGCGGTCTCGGGAGCTAGGCGGCGCTGCGGTCTGCGGCCACCCGCGGGGTCTCGTGCCGGTCGGCCAGCCGCGCCATCCCGTGCAGCAACGGCCCGAGCCCGAACGCCGCGAGCACGCTGAGCAGGCACCAGCCGCCGAGGATCTGGACTGCGACCACCATAGAGGCTCCTGAAGCTGTCTGTTGAACGGGCCTCCAGGTGTTGTCGGCATCCGCGACCTCACGACTGAAGCGCTGGCGATCACGGATTTCTCGGGCACCATCGGGGGCGTGTCCCCGGACGCCGCAATGCTCGAGGAGCTGGCCGCCAACGCATGGCCGGCCGCCACCGTGCAGTACGCCGACGGCTGGCGGCTGCGTTTCACCCCCGGCGTCGACCGGCGCCGGTCCAACTCGGTGCTGCCGCCGCCCGACCCGTACGCCGGGAGCCTGGCAGTGGCCGAGGTGTTGCACCTCGCCGCGGACTTCTACGGGCGGCGCGGCCTGCCGCTGCGGGTGCAGGTGGCCCCCGCCGAGCACCACGGCAGGCTGGACGAGGAGCTGGCCGACCGCGGGCTGGCCGTCGAGGCGCCGACCCTGGTGCTGAGGGCGCGCGCGCCCGAGGTGGTCGCGCGGTGCACTCGGCCTGCTGCCGCGGCCGTGTCGGTCGGCGAGCTGAGCGACGCCTGGGCGAACGGCTGGCGGGTGGTGGAGGACCGGTCCGATCTCGAGGCCGCACGCCGGCTGGTGCTCGCTCACATCGGACCGCGGACGGCGTACGCCGTCGTGGCGGCGGACGGCGCTCCCATGGCCGTTGGCATGGCCGTCGTCGAGCGCGGCTGGGCCGGCCTGTTCTGCATGGGTACCGCGCCCGGCCACCGGCGGCGGGGGCATGGGCGGGCGGTGCTCGGCGCGCTGGCGGAGTGGGCCTCGGCGTACGGCGCCGGAGACCTCTACCTCCAGGTCGAGGCGGGCAACACCGCGGCACGGCAGCTCTACGCCGAGGCGGGCTTCGCCAGGTCGCACACCTACCACTACCGGTCGGGCGGCAGCGACCTCGGGCCCGCGAGCAACCTTCCACGACCTCCCGCCGGTCTGAGGTAGCGAGGGGGTGGCCGGTGGGCGCCGACGGAGGTGCACGGTTCGCCGAGTTCGTCCGCAGCCGCGGGCCGGCCCTGCAGCGCACCGCCTACCTGCTCTGCGGTGACTGGGCAATGGCGGAGGACCTCCTGCAGACCTCGCTGGCCCGGGCCTACCCCCGCTTCGACCGGCTGGAGAACCCGGAGGCCTACGTGCGGCGGATCCTGGTCAACACCTGGTCGAGCTGGTGGCGTCGCAAGTGGCGAAGCGAGGCTCCGACGGTCTCGGTGCCCGACTCGGCGTACGAGCCGTGGGCCGAGGTCGACAGCCGGGACCTGCTGCGGGGGGCTCTGGACCGGCTGCCGCGACGGCAGCGCGCCGTCGTCGTCCTGCGTTACTTCGAGGACCTCTCCGAGGTGGAGGTGGCCCGCCTGCTCGACGTCACGATCGGCACGGTGAAGAGCCAGGCGGCGAAGGCCCTGGAGAAGCTGCGGCACGACGCGGCGCTGACGGGCCCGGGCCGGCAGACGGCGGAGAGGATCGACGGATGAGGACAGCCGAGGTCGAGCACAGGCTGCGCGAGAGGCTGCCGACGCTGACAGCCGGGCAGCCGCTGGCACCTCCGGACCGGGTGGCAGCTGTGCGCCGCCGGCACGCCCGGCGGCGCCAGACCCGACTGGCCGGCGTCGCCGCGGTCGCGGTCGTCGTCGCGATGCTCGGGACATTCATCACCGTTCGCGGTAGCTCGACGCAGGGCTACGCCCGTCGTGGGCTGCCGGCATGGACGCTGGACTGGCCGGACCGGAGGGACGGCAGCGTCCCCCAGTCGGTGCTCGACGGCGCGGTGACGGCCTGGGCCCGAACCGCGGGCCCCGGCGGTGACCTGGTGACTGTGCAACGGACGGTCTGGTACGCCGGCCGCAGGGTGCCGGGCACCGACTCCGTGATCGCCGTCTTCGCGGCCGAGACCGACCAGGGGCGCCGGCTGGTCGCCACAACCGCAACGGCAAGCGCTGTGCTGGGCGGTGGCGTGCCCTACACCGAGGGCGTGGAGGGCACGTCCTCCCCGTGGTCGAGCTTCACCACAACAGCGCCAGCCGACCGCAACCTCGACCTGGCCTTGGCTCTGCATCTGCCGGGCACCCCCTCGCCTGCTCGCCCGGAGTCTCCCCGGGAGGTCCTCTACGTCTTGGGAGGTCCATACGCGCGGACGGTCGACTGGTCGAGCGACCCCCCGCGGGGGGCGCCGCCCGGCCCTACGCGCGGCACCCTCCGCTCCAGGAGCGGGGAGTTCATCGGCGAGCTGCCGGCCCTGTGGGCACTGGTCCGCATCACGTCCCGCGACGCCGCCGGGCGAGTGCTGACGTCATCGGTCGCCGGCATCCCGGGAGCATCGGAGAGCGAGATCCCTCAGCTGGGACATCCGGATCCGATCGTGCTGCCCCCCGGCTGGCAGCTGGTGCACGGTGTCGGAGGCCGGGGACCCGGGTTAGTCGGCGGCGAGACGCCGCCACCGAGGGGCCAGGCCGCCGCGTTCATGCGCTGCGTCGGTCCTGGCCCGATCGTCGTACGACTCGGCGCGCGCGACGCGCTGACGGCGCCCTGCGACGGGCAGCAGCACCAGAGAAACGCCGGCGGCCCGCTACTTCGACCGAACCCCTACACCCCCGACGAGGTGCAGGCATCGCGGCTCACGACGTACCAGGTGGTGGTGGCCGTCCGGCCCTGAGCCTGTGCGCCGGTCTCCACGCTTCTTGATCGTTGTTGCTTCTACTCGCCCATTCCGCCGATATCTGCGAGTAGACGTCACTTCGTTGAGTTCGCGTCGCCAGTCCACAGGCCGGCAAGCCTGTCCCCACAGTGCCGCCTGCGGGAGGCGTCCGGACCGGGGCTGTCCAGCATGGTGGCGTGAGAGCCGACATCCGCGCGCTGCTCGTCGCCAACGACGCCGTGGTCACACGGGGTCAGCTCGTGGACATCGCGTCTCACCACGTCATCGACCCGGCCGTGTCCGGCTGCCATCTGGTACGGGTGCTGCCCAAGGTATACGCGGACCCTGCGCTGGTCGACCGCCCGCGCACCCGCATGCTGGCCGCCCTGCGGTACGCCGGCCCGCTCGCCGCGATGAGCCACACGACGTCCCTCTCGCTCTGGGAGCTGCCCGTGCCCTCGGGCAGCCGCTCCACGTCACCACCGCCGCGCGCCAGCTCACCGCGGCGCCGTCGCTCGTCATCCATCGGCGACGCGGCTTCCAGGCGCAGCCCCCCTTGGTGGTGCAGCGGCAAGGACTGCCGGTCGTCAGGCTCGAGAACGCTCTCGTCGACAGCTGGCTGCTGCTGGAAGGGTCGGATCGGCGGGTACCCCTGATCTTGGCTGTGCAGCGGCGCCTCACCACGGCGCCGCGCATGCTCGATGTTGCCGAGCCAGCGTCGCGGCTGTCCGGTCGGGCGGCCCTGCTGGAGCTGCTCGCCCTGTTGGCGTCCGGATGCCACAGCGAGCTCGAGATGGGGCTTCCGAACGGTGTTCGACTTGCCAGACCTCCCGGTCGCGCACCGCCAGCTCTGCGTGCAGCTACCCGGCCGCCGGGCGTACCTCGACGTGGCCTAAGAGCGCGAGCGGGTCGACGTCGAACTCGACGGGTTCGCGCTGCCACTTCCCGACGCACCTCCGGGAACGAGACATGCGCCGCGACGTCGCCCTGTCGACCCTCGGATGGTTGGTGCTGCGCTTCTCGCATCGGCGCCTTCACGACGACCCCCACGGCGTACGTGCGGAGGTCCTTGCCACGCTGGAGATCCGCCGGCACCAGCGAGCGGGGTCAGGTGCCGCCCAGCGCCGCGCCGGCCGGCTGCCCGTCGACGGCGGTCCGCCCGGCAGGACCGGCACGGTATAGCGGCAGGCGCAGCGTGAAGCGCGCGCCGGCCCCTGGCGCGGTCTCGAGCTCGACGGTGCCTCCATGCGCGGCTACCAGGGCGGCGACGATCGACAGCCCGAGCCCGGTGCCGCCGTGGGCGCGGGTCCGGGAGGAGTCGGCCCGGTAGAACCGCTCGAAGGCGCGGGCCGCGTCGTCGGGGGTGAGCCCCCGGCCGGTGTCGGCGACCGACAGGACGGCGTTCTCCCCCGACGCACCGACAACCACCGTGATCGCCGTCCCGGCCGAGGTATGGGTGACCGCGTTCGACATCAGGTTCGCCACCACCTGCCGCAGCCGGGCCTCGTCACCCAGCACGACCGGCGGCGGCGCAGCCTCGTCCGACGTCACGTGCAGCCGGGTCGGATGGTCGGGCGACACGACAGCGGCGTCCTGCACGGCGTCCGCGGCGAGGGTGAGCAGGTCGACCGGGCGGCGCTCGAGCGGACGCTGCTGGTCAAGGCGGGCGAGGAGCAGGAGGTCCTCGACGAGCAGCCCCATCCGGCTCGCCTCGTCCTCGATGCGGCGCATCACCCGGCTGACCGTCGCCGCGTCTGGGACGGCCCCCTGCCGGTGCAGCTCGGCGAAGCCGCGGATGGAGGTGAGCGGCGTACGCAGCTCGTGGCTCGCGTCGGCCACGAACCGTCGCATCCGCTCCTCTGACGCCCGGGCGCTGGCCTCAGACGCCCGCTGGGCGGAGAACGCCGACTCGATCTGGCCGAGCATCGCGTTCAGAGCCGTTGCCAGCCGGCCGACCTCGGTGCGCCGGTCGGCGTTGGGCACCCGCCGGGCCAGGTCGCCGCCGGCGATGGCGGCGGCGGTCGTCTCGACCTCGACCAGAGGTCGCAGGCTGCGGCGGACGACCAGGTAGCCGAGCAGTCCGAGGCCGCCGAGCACCAGCAGGCTGACCAGGAGGTTGATGCGCTGAAGGCGGCGGACGGTGCTGTCCACGTCCTCGAGGGTGGTCGCCACGGTCACCGCGCCGGAGCCGTCCGGCAGCGCGGAGACCAGCACCCGCCAGCGATGGCCGGTCCCCTGCGATGGGGCGGTGAAGGATCTGCCGTCCCGCTGGGCCAGCACGGATTGGGTGAGCTTGGGCAGGACGGGTGGAGCCTGTCGGCTGCCGGTGGGCACCCGAAGCTCCGAGGAACCCGCTCCGGTGCCGTCGGTGACCTGGGTGAAGTACGCGGTGGACAGCGCCGGGCCGTCGCGCGGGCCGGGCGGACCGCTTCGACCGTGCTCGAGCAGTCCGCGCGCGCTGGCGGCCAGGTTGGCGTCGACCCGGTCGAACAGATAGGTGCGCAGCGCCGTCGTACCGGCGATCCCGGCGACCGCGAGCGCAAGGGTGACGAGCGCCAGGAGGGCAGTCACCAGCTTCACCCGCAGCGGCGTGGTCGCCGGCAGGTTGCGGGCGGCCCGCGCCAGCCCCGGCCCAGGCGTCACGGTCGGGGCAGCCGGAGGACATAGCCCACGCCGCGCAAGGTGTGGATCAGCCGCGGCTCGGTGGTGTCCGCCTTCTTGCGCAGGTAGGAGACGTAGGACTCGACGACGTTCGCATCGCCACCGAAGTCGTAGTGCCACACGTGGTCCAGGATCTGCGCCTTGGACAGCACCCGACCGGCGTTCTGCATGAAGTACCGCAGCAGCTTGAACTCGGTCGGGGACAGCGCGATCGCCGATCCGGCCTTCCACGCCTCGTGCGTGTCGTCGTCGAGCTCGAGGTCGGCGAAGGTCAGCTTGGCGCTCACGGCGCCGTTCGAGCTCCCGCCGGGCAGGCGCCGCAGCACGGCCCGGATGCGGGCCAGCACCTCCTCGAGGCTGAAGGGCTTGGTGACGTAGTCGTCGCCTCCCAGCGTCAGGCCGGTGATCTTGTCCTCGGTGGCGTCCCGAGCGGTCAGGAACAGCACCGGCACCCGGATCCCCTCACCGCGCAACCGGCGTACGACGTCGAACCCGTCGACGTCGGGCAGCATGACGTCGAGGAGCACCAGGTCGGGGCGGAAGCTTCGCGCCTCGGTGAGCGCCTCCCGGCCGTTGGTCGCGGTGGCCACCTCGAAGCCGGCGTAGCGAAGACTCATAGACAAGAGCTCGACGATGTTGGGCTCGTCATCGACCACGAGCAACCGCGCCTCAGGCCTAGCGGAGCCAACCGGTGCGGCCATGCGGTCCTTTCCCTGACGGTCGGTGGTACGTCGGGACCAATCCCAGAGTGGACCCGTGACCTTCAGCATTCCTGAACGTGGCCTGTCAGGACGCTGTGAGCCTCCGGCTTGACATTCGCAGCGATACACAGCTCGCGACGAAGCTGGCTACAGGCACGGTAGGCAGCCTTTCCATCGACGAACCCGCAGAGCAGACAGAAGGACGCGAGATGACTCGAAGAGGACCAGGGCGGCCGCGGCGGTAGGGGCCGTAGCGGCGCTCGGCCTGTCGGCCATCGCCGTACCCGCGATCGCCGACGCCGCCAGTCCGTTGCCGAACACCTCGACGACCGCGAGCCCGGGCGCGCCCGACCCCCGAGGCGATGGACGGCACCTCGGGAACGAGAATGAGCTGACCGGCGCAGCGGCGGACAGGGTCGAGGCCGCCGTGCTGGCCGAGCTGCCCGGCGCAACGGTGCAGCGCATGTCGGCGGAGGACCCCCGTGAGGGACAGGCGCGGCGTACGAGGCACACGTCACCAGGTCCGACGGCACCCGGCTGCAGGTGCTCCTGGACAAGAGCTTCACCGTCACGGCCGTGAACGCCGGCAGGGGCCGGGTTGCCACGATGGCCGCGGCGTGCCGCCGGGCAGCGGCGAAACGAGCAGCACCAACCCCAACCCGACCGTATACAGCAGCTGAGCTGCTGCCCTTTCCGCCCCACGGCGCGAGCAGGAACGATCGCTACTCCCAGGAGGTTGCCAGCCAACTTCGAGCCAGCACCCAGCACGGTGGGCGACTGTTTCAGGCATGGATACCAATACCCGCCCCAGCCCACCGCCGTCCGACTTCCAGCTCCATCCGGCCAACTGGCCGGACCGGGGGGGAGTCGATGACACCGGCCCGCAGCCCGCCGCCGGACCCGATCCACGGACCGGATCCCGCCCGACCGGCCGGTGGCGCCGGCGGACGATCGCCGCCGGTGCACTGGCCGCAGTGGCGATCGGCAGCGGTACGACGGGTGCCGCGCTGGCCGGTCACTTCGCCACGCCGACGGTGACCACGGTCGTGACGGCACCCGCCCCGGTGGCTCTCACCAGCTCCGCAGCCTCGACGCAGCACCTCGCCAAGGTGGCCGCCGCGGTACAGCCCAGCGTCGTGTCGATCATCGTCACGGCCGCGAACGGCTCCAGCGAGGGGTCAGGGATTCTGTTGCGCTCGGATGGAACCATCCTCACCAACAACCACGTGGTCGCGGCTGCTGCCAACGGCGGTGGGTCGATCCGGGTCAAGTTCGCGGGCGGGAAGACCGTCGCCGCGACGATCGTCGGGCGCGACCCCAGCACCGATCTGGCGGTCATACACGCCTCGGGAGGTTCCGGCCTCAGACCGGCGACGCTGGGATCAAGTGCGAACCTGCACGTCGGCGATGCCGTTCTCGCGATCGGCAGCCCGCTCGGACTCGACGGTTCAGTCACCGCGGGCATCGTCTCGGCGCTGCACCGCACCGTGGGCCTCGGTGACAGCGGGCCGCAGCAGAGTCCGAACGGCCCCTCCGGTCAGCAGTCCGGCTCCTCAGCCGCGGTGGGCGATGCCATCCAGACCGACGCCGCCATCAACCCGGGCAACTCCGGCGGCCCGCTTGTCGACGTCAGCGGAGCGGTCGTCGGTGTCAACACCGCCATCGCCAGCCTCGGCGACAGCTCGTCGGGCAACATCGGTGTCGGCTTCGCCATCCCGGTCGACGAAGCAAAGTCGGTCGCCGAGCAGCTGATGGCGGGAAAGACACCGCAACACGCCCTGCTCGGCGTACAGATCACCGACGGCCCATCCGGAGGCGCGGCCATCACGTCGGTCACGGCCGACGGCAGCGCCGCCCGAGCCGGGCTGCGCAGCGGCGATGTCATCACCAAGGTCGGCGACACGCCGATCGAGGACGCAAGCGGCCTCGCCGCGGCCGTCCGCTCGCACCGCCCTGGTGAGCGGGTGACCGTGTCCTACAGCCGCAACGGCAAACTAGGGACCACCACGGTGACCTTCGGCTCCGCGGCGCAGTAGTGCCCCGACTGCGGGACGGCTGGGGAAGCTCCTCCTGGCCGTCTTCCGCCAGCCCGGCCGAGCCGTCAGACCCCGAGCCGCTCACCCGCGCGCTGGGCGCCCTCGACCCGCACCGCGATCTTCTGGAACGCGATGTCCCGAGCGCGGTCAGGCGAACCATGCTTGGGCTTGTTGTCGATGCTGAACGGCGAGAAGCCGCAGTCGTCGGTCGCGCCGAGACGTTCCTTCGGGATGTACTTCGCCGCTGTGACCAGATCCTCCTCCACCTGCGCCGGAGTCTCGACGCGCGGGTTGAGGGGGTCGATCACTCCGATGAAGCACACCTGCGGTACGCCGTTGGCGTCCTCCCGGCTGTGCTCGCCGACCAGCTTGTAGACGTACTCCTTGTCCTTTTCGCTGGCCAGCTGCATGAGGAAGTAGCCGGCGTTCATCGTGAACATCGACGGCAGGAGGTCGGCGTAGTCGACGTCGGCCGAGTGGACCGAGTCCATGTCGCCGCCCGGGCAGGTGTGGACGCCGATGTTCGTCCGCTCCTCGGCCGAGAACCGGTCGATGACCCGGTTGTTCAGCTCGATGAACTGCTCGAGCATGTGCCGGCCGGTCCACGGGTTGCGCGGGTCGTTCTTGGACGCCAGGCGGCCCTCGGTGAAGTCGATCGAGACGCGGGCGGCACCGGCTGCGAAGGCCTGTCGGATGTCCTTCTCGGCCTCGTCGCACAGGTCGGAGAGGAACTGCTCGCGAGGGTAGCCCCCGACCTCGCCGTCCAGCGGATAGAGCAGCGAGAGCATCGATGGCGCGATGACGGCCTGCTTCATCGGCTTGGTGGCGTGCACCTTGGACTTCTCGAGGTAGCTCGAGGCGAACGTCTTGTAGCGGAACGGTCCGCCCGTCAACCGGGGCAGCTGGCGGTGGTGGCCGTCGTCGAAGATGGCGAAGTACTGCCCGTCGGCGGCGAGCTTGTCGGCCAGCCCGGTGCCCGCCAGGGTGTCGACGATCGGGTACGTCGCGAAGCTGGAAGCCCGCTGTTCCCCGTCGGAGACGATGGGGGCACCGGTGGCTTCCATGCGCTCGATCGTGTCCTTGCAGGCGGCGTCCTGCTCCTTCGCCAGCTCCTCGGCGCTGATGTTGCCGGCGTCGTACGCCGCAATGGCCTCCTGGAGGCGCGCAGGGCGCGGGAGCGAACCGACGTTCTCGGTCGGGACGGACATGGCATCTCCTCGTCGTCGACGGACCGGTCCCCCGGACGGGTCACCACGACCCTAGAGCGTCGCAGTGAACTCGACGCGACGCCGACGAACCGCCGCCCCGGCGGCTACCGCCCATGGGCGGTGTTACCAGACGTCGCCCGCTCGCCAGTCGCACGCCAGGTCGCCGTCCGGCGTCAACTGTGCGCTCACCGGCAGCACGTAGATGCCGCCTTCTTCCTCCTCCGTGCGCTCCATCCCCGCGGGTGCGATCACGGAGGCGGTGCCCGTCCACAGCTGCCACCCGCGCGCGGTGTAGAAGTCCGCCGCCTCGTCGGAGGCGCCTAGTGCTGCAAGCTCGTATGCCCTGCGGATCACCCGCTCCAGCGCTGCCATCAAGGCTGCGCCATGCCCGCGCCGTCGCCGGTCGGCGCGTACCGCGACGCCTTCGACGTACCCGGTGCGCAGCGCTCGACCGCCGTGCGGTCCGGATTGCCCGCCGCTGCTCGGGGCTCAGCCGGGCGGTGTGGACGGTGCTGAGGGGCGTTCGGACCGGCGCCTGGCCAGCTCCGCACTCAGGCAATGGCGGCGCGCTCAGCGAGCTCGGCCTCCCGTCGAGCGATGCGAGCCCAGGCGAATTGCACTTCGCTCCTCCATTCGGCCTGCTCCAGCCTGGGCATTCCCTCAGCCGCTGGGCACCAAGGACCGCCGTGTCTCGACTCGATGAATGTGCAGAGCACGTCGATGGCGTCGACCCCCGACATCGCGACGATGTCAACCAGGTCGCCGAACGAGTTGACCTCGAGAACCGCGGGTCCGGCACGGAGCGACATGAGATCCACCACGCCGAAGTCGAGCCCCAAGGCGAGCACGCTCCTAACCGCGGCGTCCGCCTCATCCACACCCAAGGTCGCCGGGCGGGGGTACGCACCCTGGCTGAGGTTGGATCGCCACTCACCACGTCGAGCAACGCGCTCCATGCAGGCAACCGCGTGCCCGCCAACCACGAGCACCCGCTTGTCACGACCCATCGACTCGGCCATCAACTCTTGCACGAGCAGTGGCGTCCAGCCCCCCGGGTCTCGGCCGCACACACCGCGTAGGCGCGCGACGGCGTCAGGCATGTCGCACTCCTGGTCGACGAGGAACACCGCATTGCCCTCCGAGCCGTCAGGAGCCTTGAGGACGATCGGGTAGCCGAGCTTTCGGGCGGCCGCTCTCGCTGCCCGCTCCGTACACACCTGCAGAACGCGCGGATGCAGAACGCCTGCGGCTTGCAGCGCAAGAGCAGTACGGAACTTGTTCGCCGATTTCTCGATTGCATCTGGTGGATTGACGACGGGCAGACCTGAAGCAGCCAGTACCCGCATCCCATCGAGCGCAGTGAGACAGTCGGTCGTCGAAGCGCTGACGAGCACGTCGGGCACCGGCAGGATGTCGTACGGAGCCACCACGGAACCGCCGCCAGCCAGGTCGACGTACAGCTCGTCGCCAGGAACAACGCGTACGAAGTGATCGCGGCGGCGAAGCTTCTCACACACGCGAACGACGGTCGCGTTGTCCTGGTGACCGACGATGTCCACCTGCATGGTGCTGCTCCTGGCTCGAAGCGCGCTCGGCTGGCGTGACGAGGACGAGGGACACTACTGGCCACCGGGACCCGGCGGCACCCGGCCCTGCCCGCCGGTCGAGCGGAAAGCACTGGCACAGCCTGGCTCAGGCGGCCCTGGCCGGCTGCGAGACCGCCCTGCAAATCTCGCTCGCCTCGCGACCGATCTAAGCGCCCTGGCCCACGTTCTGCATCAGGCCTCCGTCCATGAAGTAGGTGGAGCCGGTGACGTAGTCGCTGTCGGCGGAGGCAAGGAAGACGGCCAGTCGACCGATCTCGGCCGGCTCGGCTGCCCGCTTCCAGGGAATGCTCTGTACCTGTTCGTGCAAGAGCTGAGGGTCGTCGATCGCCGGCTGGTTGAACGGCGTGAGGACCATCCCGGGGCCGAGGTTGTTGACGTTGATCTTCAAAGGGGCGAGCTCCAGAGCCAGGGTGCGCGTGAGGTTGCGCAGCGCGCCTTTGGAGCAGTCGTAATCGGCTCCACCGGCGTTGGGGATCTCCTGGTGTACGGAGGTGACGTTGATGATCTTGCCGCCGGGAGCATCCCCTGACTTGCGCAGCTGGATATAGCGGCGACAGCAGAAGAACGCGCCGTACACGTTGGTCTTGATCGCCCTGTCCCAGGTTTCGGTGGAGAGGTCGGCGACATCGTCGCCGGAGGCGTCGACGCCGGCGTTGTTCATGAGGATGTCCACTCGGCCGAACGCCCGCGTCGCCTCGTCGAAGAGTCGGGTCACCTGCTCCTCGGCGGAGATGTCGGCCTGTACCACGATCGCCCGACGACCTTCGGCCTCGACGGCCTGCCGGGTCTTCTCTGCGCCCTCGGCGTCGTGCAGATAGTGCACCACGACGTCGGCGCCCTCCTTGGCGAACTCGATCGCCGTTCCCTGTCCGATTCCGGAATCCGATCCTGTGATGAGCGCGATCTTGTCCTGCAGCCGTCCGGTCATAGCCTCTCCTTTGTGTATTGTCCGCGGTCTCTGCACGGCGCCAAGCGGCGTCGACGAGCATGACGTGCGGGAAAGCCTGCGGGTAGCTGCCCGGCTCGCTGACGATCAGTCCTGCCGGAAGCCCCCTGCTCACCTGTTCGGGCCGTGCATCGGCGGTGGCTCGCCCGAGCCGGCGAGAAGCGTTATCGGCCGGCCAGAGGTCCGCGCACCGGGTCGCCCCGCGCCTACCCCGTCGGGGCGTTAGGGACTTGAGGGACGGGTCCACTGTGGTCCACTCTCCGACTCGCTGTTCCGCCCGCCGGCTGCGGCGTGTCGTGGGCATGCAGGTCACAGGCGTGGGGCGGACGAGCCGGCCTGTACGCCGGGAACCGTTCGGGCCATTCGATCTACCTGCGGCTTTGGCCTCAATACCGCTTCTGAACTGCGGAGACACTGCTCAGCGGTTGTCAGTGACTCGCACCGCTTACCACCCTCTCACGGACCCCAGACGGACCGGAGACGGACCGGACGATCATCGCGCGGCCGGGTTGACCCACAGTCGGCCGTACGGCGGCCGCGCGACGGCGGCCGATGCCCATATTGCCCGGCGTCGTCGCCCGGCCGAGCACCACGCGAGCCATCCACGCTCGCCGGCCCGCCGATCAACTCCCAGCCCGGCTCGCAGGGTCGGCCCTCGGCCCGGACAGCCGGCAAACCTCGAATAACACTTCGAGCAACCGGACGACGGTGTCGGCCGGGATGACGTACGCCACCCCACCGACGGCGGCGGAGCGAACGCGGCGCTCCACCGGGATATAGGCCGCGCCGACCCAAATGTGTTGACCGGGCGGCGCCTTCCGCGAGGGCGTGGTCCACGTCGGCGGCGTCGTCACGCCGACCTGCCCCGGTAGTTGTTGAGCACGGCCAGCTTCCTGCGGGGTGAACGCCGGACGGATGCGGCGAGCGCTCGTACCCTGTCGCACCGTGTACGAGACGCACCCTGACCTGCCGGACGTCGACGACGGCGTCTCGTTGTGGAGGTACCTAGACCTGTACCGGTACCTCGACCTGCTGCAGACTGCGGAGCTCCACCTGACCTGACCAGATGGAGGACCGCTGGGAAGGCGCCTACAGCGAGGTCAACGTCGCGGCCCGCCCGCACCTGTACGCCGAGCACTGGGACGTCATGTCGGCGAGCATGGAGACCGTGTACCGGCACGCCCGGACCCATACCTATCTGAACTGCTGGTACATGGGCGACGCCGAGTCCTACGCCATGTGGAAGCTGTACGACGCCGCTGGCAAAGGTGTCGCCGTGCGCACGACGGCAGGTCGCCTCAAGCAGGCGCTGATCGGCGGGCATCAGCCGCCGATCGCGGGCGCCAAGGTGACCTACGTCGACTACGCCTCCTCGTTCATCCCCGAGGGGAACCTGTTCTTCCCCTACGTGCACAAGCGCCTCAGCTTCGAGTTCGAGCGCGAGTACCGCCTGCTGGCGATGTGGTCACCGAAAGCCCTGGAAGTCGACGACCAGAACGCGGTGATCAAGTCCGAGCCCGACGACCCGCCGCCGTTCCTGCGGGAGGCCGTGGACCTCGCCTTGCTCATCGAACGGGTCTACGTCTCTCCTGACGCCCCCGATTGGGTCGCCCGCGTCGTCCAGAAGGTCACAGCCCAGTACGCCGACAGCCTCGAGGTCGTGCACAGCGACCTGGCCGCGGACCCGGTGTACTAGCCGCCGTCGGCCACAAGGCGTTGCGGCGACGCCGGATCGGCAGCGACTCGATGAAGGCGGTGACGAGCGCGCCGAGCAGAAGGGCTCCGCGCAAGACGCCAGCGGACAGTGTCGGCCTCGCGGGTCGCGCTGGTGGTCACCGAGCGGGCCCGGAGACGGGTGACGCGGTCTGCGCGGCCGACCCAACTAGCGGCGGCAGCCGCCTGGGTGCTCAGCCGAGCCGCAACCTCGCGGACCGTTCCGCACGTACACCACGCCAAAGTTCGCTCATCGGCAGGAGCGCCGTCAGCGGCAGATGAGTGCGTGACTGCGGGGCATACCCGGCCGACACCGATCGGACGCTCAGGGGTCGTCACGCGTCCGGACGGCACCGGGTGTGCGGGTCTGCAAGCCGCTCGTGTCGACGTCTCCGTTGATCCCCTGCGCCGCATGGCGCTGGCGCTGGGTTTCTGTCCGGGGAATCGGAGGAGGTGCCGAAGGATGAGTTCGGCCGTCCGGTCCGGCGCGTGTTCGGGGATCCAGTGGCTTATCCGGGGTGCACTTCGAGCTGGCAGGGCGCTGACGAAGCGTTGGGTGGCTCGAGCCCTGTACTCCCCCGGGCCTAGGGGGATGTTCAGGCCCTGATGCGCTTCGTTTCATAGGCCCACATGGGCGATCTCGACTCGGTTCCTGCTGCCTCACGGTGGCCGTGACGGCCGGTCTGCCGGCCTTTCTCCGACAGGTTCTGCGACACAGCGGCCGGCACCGCGCCAACGACGCGATGGCGCGGGAGTTCGCCCAACGGCCCGTGCCCGAGATCGTGGCTACGCTACGGGCGAACGCCCGGCGGCGCTTGACCAACCCGGGCGCAGGTCCTCACGGCCCGCTGGCCGACGTCCTCGTGCATCTTGGCGAGCATGACGGCGCCAAAGGGGCTGACCAAGCACGGGGCGACGGTGCTCGCAGCGCAGCTTCGAAAGGTGTAGGCTGTCGCCGTCGCAGGCCTCGCGCGGCTGGCGGCCGCATGACCGCCGACACAGGTACCCCGCCGCTTCCCGCGCGAGGTTCGCGGGGTGGTGAAGGGCTGGTTCGGCTGTATCCGGCCCATGGGGGGAGCGCTATGGGCAGGAGCTCGCCGACCTGCTCGCCGCCGGTCCGTTGACCGCCTCGGTCGTCAACGATGTCGTGCGCGGAGCGCTCGACGCGCACTCGAACCTGCCGGACCTGATCTCAGGGGGTGGTCGACGATGCCCGCGAGAGTGCGGTCCGCGGCTGTGGCGACGTTCGCGGCGTGGGTCACGTTCTGCTTGGCCGCGGCTGTCGTCGGGCGGACCGTCAACGACCCCGGGTTCGCCGCGGCGGAGCAAGCGCACCCGCTGATCGGCACCGCGCGTTGGGTGGCCACGGCCGCGCTGGTCGGCAGCTGGGTCGTGGTGGCGTGTGCCGCGCTGCCGCTCGCCGTCGCCGCGGCCCGGCAAGCCTGGCGGCGGCGCGACCGCGTGGCGCTTGCTCTGTTCGCGACACCCCCGGTGGGGCTGGCGGTCTTTGTCGGCTACACCGTGCTGCTCATCCGGCTGCCCGACCTGCCGGTGCACAGCGGCGGCAACACTGCGATGACCGCCAGCTGGTTCGCGCTCGGGGTGGCCGTCGCCGCAGTCGCCGGTGTCGGCGCCACAGCGGCGCTGATGCGACGCACCGAGCTCCCGCCTCCGCTGCTCCTTCTCGGAGGATGGGCGGCTGCGGTGGCGGCCGCGGTGATGTCTCTCGGCCTGCTGGCCGGGGCCATGTATGGCCTGGGCGTCTGGATCGAGACCCCGACCTTGTTCTTCTCCTCGAACAGTCTGCTCGCCACCCCGCTGCCGCTGACCTGGGGCCCGCTGCTCCTCGTAGCGCTGGTGGCCGTCGCGACCGCGGATCGGGCGGCGCTGCGCGGGCTACGCGCGCTGCAACCCGCGGCATGACTGACCTAGCGGTGACGGCGATCGGGCTCACCAAGCGCAACGGCGAACGCGTCCCCGTCGACGCGCTTCACGTCGAGGTGCCGACCGGGCAGGTGGTCGCCCTTCGTCGGCCCGAACGGCGCCGGCAAGACGGCGCGGCCCGCGCTACCGGCCTGCCCTTTGGCCTGGTCAACCCCATCATCGGCCTGACCGCCGTCGTCCTCGCCGCCACTCGCGGCGTCTGGCCGGGACCGGGCACCCTGGTCCAGCCCCTGGTGGTCGGACTCACCGTGTAGTCCCTCCTCAACCGAGCGCCGGCCCCGCAAGAACTGACCCTGCAGGTTGGTCTCCTCGTCATTGGGGTGATCGCTGTCGCCGTCGCCGGCTACCTCGGCGCCGGACTGGGAGCCGGGCCGGTGGAAGGTGCAGCCATCCGCTCCGGCCGCTGCCGTTCCGCCTCGCCTACGGATTGTTACAAGCTGCCGCGGCCCTGACTGGACGGCTGCTCGGCGCCGACATCGGAACCGGCACTCACGTCGTCGTCCTCGGCGTTGGCCCCCTCGTCCAGCTCCTCAGGTCTTGGCCGGACAGCACCTCAGGAGACCCGTGGACCCGGACAGCCCCCCCAGCGCCAGTTCGATCCGCTGCCACAGGATCGTCTCTAGCCGCTGTGGATCAGGGTCAGGAGCGCAGGAACCCGTGCCGGCTGTGGCGCCGGCGCAGGACCGGGGTGCGCGGGCAGTGGCGGCTTTGACCCGCCGTCGCGTCTGGGACGCTCGAAAATCAGTGGGCGGCGTGCCGAGCGTGCGACAGGCTGCCCCTCATGGGCTCGATCATGTGGGGCCGTGAGATGGCAGCGGTGTACGACGAAACGTCGTCGGCGATGTTCGAGCCGGAACTGCTCGATCGAACGGTCGACCTGCTCGCCGACTGTGCCCGGGGTGGCGCCGCCCTCGAGCTCGCCGTCGGCACTGGAAGAGTCGCGCTGCCGCTGAGCGCCCGCGGTGTGCCGGTACAGGGCATCGAGCTGTCGCCGCACATGGCCGAGCAGCTGCTCGGCAAACCCGGTGCCGACGCCGTACCGGTCACGGTCGGGGACATGACCAGCACGCGGGTCGCCGGTGACTTCACGCTGGTGTACCTGGTCGCCAACACACTCATGAACGTCACCACCCTGGCCGTCCGAGCTTGACCTGATGGCGAAGCTCGCGGGCTTCCGTCTGCAGGAGCGGTGGGCGGACTGGGCCCGCGCTCCGTTCACTTCCGAGAGCGACAGCCAGATCGCAGTGTTCGAGAAGGTGATCTAGAAGAACACGAGACTCGGCGCAGCCGATAGTCAGGTACGGCGGGTTAGTCCGATGGCCAAAGAACGGCACCGACCCAGCGGGGCAGGCCGCTGCGGGCGACCGCTACGTCAGGCCAACAGACGATGTCGCCATCTCCGCAGCGCTTCCGCCGCCTGGCCGGTATGGGGGCTCTCCGCACCTGACCGGGGTGTCTTGATCGTTTGAGGCTCGACGCTACGACGGTGCTGTTCGGGCTGCCCGGGTTCCGGGTGCTCGACGTGCGCTGCATCGACGAGCGCGGCACCCGCTGGGTGCTGGTGGAGACCATCGAGCCCGCGGCTGGGTGTCCAGCCTGCGGGGTGATCAGCGACCGAGTGCACGAACGGCCGCTAATGCGGGTCAAGGACCTGCCGGTCGGCGGCGGGCCGGTTCAGCTGTGGTGGCGCAAGCGCCGCTACCGCTGCGGAGAGCCGGCCTGCCCGCGCCGGTCGTTCACCGAGACCAGTGCCGCGGTGCCGGCGCGCTCGCGGCTGACCGGTCGACTGCGGCACCGGTTGGCCACCGCGGTGGCCCGGTCCAACCGGGCGGTCGCCGACGTGGCCGCGGAGTACGGGGTCGCCTGGTGGACGGTGCACCGGGCCCTGGTGGCGGCAGCGGCAGCGCTACTCCCAGCGCCATCACCCACGCCCCGGATCGGGGTGGACGAGACCCGGGCGCGCAGCGTGCGCTGGCTGCTGGCCGACGCCGGCTGGCGCCGGTCCGACCCGTGGATGACCTCGATCGTCGACCTCGACCCGGTTGGGACCGGCACGATCCTGGGGCTGGCACCCCGGGCGCTCCGGGGCGTGCATCGAGGGCTGGCTGGCGATGCAGGATCCGGCCTTCCGCGAGGCCGTCGAGGTGGTCGCGATCGACCCGTCCGCGCCCTATGCCGCCGGGCTGCGCCGGGCGCTGCCCGGCGCCCGGATCGTGGTCGACCACTGGCACCTGGTCCGGCTGGCGAACGCGGTGGTGACCGAGGTCCGCCAGCGGGTCGCCCGCGAGCAACTCGGCCGCCGCGGCCGCCGACTCGACCCCGCCTGGGCGCACCGGCGGCTGCTGCTGCGGGCCGGCGACACCCTGTCCCCGGCCGCCCTCGCCCGGCTGCGGCAGGTGCTGGCGCTCGACGACCCGAGCGGGGAGATCGGCGCCGCCTGGGGCGTCAAGGAGCTGCTGCGTGGGCTGCTCGCCGCCCGCACCCGCCACGATGCCGCCGGGCGGCTCTATCGGTTCTACGACGCCTGCCTGGCTGCCGACATGGCCGAGACCATCCGCCTCGCCGAGACGATCGCCACCTGGTGGCCGCACATCGAGCCGTTCCTTCGCACCGGCATCACCAACGCCCGCACCGAGGGCTACAACCGAGTGATCAAGCAGGTCAAGCGGGTCGGCTGCGGCTACCGCAATCAGGCCAACTACGAGCGCCGTATCGTCCTGCACATCGCCGCCAGGAGGGCAGCGTGACACCGGTCAGCACGGCGTCACCACCCTCCACCGCGAAGAGCCTCCAAAGTCGCTCGCCGATACGGGCAGCTGGGTTGCCGCCGCTCGCGCCGGTCGGCTCAGGCGACCGTAATTTTCATGTCCATGCCTTTGTCTTTGTGGCTGTCCACGGCGCACCACAGCTCGTAGGAGCCGGCCTTAAGGGTGACGGTCAAAGCGCCCGATCCACCACCTTGCAGGGTCGGTGACGCCTTCGAGGTGACCCCGGGGCCGGCCACGGTCAGGTTGTGCGGGTACTTACCTTTGTTGACCACGGTGAAGGTGTAGGTGCGGGGCTTGAACGTCGACTGCGACAAGGCGATCTTGAACTCCATTTCCGTCGCGGTCACGGTGGTCGCCGCCCCAGCCGCGCCGGTCGGGCTGGCCGCGTTGGACGGGCTGGGGGAGGACTTGCCGGTCGAGCCGCCGTAGCCCCCCGAGCCGCTCTTGCCGCTGCTACAGCCACCAAGCAGCAAAACGGCGCCGGCTGCGGCCGCGATCACCGGCATGGCCTTACGCTTGAATAGAAGCATCTGTCGATCCCCCTTCAGGTGACTTGCGGGTTACCCGTAGACACGTGTGGGTCGGGCGGCGTGGTTCGAACCGCGAGGTCACGATCGCGTCTCGGGCGCGTCGAGCGTGAGGCCGACCATCCGGGCCGGTCGCCGTGGCCGTGGCCGTCCTTCGGGTCCGCCGGCCAGCGAATCTGGATGCTGGGCTCGGCATGGGCGCTTCGCCGCTGAGTTTTCAGCCCGAACGTGCAGCCGGCCTTGAGAGCCAGCCGGTGTGTAGCCTCTCTGTCGGCAGCCCGAGGTCCGCCGTCACGTCAACCAGCGCTTGGACGAAGTGTTCAACCCGGCGCGTGATGCCGACGCCACAAACGAACACCATAAGGCTCCAGGTGGCCTCAAAGCCCAATTGACGCGGACCGCGAACGCCTGACCGCAAACCGATCCCTAACGGGGAGGGCCCCGCGGAGGTCGATCTGCAGCGCTGGTCAATACAGGTAGATGTCGACGAGGAGCGCGGCCAGCGCGGCGGTCGCTGCTCGAGCCGCCACGTGCCGGGCACGCTCGTGCGCTGCCGCGCCGAGGGAGAGCGCGGTGAACGCGACCGCAACGGTGAAGATGCCTGAGCCGGTGTCTTGCCAGCTGATCGGGAAGGGCTTGAACGGCAGGTCGTGGGAGAAGGCCGCGGTCGCACCGGTGGTGCGCAGGATGCAGTTCCAGGCCAGCGGTCCGAGCAGGGCGGATAAGGCCATCGTGGCCAGGAGCGGGGGTTGGCGGCGTGGGGGTGCGCTGAGCGTGCCAGCCAGCGCCGCGACGATCGCGGACACGGCGGCTCCGAGGAGCATGGTCGAGTAGTTCACCGCATGCCCCCTCCCCGGCGGCGCCGGCCGGCTGTCCCTCACGCGAGCGGGGTGGTGGCGAGGCCGAGGAGGGTGCAGACGCCCAGGGTCCGCAGCACCGACCGCGACGTGAATTGGCCGCGGACCGGGGTACCGCGCGGTTGCTGACGGTGCCCGCGCGGTGACCCGGTCGGGTTGGGCTAGGGGCCAGTTCTGGTCACGCTGTCATCGTCGCCGCCTTGTAGGACCTGGAAGTACAGGAAAAGGTTCGACGGGATGTTGGGCGTCACCCACTTGGGGTGGTTGTGGCGGACCCGCTGCAGCGCGGCGTAGCTCTTGCCGTGGGCGATCGCCTGCCAGGCCTGTGGGTTGCTGACCCCGACGATGATCGCCGGCCACCACGACGACAGCGCCTTCTCACGGTCGACGATGATGTGGCTGTGTGGTGAGGCCAGGACGTTACGGGCCTTGGGACCGAAGACCCGGGACAGGTCCATCCGGGCCGGGTGGTCGATGCAGTCGCCGACCCGGGGACATTGCAGACCGTCGGGGGTGAACCCGATCGGGACGATGACATAGATCGGGCTGACCACGACCCCGCCGCTGGGGCGGACCTTCGCCGGCGCGCCGGCCTCGCAGTTGCTCGGCGCAGCACTGGCCGGTGGGCTGGCGCAGAAGAAGCGGTGAGAGTACTGCAGGTTGACCGTGGTCCCGTTGAACCAGGAGTCGGTGAAACCGATCCCCATGCATTTTGGCGCGTTGAAGTTGCAACGTTCGACATCATGGTGGGCGGTCGTCGCCTCGGCTAGGGGCACCGAGGCGTGCGGTGCGCTACCAGCGTTCGCCGAAGTGAGCGTGGACAGCGACACGGCACTGCCGGCGGCTACCCCGAGAACGCCGATCCGGAAGGGAAGACTGTTGCGTCGGAACCTCATGACATGGGCCTCCATCGACGGGGATGCGAATCGATCATTGCTGCAGACTGCAGGGCGGCGTACGTGGCTGGTCGGGCTTGGGCGTTCCCCGGCTGCGCGCTTGCGTCTCGGTTGCGCCGGTGCTGAACGTGAACGGCGGGCGTCGCGGCACTGGCAACCTCCTAGCCCGGTCCGACGGTCCTGATCGGCAGGCCGAAGGCTATTCGACGGGCTGCGGGCCGAGATGGCCGATACTAGGCCTACGAGACGGCTCAAGGTTTCCCGCTGGTGGACCTCCAGTATTAGACCGTTTCCGGCACCTGCTGACGAGCAACCTCACCTCGCCGTCCGTGCGGGACGCTTGGTGAACTAGCCCAGTGGGCTACCGCCCGGCAGTCCTCAAGCACGCGTAGACGCACCGTCAGGCGCAGGAGGGGGGGACCGCAGCATGCAGGTACGTTGGGGAGCCCCCGCCAGCAGTGTCATAGCCGCCTTCGCCGTCGCCGCGGGGCTGTACCTACTCGTCGTACTCGCCTTCCGGACCAGCGGACAGCGCACCGTCGCCGAACTCGCCCCTTCGACCACGCTGCGATCCCGAGGCGCCCGACCGGTAGATAAAAGACGTTATCTGCCATCCGCGTAGACCCTCGGGTGACCACTCTTTGGCTTGCTCGCCGGGGGTGCTACCCGGCCGCTTCGATGGGCAGGGTGAGCTGGCCCTTGAACGGGTCCCCTACGGCGACCGCCACGACGAATGCGGCCTGATCCCAGCCGCCGGCCAGCGCCGCCCGAATCGCCCGGGGCCCGGGAGGCGGCCCGGCTGATCGGGGTTGCCGGTGATGCGCTGGGCCGCCTCGGGCGATTCGAGGAGGCGAACAGCCGGCTGCGCGAGGCGCTGGCCGGCCTCGACACCGGAGTCCCGGATCCGGACGCCGCCGACCTCGCCACTCGGCTGGCCGGCGCGCTGGTCTTTTCTGGTCACGCCGACCAGGCCGTCCCACACCTCGAAACGGCGCTCGCCTACGCGCAGGCGCTGGAACTTCCCGACGTAGTCAGCTCGGCGCTCATCGCGAAGGCGTTCACCTTGGAGATCGCTGGACGGTACAGCGAGGCGCTGCTCGGCCACGACGGGGCAGCGGCCATCGCCGATGAGAGCGACCTCGGCCTGGAAGCGGCGCGTGCTCACGGCAACGCCGGAAACCTGCGGATGACCGGAGACTTGCCTGGCGCCGCCGACGCGTTCCAGATCGCGCTGAGTCTCGCTCGTCGCCGCGGCGACCGATACCGCGAGGCGATCTACCTCGGCAACCTGATGCTCATGCACATTTTCGCCGGCCGGTGGGAAGAGACCATCCGGCTAGGCAACGACGGGCTGGCGGACCCGGACCGGCCGAATGCCGCCGACCTGCACAACCGGCTGGTGCTCCTCTTCGCCCTCCGCGGCGAGCCGGCCGCCGTAGCGGCGCATGCCGAAGCGCTCGAAGAGTGGCACGACACAGAGGACCTCGAGCGGCAGGCGATGGCCCAGGCGGCCAAGGCGACAATCGCCCTCGAAGCCGGCGACCCTGCTACCGCGCTCGACTTCGGCGTCCAAGCGGTGGCCGGCGGCATGGCGCTTGGCGCACTGCGGTCGGAGCCGGCGGCAGGCGTGGCCGGATGCCGTCGAGGCCGCACTCAGCCTTGGCCGGCTCGACGAGGTCGAACGGCTGTTGGCCATCGTCGCGGACCGGCCTCTCGGGCACGTCCCGCCGTACCTGCGGGCGCAGCACGCCCGCTACCGGGCTCGGCTCGACGCCGCCCGTGGGGAGCACGACGAGGTCGAGGCCGGCTTCACCACGGCCGAGGACATCCTCGCCGAGCTCGGCTACCCCTACTGGCTGGCGCGCACCCGACTCGACCACGCCGTCTGGCCACCGAGCGGGGCCAACCGGATTGGGCCGCACTACTCGCCGAGCAGGCCGCGGAGGTGTTCGCCCAGCTGGGTGCCGCCCGGCCCTCACCCAGGCCCGTCGCCTGGTACCCGCCGCCGCACCGACCCCGCTGTGACCGGCGTGCCCTCCGCCTCGGGTGTACTTCCCGCGGGTAGGCGCGCGCTCGCCGGATCCAGCGCGACGACAAGCGGTTCCTCGCAAGCGAGACGGGCGGCGTTATGCGGCTGACTGCTGGGCGCTACGACGCGCGCAGTGCTCGCCGGCGCCCGCCGGCGGTCGTACGCCCGCGCTGAGCCCAGGACATTGGCGTAAGGGGACCCTTAGCAGCGGTCACCGCTCGTGACACCGCGACGGCATCGACAGTCGCTGATCAACGTCGACGCCTACCTCGGCGACCATGCTGCCGGCCGGCACGACGGATCTCGCGAATCGCGGACCGCTGCCACCCGGCGATGCTGCGGCCTCGCACCCGG
>JAABUS010003500.1_pt1 | contig 25346 bp, 26 predicted proteins | sample 5560161 | NCBI WGS metagenome assembly JAABUS01 (sample SAMN10711885, study PRJNA513376) | rock metagenome | isolation source: Antarctica rocks | place: Antarctica: Victoria Land, Trio Nunatak nord | collected 2016-01-04
ACCCCATCCCGTCTTCCCCCGAGAGCCTCTACGGCCCTCCTGGAGGACAAGTTCCACAGCTCAGCAAGGGTGGGGACTTCTACATGGCCACCAGCGGAGACCACGACATGGCCGTTGACACGAGCTTCGGGTCGTATCGGTATCGTGTTCGAAGCGTCGCCCGCACCGCTGAGAGCGGGCCCTCACCGGCAGCTCGTCGCTGCCTCCGTGCGACTGTGCCCGCTCGCCCAGTGACACCGAATGAGAGCGATGCCCGGCTAGGTCTGGCCGCAGCCTCGGGTCCAACCCGCACCGTGTCCCGTCAACCGAGCGAGCGAGCACCTCGACGCACGGAGCAATCCGCAAGGAACGCCTCCCGTGGCCCACATCCGCAAGCTGACCAACGGACGATTCGAAGCCCGCTACCGGGCACCCGACGGCCGAGAACGATCCCGGCGGTTCACCACCAAGAGGGAGGCACAGGCTCACCTCGACCAGACCGGCGTCGACCGCCGGGCCGGCGCATGGCGCGACCCACGGGCCGGGCGCATCGCCTTCGCCGACTGGGTGACCCAGTGGGAGCAGACCGCCGTTCACCTTCGCCCGTCGTCGCAGGCCCGCGACGACTCCTACCTACGCAACCACCTCCTGCCCCGCTTCGGGCCCATGCGGCTCGACGCCATCGGGGTCCTCGACGTCAGGGAGTGGGTCACCGATCTCAGCTCCAAGGGCCTCGCTCCCGCCACCGTGCACAAGGCCTACCAGACGCTCAGCAAGGTGCTCCGCTCCGCGGTGGAAGCCGATGTGCTGGCCCAGAGCCCCTGTCGGGGGATCGACCTCCCGCGCATCGAGCGCGAGGAGATGCGCTACCTCACCCCGCCTGAGATCGACCAACTCGCCGACGCCATCGACCCTCGCTACCAAGCCCTCGTCCTCCTGGCCTCCTACGGCGGGCTGCGACTCGGCGAGCTCGCGGGGCTCCGCCGAGCCCAGGTCGAGCTCGATGGACAGACGGTCAGGGTCATCGAGAACGCCGTCGAGGTCCGAGGCCACATCATCCACGGCGCGCCCAAGACCCGAGCCGGGCGACGCACTGTCCCCCTCGCCCCGACCATCGCCACAGCACTTCACCACCACCTCGACCGATACCGCGTCACCGAAGCCGACGCACCGGTATTCGCCGGTCCCCACGGCGGGACACTGCGGGCCGGGGCCTGGCGTAGCCGGTTCTGGACACCGGCCATCCGGGCCGCGCGCGTCGCTCCACTCCGGGTCCACGACCTTCGCCACACCGCCGTCGCCCTCTGGATCGCCGCCGGCGCCAACCCCAAGCAGATCGCCGCCTGGGCCGGGCACACCTCCGTCGCCGTCGTCCTCGACCGCTACGGCCACCTCTTCGACGGGCACGAATCGGCCGTGCTGTCGCGTCTCGACACGTTCGTCACACACCAGTCCGTACCAGTGAGTGACACCCCCGACCGTTCCGTCCCGCGGGTTTTCCGCGGGTTTTCGACACCCAGCCCATCCACCCACGATGAGCCGCAACCGCCTGACCAGGGGAAAGACCGGTGGGCGCGGAGGGAGTCGAACCCCCGACATCTGCCTTGTAAGAGCAGCGCTCTGGCCAGCTGAGCTACGCGCCCGGGCGGGCGCCGAGGTTACCGGGGGCGGCGGTGCTCGGCGGCGGCGAGGGGGGCGTCGACAGGGAGGGCCTGGGGAGAACGGGAGGAGCGGGCGAGGGCCACTAGGGCACTGGCGGTCTCGTGCTGGAGCTCGGGCAGCTCGTTCCTCGGGAACCACCTCGCCTCGACGATCTCGGGGGAACCGGGACCGACGGCATCGAGGTCGGCGTCGTCGGCGGGCTCGGCCCGGTAGATGATGTCCACCCGCTGGGGCAGGGCGTCGACCACCACCGCCGGCTCGCCCAGAAGCCGCACCCGGAGGTGGACCTCCTCCCACACCTCCCGGCAGGCGGCCTCCTCGGGCCGCTCGCCCCTTTCCAGCAGCCCACCGGGCACCCCCCAGCGGCGGCGGTAGAGGTGGCGGACGAGCAGGAGAGCGCCGTCCGGACGCTCGATGAAGCACATGGCGCCCACCGTGTAGGAGGGGGCGATCGTCCGCACCACCCACCGGCGTCCGAGCGTGGGCAGGCGCCGGTACACCCGCAGCAGCAGCCCCTGGGCCCGTCCGGACATCGGATCAGCCTAAGGAGCCGACGCCCGGGCCTGGCGCAGCTCAGCGGCCAGCGCCGCCGAGGTCCCGGCCACCACCGTGCGCCGGGCGCCGTGGTCGAGGTCGACCAGCGGCCGGTCGTGGAGGTCGACGATGGTGGCCCCCGCCTCGCGGCACACGAGCAGGCCGCCGAGGTAGTCCCAGGGCGCCAAACCGTCGTCGGTGCAGTCGACGAACCCGTGCAGGCGACCTTCGGCCACCGCGCACAGGTCGAGGGCGGCCGCCCCGAGCGCCCGGAACTGGTCCCACCCCAACGGCGCCGCCGGGAGGCCGTTCACCCCCACGATGGCGTCGGCCAAGGCGCCGGGCCCGCCGGTCGTGATCGACCGGCCGTCGCGCCGTGCTCCCCCGCCCCGGATCGCCTCGTAGCGGGTGCCGTGCACGAGGTCGACCACGAGGGCGCAGCGCGGCCCCTCCTCGTCCACCGCGCACAGGCTGGTGGCGTACCAGGGCAGACCCCGGGAGGCGTTGGTCGACCCGTCGAGAGGGTCGATGACGACGGTGAGGGGGCGGTCGACGTGGTGGCGGCCGCTCTCCTCGCTGAGCACGCCCACCCCGGCCTCAGCGAGCACGGCCACGGCGGCACGGTCTGCGGCCAGGTCGCTGTGGTGCTGGCCGGGGCGGGTGCCGGCCAGGCCCCAGTCGGCGGTGGTCCCGAGTGCGTCAGCGGCGGCGTCGGCGGCCGCGGCGAGCACGGCGAGGAGCTCGTCGTCGGTCACGGTGGGCCGCACGGTAGCGGGCCGCGTCCCCACCCGACGGTGAGGAGCGGCCGACCGGCCGTGGCAGGCTGTCCGCACCAGCGCCGTCTCGACCAAAGGAGGGCGACGTGGCCGTCATCGACGTCGCCGGCTTCGTCGCCGAGCTCAAGGACCACGTGGCCGACCACGGCTTCCACGTCCACGATGAGCGCCACTTCGTCGAGACCTACTCACTGCGCCAGGCGTGGGAGGTCGACCTGCACCCCGAGGAGGCCTGCGGGGGCCCGCTGGACCTGCACCTCGCCCTGGAGGTCGACCCTCGGGTGCTGCTCTCCTTCGAAGACCTCGTGCTCGAGCTGGACGAGGGTGACGACCCTCCCGACCTGCACTCGTTCCCCCTGCACTTCACCTGGTCGCTACCCCCCCTGCCGTCGGGCCCGGACCTGCTGGTGCTGGCCACCGAGCTGGCCGGCGTGGGTGGTCCCGACCTGCCCCTCGAGGTGTCGGCCATCGACTCCTTCGGCTCGGTCACCGACGCCGCCGAGCGCACCGTGGGCATCGTCGCCCGCGTCGACGTGTCTCTGGCGGGGGTCTACACCGGCGAGGCGGAGCTCTTGTGCCAGGTGCTGGAACGTTGCCTCGGCGTGAGCGAGTACCTGCTGGAGCGCTCCCCGGTCTGGCTCGACACGCCGTAGCGGATCAGAGCCCCGGCCGGCCTTCGAGGCGTTCGAGGGCGGCGACCACCTCGTCGTCGGAGGTCTGGCGGAAGTCCCGGTAGAAGCTGCCGACGGCGCCGAACCGCGCGGGCACGGCGGCGCAGACCACCTCGTCGGCCTCGCCGGCCAGCAGGTCGACGGCGGACGGCGAGCCGACCGGAGCGGCGGCCACCACCGTGACGGCCCGCTGCCGGCGGACCGCTCGCACCGCGGCCCGCATGGAGGTGCCGGTGGCCAGGCCGTCGTCGACGAGCACCACGTAACGCTCCGCGAGGTCCACCGGCGGACGGCCGCCCCGGTAGCGCCGCTCCCGCTCGTGGAGGACGGCTCGCTCGGCGGCGAGGACCTCGGCGAGCACCCGCTCGGGGTCGGCCAGCCGGGACAGGACCTCGTCGTTGCGGACCACCACGTCACCGGAGGCCACCGCACCGATCGCCAGCTCCCGGTGCCCGGGCACCCCGAGCTTGCGGACGACGAGGACGTCGAGAGCGACGGCAAGGTTGTCCGCCACCACTGCGGCCACCGGCACCCCACCCCGGGCCAGCCCCAGCACGACGACGTCGCCCAGCAGGACTCGCCGCCGGGCGAAGACGGGTTCGAGTGCGACCGCCAGCGCCGAACCGGCCTGGTGCCGATCACGGAAGGGCAACCGGGCCGCCACGCCGCTGCCTGTGCCCTCGGTCACCGGCGGCCAAACCCCATCGCGGACTGCCGGCGGTGGCGGAGGGTAGGTTCGCCGGGTGACTCGGGTGGGCCTGGTCCTCGGCGCCGGCGGGGTGGTCGGTCAGGCGTACCACGCCGGCGTGCTGGCCGCCCTGGAACACGACCTCGGGTGGGACCCGCGGACCGCCGAGCTGATGGTGGGGTCGTCGGCCGGTTCGATCACATCCACCTTGCTGCGGCTCGGGGTCCCCGCCGCCGACCTGGCGGCGTGGGCGGTGGAGGCCCCGCTCTCCATGGAGGGCGAATCGGTCTTCGAGCTGATCGGCGAGAACGCGTCCGACCTGCCCCCGTTCTCGATGGCCAACGTTCTGCGGCCGTGGCGGCTCCCGTCGAGCGCGCTGCTGCTCCGAGCGGCCCGTCGGCCGTGGGCGTTCCGCCCCGGCGTGGCGGCCATGACGATGATGCCCTCGGGCCGGGTCGACATCGCCGAGCGGGCAGAGGTCCTGCGGGCGGTGGCCGGCGAGGCGTGGCCGCCCGGGTTGTGGATCTGCGCGGCACGGCGCCGCGACGGCAAGCGGGTGGTGTTCGGACGGGAGGGTTCACCCCCCGCTCCCCTGGCCTCGGCCGTGGCCGCCTCGTGCGCCATCCCCGGCTACTTCTCGCCCATCCGCATCGGCAAGGAGCAGTACTTCGACGGAGGGGTGCACTCCCCCACCAACGCCGACGTCCTCCGTCACTCCGGGCTCGACCTCGTGATCGTCGTCTCGCCGATGTCGGCGGCCCGCGGCCGAGGCCGGGCCGTCGACGCCGGGTTCCGGTGGGCGGCCCACCGGCGCCTCGGCCGGGAGATCGCCAAGCTCCGAGAGGCCGGCACCACCGTGGTGCGTTTCGAGCCGGGACCGCGGTCCCTGCTCGCCATGGGCATGAACGCCATGGCGGTGGACCGCTCCGACGACGTCGTGCGGGAGGCGTTCCTGGAAGCCGGCCGGCAGGCGAACCGGGACGCGATCGCCCGGCGGCTCGAACCGCTCGCCACCCGTCGGCCCCGGCCCACCGTCCCGGCCCCGGCCTGACCTGGCCAGGTCTGACCGACCATGCCGCTGTACGCCTTCGAGGGCAAGGCACCCGTCGTCGACCCCGAGGCGTTCGTGGCCCCCACCGCCACGCTGGTCGGCGACGTCGTCGTCGAAGCCGGCGCGTCGGTCTGGTACGGCGCCGTCCTTCGCGCCGACTACTCGCCGGTGATCGTGCGGGCCGGGGCCAACGTGCAGGACGGCTCCGTGCTCCACGGCCCGCCCGACCTGGCCTGCGAGATCGGCCCCGGTGCGACCGTCGCCCACCTGTGCGTGGTGCACGGGGCCACCATCGGCGCCGAGGCGCTCATCGCCAACGGCTGCACGGTGCTCGACGGGGCGACCGTCGGGGCCCGCACCCTCGTGGCCGCCCACTCGCTCGTGGCCGCCGGTGCGGTCCTGCCCGACGACGTCCTCGCCGCCGGAAGCCCCGCCGTGGTGAAGCGGTCCCTCCCGGGGACCCCGGCCGAGATCTGGGTGCAGATGAACCCGGGCGCCTACGCCGACCTGGCCGCCCGCCACCGCACCGGTACCAACGAGGTCGGCTGAGCGACCGTCGCTGGGCTCAGCCGGGAGGGCCGGCGGCGTCGAGCCACCGGAGGGCGACCCCGGCGTAGGTGGCGATGCCGACGGCCATGGCCGCCTCGTCGAGCACCATCCGGTTGGAGTGGTTCGGCGCGGCGTGGCGCGCCCCGCCGTCGGGCGCGGTGCCGAGGAAGGCCATAGCTCCCGGCACCTGCTGGAGGACGTAGGACCAGTCCTCGGCGCCCATGATGGGCGTCGGCATCCGCACCGCCGCCTTCTCCCCGAGCAGCCCGGTGGCCGTGTCGAGGACGAAGCCGGCCGCGTCGGGGTCGTTGACCGTCACCGGGTACCCCGGGTCGAGCTCGACCTCGGCTTCGGCACCGTGGGCGGCGGCGATGCCCTCGGCCAGCCGTCGAACGTCTTCGAGCACGGCCGTCCGGGTCGACTCCGACACCGTGCGGATGGTGCCGTACAGCTCGGCCGATTCGGGGATCACGTTCGACGTCGTCCCGGCCTGGATGCGGGCCACGGTGACCACGGCCGGGTCGAAGGCGTCGACCCGGCGCGTCACCATCGACTGGAGGGCACCCACGATCTCACAGGCGATGGGGATCGGGTCGAGGGCGTGGTGGGGCATGGAGGCGTGGCCGCCGCGGCCCCGGACGGTGACGAGGAGCGTGTCGGCCGACGCCAGCAGGGCCCTCGAGCGGGTGGCGATGACCCCCGACGCGATGGTGGGCGTCTGGTGGATGGCAAAGGCCATCGACACGGGAGCGGCGCCGGCGGCGGCCTGGTCGAGCAGCCCTTCGTCGAGCATGTACCGGGCGCCGTGGTGCCCCTCCTCGCCGGGCTGGAACATGAAGGCCACCCGCCCGGCGAGATCGCTCCGGCGCTCGGCCAGCAGGCGGACGGCCCCGGTGAGCATGGCCACGTGGGCGTCGTGGCCGCAGGCGTGCATGGCGCCGTCGACCGCGCTGGCGTAGTCGAGCCCGGTGTCCTCGGGCATGGGCAGCGCGTCCATGTCACCCCGCAGCAGCACCGTCGGGCCGGCCTCCGCACCATCGGCCTCACCCTGGAGGACGGCCACGACCGAGGTGGTCGACGATCCGGGAGTGACGTCGACCGGCAGCCCGTCGAGTGCCTCGAGGATGGTTGCCTGGGTCTCGGGCAGCTCGAGCCCGAGCTCCGGGTTCTGGTGGATCCGCCGCCGCATGACCACGGCCCCGTCCAACTGGCCGCGGGCCGCATCGAGCACACCGTCGAGCACGTCGAAGGTCATGGCCGCCGACGGTAGCGCCGACCTGGTGCGGCTTGCCGCGGGGTTGGGCCGATGCCCCCGCGGGCAGGTTCGGCGCCGCCTCGTTCGGGTTCCCGACGCGGCAGGGCCGGATGCCGAGAGTGGACGGGGCTACCGGACTTGGGAGGACCCTGACCCGGGTCCGGACCGGCGGTTCCGGATGAGCCTGATGCCCTCCGTACCCAGCAAAGGGAGAGTCAGGCAACCGTCACACATCCGCAACTGGGGACGTGGGCCCGGCGGGGATCGAACCCGCGACCGAGGGATTATGAGTCGGTCCCGAGCCATCCCGGCGGGTACCGGGTAATCGCATCTTGGCTGGTCAGAGGGTTATCCACACGGCACATACGTTCGCCCAGTACCCTCCTGTGCGGTCGAGTTGTGACCAATCTGTGACCAATCCGTGACCGCTCCAGCGAGCGCCGGTACGGCGTAGCGTCCCGCGGGCATTGGCGGGTGACGTCACTTCCGCTGGATCGAGACAGCCGACATGCGGCGCACCAGCCGCTCAGAGAGGGGCAGTCCGATGACCACCCACCCGGCACCGAACGGGTCCGACTGGTACGAGCCCGCGGTCGCCACCGACCCCCTGACCCGCGCCTTGACGGCCGCGGTCACCGACGCCGTGGGCCGCGCCCTGGACGCCCGCTTGCCCCGGGTGGCGGTCACGACGGCCGAGGCCGCCGAGATGCTCGGTGTGTCGGTGGCGACGGTGGGCCGGATGCTCCGCGCCGGGGAGCTGCGCCGCTTGCGCTGCGAGGCGCAGGTGGGCGTGGTCACCGTCGAATCGATCTACGCGGTCGCGGGCTGGCCGGTGGTACCGATCACCACCGGACTGTCGGTGGTGGCGTGATGGCGAGAGGAGGCCGGCACCTCCCTACCCGGACGGTCCCTCAGCGGGCCTTAGACGGCGATCTGAGAGCCGGTCAGGCGGCCGTGTGGCCCTTCCAGCCCACCGAGCGCACCTTGCGTGCCTCCCGCCGCTCCCGGTCGCTCAGCCCGCCCCAGATGCCCGCCAGCTCCGGGCCGGCGAGGGCGTAGGCGCGGCAGTCGTCGCGCACCAGGCAACCCGAGCACACGGCCTTGGCCGGCCCGGCGGACTCGCCTAGCTCGGGATGCCAGCTCAGGTCCGGGTGCTCACGGCAGGCGGCGTCGGCATGCCAGGCCGGCCGGGCGGTGAGCAGGTCGAGCAGGGAGACGGCCTCCACACCGGGTTGCATGAGCGCCGCCCAGGCGCCGAGATCAGCCACCGACCCTGACGGTAGCGACCGGCCGCCCCGTCGGGGTGCACCTTCACCCCGGGGTCCGCCCGCCGACTAAGGAGACGGCCCCGGGATGAAAGCGCGGTGCACCCCGCCCCCTTGGCGGCTCGACATGGGCCACCAGGGGGACGGGGTGCGGGTGGTGGTGGTTGCGTCGAACCGCACGCTCGGACGCTGCGGGGCAGGAGGGACCCCGCACCACCACCAGACTCAGGCGATCAGGCAGCTCCGTTGTACGTGATCCGGCAGATCCCGGTCGGCCGGGTCACCCCGAGAGCGAGGCGCTCCTCGGCGATCACCTTGATCAGGTTCGACGTGCTCGCCGAGTAGGGGTCGACGAACAGCTTCGCCGGCTCCCGGGAGAACACGACCGTCGAGGCGGCCAGGTTGGCGACGATCCCGGTACCCGCTGCCACCTGCGAGGTGACCGTGACCGGCACCCCCCACAGCGAGAGCGGCTGGCCGAGCGCCGGGGTTGCGCTCACGATCAGCTCACCGGTGGTGGTCGGCGTCTTGAGGACGATTTCCCAATCGGCCGGGTTCACGAAGATGCGGTCGGCCTCGAGGAACGACGTTCCCGAACGCAGCAAGGTGATCCCATGCAAGATCGACAGCAACCGCTGCTCGGCCGCACCTGGTGCGTAGGTCTGGATGCCGCTCGTCGCCAGCAGGCCGACCAGGTTCGTGCCGGTGCCGTCCCCGGAGAGAACCTGGGCGTTCTCGGCCAGGATCAGCCCGGCGACCATCTCGGCCTCCACCACCGCGGCGAAATTGGCGAAGTCGGCCAGGGCCTCGTTCGACACGGCCACGAAGTGGGCCAGCTTGCGAACGGGCAGGGTGACCGGCGTCCACCCGGGTGTGCTCTCGGGCTTGGCCGCACCCTCGGCCACGGTGGCCGCTGCGCTGGCCGCCGTCGTGCCCCGGTAGAAGGTCACCGAGGCGGCCTCGGTGGGCTGGGTCGGCATGTACGACGCCACCCGGGTCGGTTCCCGGGCGAAGGCGACCGGCTCGTACCGGTAGTCGCTCACCACGCTCATGGGGGCTGCGGTCACGGCCCGGGACTCGACGGCGGTCACCGAAGTGGCCCGACGCTCGAGCACCCCGGCGTGCGCCTCACGGAGCTGGGGTTCGCCGAAGGCGACCGGCGGCAGGTTCCCGATCGCCCGCTCACCACGGCTGGTGCCACCGCCGAGGAGGTGGGCGGTGGCGACGTTGCCGGCGTCGATGTCGGCGGTACGGGCGGCACCATCGAGCAGGTTCCCGACCGCAGCGTTCGCGGCCTCGAGCTCGGAGCGCAGCTCGGTGCAACGGGACTGCTCCGAGGCGGTCAGGTCACGGCCCTGCGCACCCTCGACGAGCCCTCGCAGCTCCTGGCGTAGTTCGTTGGCCCTCTGCCAGTTGGCATGGGCGTAATCGGTCTGTGTGGGCACGGTCGGCCCCTCTCTCAGCATGAAGCACCCCTTGGGGGTGGCCTCGGAACGGATGATCGGTTCCCTGCTGGTGGGGTTCGCCCGGCCGGCCGGTCGCTTCGCCCGCAGCCCGGTGGGGGTGACCCGGCCGGACAACCGCAGACGGAAGCTAGGGGGAGCGTACCCCCTACCGGCACCCCCTACAAGGCGCCGGTCACCACCCTGGCGAACTGTCGCCGAACGTCCACCGCCTCGACGAGCCCCCACCAGGCCGCCAGCTCCTCGTCCGGGGCGCGCGCCGCCAGCCGGGACGCCAATCCCCGCATCGCCAGCACCGCCAGCTCGCCACCAGAGCCGGCGGTGTCCACCAGGGCGTCGAGCTCGGCCACGAAACGCTCGAGCTGGTCCGAGTCGAGGCCTTCGACGCCGGCCAGGAGGTAGCTGTCGGGGGGATTGACGGGCACGGGTGCCTCCTAGGGGGAAAAAGGGAACGGCTCGAAAAAATGGCCTCGGAACCCTGCACGCAAAAAGTCAGGGGGACGGCACTACGGCGTGTCGTCGGTTCTGCGAACTTTCGTTTCACTGGCCCTCCGGGTGCGGGTGGTCGTCGCCCAGGCCGAATTTCTCGGCGCATTCCAGGGCGAAGGCTTCGGCGATGGCCTCGTCCCGCCTTGCCTCGGCGATGAGCCGGCGCATCTCGGCGGTGTACTCCTCGACGCTCATGGGGTTGGTCATGTTCTCTTCTCCTGTTTCGTTGGTTGGTTCGGTGAGCAGTTCCGCCAGCGCTCCGACCCGGAGCACCGCCCACCAGCGGCCGGGGTCGGTGACACCCCGGGGTCGAACGACGAGCACCGGCAGGTTCGGCCCGGCTTCGGCTTCGGTCTGACGTAGCCAGCCGGCGACGTCGTGGCGCTGCTGGTCCTTCACTTCGAGACACACGCCAGGTACTCCGTCGACGTCACCGGGTTGGCGACCGTCGCCGGCCAGGTAGCGGCGAGCGTCGGGCCAGCCGTTCACCCGGAGCCAGCGGACCAGCGCCACCTCGGCCCTTGCGCCCTTGCGCCGTGGCGCTGCGCCGCCGGTCACCTGACGCTCCCGGTCAGGGGGTAGGTGTGGTTCTGATCGGTTTGGGGTCTCTTCCTGTCAGGTGGGCTGGGGACCTGTCCCCCACTACGTGGGGGGGGACGGTCCCCGTTTGCCGGGGGTGGTGGTCCCCGGTGGTCCCCGGGGTGGTCCCCGCTGGTCTGGGGGGGTGCGGTGGGGGTGGTCCCCGAGGCGGTCCCCACCTGGCCGGCGAGAGTGGTCCCCGGGGTGGTCCCCGATGAGAATGAGTGAGAATGACCGGTCATCTCGGCTCCCCTGTGAGGGGTCGCAGGCCGCTGCGCCGGTAGCGCAGGGCGGCGCCGAGCACGTCGTTGCGGGCACCTATGCCGGCCAGGCGCAGGGCGTCGCCGGCGACCCGGCGGCTGGCGTCGAGGGCCACGCCCAGGGTGTCCAGACGGTCGGCCAGCTCACCGGTGCCCATGGGCCAGGAGTCGCCGGCCACCCGGTGTGTGAGGTGGGGATCTTCGACACGTTCCAGGGTGACCACTTCGGGCGCCCATGGGATTCTCCGGTGGGTTGCTCGTAGTTCGAGCCGGCCACGGTCCCGGGGGAGAAGCCGCCACACGAGATCGACGTCGGCGGCCTTGGCACTCGATCCCCGCTGACCCCTTTCAAGGTCCTTGCCGGCGTGGTCGCACCGGAGGCTGGTGACACCTGCGGCTCGTAGTGGGCTTCCGGTGTGCGTCCAGAACGCTCGCATGGTGTCGGCGCTGTTCTCCTCGCCGACCAGGGAGGCGGTCACGGTGTCGACGACGACGAGCTGGGCCTGGTGGTGGGCGACCAGTTCGAGGAGGGCGGCACCACCGTGGGGACTGTCCAACGGTGGGAGGCCGGGCAGTGCGTAGTAGTTCAGGTTCGAGAGGTTGTCGTCGGGGCCGTAGCCGAGGGCTTCGACTCGTTCCCGGAGATCAGGCCGCCCCATTTCGGCGTCTACGTAGAGGACGGACACGGGGACACCGGGGGGCTGATGGAGAACGGGTCGACCGGAGGCGACGGCGGCGGCCACCTCGAGGGCGAGCAGGGACTTGCCGGCCTTCGGGGGAGCGAACAGGGCGTGGCTTCTCCCCCGGGCCAGGAACGGCTCGGCCAGCCACTCCTCTTCGACGGGGGCGGCGGCGAACAGCTCGGACCAGTCGACCCGGGCGTGGCCGTACTGGTCGGCGGCGTTGGCTCCCCCGTCGCCGAACAGGTCACGGAGGTCGTCGTATCGGCCCTGGCTCATGGCGTCGGCTTCCTGGGGGCAGCGGCACCGGCACGCATCCCCGAGACGATGGTGCGCTCGATCTCGTGGTCGCTGAGACCGATCCGTGCAGCGACGTGGTGGAGTGCTTCGGCGGCGCCGGCAGGGTCGAGCTCACCAGCGGCGGCCAGTTGACCGAGCCGGAACGCTGCTCGGACCAACGTGTCGTTCCTGGTGCCCGCGGTGGCTACGGCGACACGGCCGAGCTCGGCGTCGAGGGCAGCCTGCCCGTACCGGCCGGCTCGACGACCGGGTGCTGGGGTGGGGACCGGGGTGGTGGGTTCGGTGAGCCGCTCCAGCAGCCACCGTGGCGCTGGGAGAACCGCTGTGTCGTCGTACACCCGGTACTGACCGGCGGGGAGCCGGGACGGTGGGAGAACCGCATAACCACCGGCACCACGGGTGTCGACCCCGGGGGCGAGCTTCCCGGCGCTGTTCCCGACCCGCTCGTCGGGGAGCTCGAAGATCAGGTGTCCACCACCGCTGGGTGTTTCGTGGGTCCGGGTGGCGATCGAGTCGGCGTCACCGAAGGCGTCGGCCAGGGCGAAGAAGTTGGCGACACCACTGACAGGCGGCTTCTCGTCCATGTCGACGACGAGCAGGTTCGACGGGCCGCAGGCGACGGCGACGTTCATGGCTGGTTCCTGGGTCCACCACTTCTCGACGACGGCGGGGTCGAGGGTGGCGGCGTGCAATCCGTTCTTTGTGGCGGGCCGCTTCGCTTCCGGCAGGCACGGGAACACGTACCTGCCGGAAGCGACGAAGCTGAGTGCGGCGTCGCCGAGCTCAGAACTCTTCGTGGTCATCGTCGGTGACGATCCCCTGCGCCGCCTGGTCGAGGTCGACCAGTTCGGGGTCGGCCGGTCGCCCCGTGGCGGGTCGGCCACGGTTCTTGCCGGAACCGTCGGCGTTGCGGACCACCACCTTGTAGTCCTTGTACGCGGCACCCCCGGCTGCGGTCTTCTGGCCGAGGAAGCGGACGGCGAGCAGGTCACCGGGTTCGATCTGCGCTGCGCCGATGGCCCGGTTCAGCACCGTCCCGAACCCGGCCACCCGGACCTCGCGGCCGTCGCCGGTCAGGAGGGTGACGGCGGGTGCGATCCCGAAGGCAGTCTCGATCTGGTCGAGCTCGAGCACCTCGCCGGCCACCTGCTCGCCGGCCGTCTCGGGGATCCAGTTCTCCGTCTCCCGGGCCACGGCTGCGAGCAAGTCACCGAAGCGGTCGTTGGTGTTGGTATCGTGCATGTCGGTTACTCCTTGTCGTTGGTCACCCCGGGTGTTTTCGGCGCCCGGGGTGTTCTCCGTTTTCGGAGGGCGTTTCGGCCCTGCTGGGGCCGTCGTCAGCGCGGCAGCGGTAGCCGCGGACACCCGCGCTGATCAGGCCGCCGGCTGCGGGTCGTACTGCTCGTCTGTGATCCCGAGCAGGCGGCGCAGGGCGGCGGTCGGCACCAGGAGCCGGCGGCCGATGCGGATCGTGGGGAGGTCGCCCGAAGCGGCAGCGCTGTAGGCCGACGCCCGAGAGATGTTGAGAAAGCGGCGTGCTTCCTCGATCGTCATGGTGGGCTGTTCCCGCGGGTCGGGGATCATGTTGGTTCCTTCCATCGGAGGGCGTGCCGCCACCCTACATCGAGTGTGTTGCCGTTCGGCTACATACTGTGTAGGGTTTGGACAGCCCAGCACCAGACGGAAGGGACTCGCCGTGACCACACGCCCTGCTCTACCGAAGGAGGTCCGGGAGCACCTGCGGGTGTTCGAGGACCGGCTCCGCCAGCTCGCCGACGGTGCGCCCACCCATGAGGTCATGGCCGACCTTGACCGGGCCCCGGAGTTGGCGGTCCGGGCCGCCTACACGGCCGGCCAGGAGGAGAGGGCCGGCGTGCACCGCACCGCCGCCGTCGTGACGTTCGCCGACGCCACCGCCGCGAACGTGAAGCGTCTCCGCAACGAGGCCGGGTGGACCCAAGAGCAGCTCGCCCGCGACATGTCGGCGGTGGGCTTCGACTGGAAGCGGATCACGGTGGCCGAGGTTGAGGCGGCCAGCCGGCGGGTGTCACTCGAGGAGATGGTCGGGCTCGCATCCCTGTTCGGCGAAACGGTGATGGCGTTCCTCGACGTGCGAGCGAACTACCTCCGCTTCGGTGCGGCCCGCTCACTCTCCGGGGACGAGCTCATCGAGATGTTCTGCGGCGAGGGTTGGCAGGGGGGCACGGTCGGGCCTACGTGGTCGAGAGCCGCAGCGGTGGCCGGCGCCGAACCGGGGGATCGGGACTGGCGCCCGGCCCCGGCGTTGTGGAAGCGGCGCTCCAAGGGTTACGGCGAGGGCCGCCCGGAAGGCCCCGCCCGGCGCCGGGCGAAGGCACCGAAGCCGGGGGCGAAGCAATGACCCGTCAATCGAGTGCCGTACCTCAGAAGGACGCGAGCGGGCGGTGGGGGTTCGTGGTCGACCTTCCCGCGCCGTCGGGTCGCCGGCAGGTCCGTCGGCGCGGGTTCACGACGAAGAAGGCGGCGCAGGAGGCGCTCACCGACCTCCAATCAGCGGCCCGGCAGGGCGTCTACGTGGCTCCGTCGCGGCTCACCGTGGGCCAGTACCTCGGCGACTGGCTCGACGGGCTCGCCGCGTCGGGTCGGCGGCCCACCACCATCGCCGGGTACCGCCGGCTGCTCGAGGCGCACGTGATCCCGGCGCTCGGCGGTCTGCTGCTCCAACAGCTCGAGCCGGCGGCGCTGAACCGCCTCTACTCACAGCTCCTCACCGACGGTCGGCGCCGTGGCGGCGGTCTGGCGCCCCGGACGGTGCGCTACGCCCACACGGTGCTCGGCAAGGCGCTCTCCGACGCCGAGCGGACCGGCCTGGTGGCCCGCAACGTGGCCCGGCTGGCCTCTCCCCCGTCGGCCTCGGCCTCCCGGGCCCCGGAGATGACGGCGTGGACCCCGGCCGAGCTCCACGCCTTCCTCGTCGGTGTGACCGATCATCACCACGGCGTGCTGTTCCGGCTCACGGCCATGACCGGGCTCCGCCGCGGCGAGGTGTGCGGCCTGCGCTGGGCCGACGTCGACCTCGACGCGGGCACGGTGGCGGTCCGTCAGACGATCACCACGGTCAACCACCGCCCGGTGGTCGGGCCGGTCAAGACGGCCCGGTCGAGGCGTGTCGTCGACGTCGACCCGACCACCACGGCCGTCCTGCGCCGGCACCGCACCGATCAGCTCGAGGTGCGGCTGCTGGTCGGGTCCGGTTACCGGGACCACGGCCTGGTGTTCGCCGGTCCCGACGGTGAGGCGTGGAACCCTGACAGCATCGGCCAGGCGTTCGACCGGGCCGTCAGCCGCTCCGCGCTCCCCCGTGTGCGCTTCCACGATCTGCGCCACTCGCACGCCTCGCACCTGCTGGCGGCGGGGGTGAACGTGAAGGTGGTCAGCGAGCGGCTCGGGCACGCCTCGGTGGCGTTCACGCTCGACGTCTACGCCCACGTGATGCCCGGCCAGCAGGCCGACGCTGCGGCAGCAGCAGCAGCGCTCGTCGACGGCTTGTGACCAATCTGTGACCGGAGGGGCCCCCTGGCCTCTCCCCAGGCCTGTGGATAGCCGCATTCGGGCAGGTCAGGGCGGTGGGCCCGGCGGGGATCGAACCCGCGACCGAGGGATTATGAGTCCCCTGCTCTGACCACTGAGCTACGGGCCCCGGCGCACGGTAGCGGGGTGATCGTTCAGCTCGGAGGTGGGGCTCCGGGGGTGGGGCTCGAACCCACGACCCACGGATTAACAATCCGTTGCTCTGCCAGCTGAGCTACCCCGGAAGGCTGGAGCCGCACGATAGCAGCGCCTCCACCATGCCCATCACAGCTCGATGCGTGCGGCTGCTCGAGTACACGATGCTCGGACAGCCCATCACGTGCTTGGCTCGGCGGATGGTCGGGTCGGCCACCGCTCGGTAAGGCTGTGTGAACTGCGTGAGGGGAACGTTGGCGAGCTCCGACCAGAAGTGGCTGGCGACGTCGAGACCGAGACCGGCGTGCAGGTAGAGGTGAATGCGGAGGCGGGACTCGTCGATCGGGAAGAAGCGACGAAGCCACGTCACGAAGAAAAGGATCATGCGGGGATCGCAGTTGGCGAAGCGGAGGGAGCCGTCTCGTTTCGTGCCCTCACCTGCGTAGAGCGCTGTTCCGGCGACGAGGAACTCCTGCTCCGACATCTGGCCGATGCGGCGGCGGCCCTCCTCCCGCAGTTCGTCGACCTCGGCCTGTCGGGCAACGGACAACCGGTTCGGGCGTGCCTGGCGGGCGCCGAAGTTCCGGTTGGCACAGGCCCGGCCGGCCCACACCGACTCGTCGAAGGGGACGTCGCGCACCCAGACCGACACCGAGGCGCGGCTCACCCCGAGCTCGGCACAGATCTCGCGGTAGGTCCACCCAGCGGCGCGCAGCACGCGGGCCTGCTCCTGCTCGGCAGTTTTGCCCCGGTACCCCACCGGACCATCTTCCCCAGGGGGTATGACAGACCGAGCAGCGGGGAAGGATGGCGCCATGCGCTTTCGTCTCGGGCTGATCACCGGGTTCGCCGCCGGTTACTACCTCGGAGCCAAGGCCGGTCGCGACCGGTACCGCCAGCTCAAGGGCTGGATAGACGAGGTCCGGGGCAACGAGGTGGTCGAGACGGCCGCCGAGAAGGCCAGGGCGGTGGTCGACCTCGGCGTCGAACGGGCCAAGGACCTCGTCGAGTCCAAAACCGGGGACGACGCCGCCGAACCGCCTTTCCCGCCGGCGGCGCCCGCCGACGTGCCGGTCGTCGAGGTGAACGCCACCGGCGGCACCGGCTGACCGCACGGTTGACGGGCGGACGAGCCGAATTCAGTCCCCGTCGAGGTAGTCCCGCAGCTTCTGGCTGCGGTGGGGGTGGCGCAGCTTCGCCAGGGTCTTCGACTCGATCTGGCGGATCCGCTCCCGGGTGACCCCGAACTCCCGGCCCACCTCCTCGAGGGTGCGGGCCTGGCCGTCCTCCAACCCGAAGCGGAGGCGCACGACCTGCTGCTCGCGCTCGTTGAGCTCGCTCAGCGCCTCCTGGACGGCCGAGTTCAGCATCCGTTTGGCCGCCTTCTCGTCGGGCGCCTCGGCTTGCTGGTCCTCGATGAAGTCCGAGAGGTTGGAGTCGTCGCTCTCGCCCACCGGCGAGTCGAGCGACAGCGGGTCCTGGGAGATGCGAAGGATCTCCCGCACCCGGGCCGGCGTCATGTCGGTCTTGGCCGCCAGCTCGTCGATCGTCGGGTCGCGTTCGAGGTCCTGGACGAGCTGGCGCTGCACCCGGTGCACCTTGTTGATCGACTCGACCATGTGGACCGGGATGCGGATGGTGCGGGCCTGGTCGGCGATGGCCCGGGTGATGGCCTGGCGGATCCACCACGTGGCGTAGGTCGAGAAGCGGAAGCCCTTCTCGTGGTCGAACTTCTCGACGGCCCGGATCAGGCCGAGGTTCCCCTCCTGGATGAGGTCGAGCAGGAGCATGCCGCGGTTGGCGTAGCGCTTGGCGATCGACACGACGAGCCGCAGGTTGGCCCGGATGAGGTCGTCCTTGGCCGTCTCGCCGTCGGCGGCGACCAGGCAGAGCTGGCGATGGACCTGGGGGTCGGCGTCCAGGTCCAACTCGTCGAGGCGGGCCTGGGCCTCCCGTCCGGCCTTGTAGCGCGCCGCCAGCTCGCCCTCCTGGTCGCCGACGAGGAGCGGTACCCGGCCGATCTCCTTCAGGTACATCCGCACGGGATCGGACCCGGCCGCCGTGCCCCGGTCGGTGAGCGGCACCCGTGGGGCCGAGGGCCGGCTCGGCGCCGGCTGCGTGGCGCCAACGGCGGCCGGGCCGGCCGCCACCTCGTCCGTCGCGGTCGCCAGATCGCCGTTCACCGTCACCACCCGGGCGGCGGCGGCGACGTCCTCGGACTCGTCCAGCTCGATGCCGTACCGGGCCAGCAGGGCGGTCACCTCTTGGCGACGCTCCAGGCTGAAGTCGTCGAACTGCACGGCGTCGAAGAGCTGGTGCAGCGTCACCCGCCCGCCGGCCGCCCGCCCGGTCGCCACCAGCGCGATCAACGAGCCCTCGACCCCATCGGAGCCGGGCGACGTGGGATGGACTTCGCTCATCCTCGCTCCTCGGCCCGTTCCGAGAGCCAGGCTAGCAACTGGTCCTCGACGTCCTGGCTGGGTCGCGCGTCGGGAGCGATCGCCTCCACCTGGACCTGGAGCCAGGAGATGGCGGGCACGAAGGCGCCCGGGTCGGCGGCGTGGCGGGCGTCGTGCTCGAGGTCGGACCGGCAGTGCACGGCCGCCTCCCGCAGCAGGGCGCGGCGGATGTCGCGCGGCTCGTCGATGGCGTCCTGCACGGCGAGCCGTTGGAGGAGCTCGGCGGCCGCCGGGTCGGCGGCCTCGACGGCCGCGTGCAGGTCCCCGCCTGCATCGCGCAGGGCCCGCCAGGCGTTGAGGTGTAGCGGGTCGGGGAAGAGCACCTCGGCCAGGAGGCCCTGGATCTCCGGGCCCTTCTCGGCGTCGACGGCAAGGCGCAGTGCCCGGCTCTCGTTCGTGTCGCGCTGGCGCCCCGCGCCTGTCCCCGGAGCCGACGCCGGGTCAGATCCGGGGGCGGCCACCCGGGGACGGTTGCCCCGCCCGACCCCGGCCCGGAGCCGGTCGGCGTCGAGCCGGCAGCGGTCGGCCACCGCCATCACGTACTGGTCGCGCACGAGCTCGTCGGGGTGCTCGGCGATCACGGCTAGGGCGGCCTCGGCGGTGCGGGCCCGTCCTTCGGGCGAGTCCAGCCGGCCGGCGGCGAGCGCCCGCTCGACCCGGAACCCGAGGAACGGCTTGGCCTGCTCGACGGCGGCGCGGAGGCGGTCGGGGTCGGACCGGAACAGCTCGCCGGGATCCTCGCCCGAAGGCAGGTCGGCGATGGCGACATCGATGGTGTGGGCCTTCTCCCACTCGTAGACCCGTTCGGCGGCGGCCTGGCCGGCGGCGTCGGGGTCGAAGGCGAGAACCACCCGGGTGGCGAACCGCCGCAGCAGCCGCACGTGCTCCTCGGTCAGGGAGGTGCCGCAGGTCGCCACCGCACGAGGCACCCCGGCGGCGGCGAAGCCGATGACGTCGGTGTAGCCCTCGCACACCACCACCTCATCGGCACGGACCACCTCGTCCTTCACCCAGTTGAGCCCGTAGAGGACCTTGCTCTTGGAGTACAGGCGGGTCTCGGGGGTGTTGCGGTACTTCGGGCCGTCGCCCCCCGGCAGCATCCGGCCCCCGAACGCCACCGGGGCGCCCTGGGGGTCGAAGATCGGGAACAGCAGCCGGGCGCGGAAGAAGTCCTGTGGCCGGTTGCGTCGGTTCAGGAACCCGAGGCCGGCCGCCTGCAGCACCTTGTCGGGCAGGTCCAACGCCCGGGCCAGGGCGTCCCACTCGTCGGGGGCCCAACCGATCTGGTAGCGGCGCACCTGATCGCCGTCGAAGCCGCGCTCGCGCAGGTACCGGCGGGCGGCACCGGCGTCGGGCCCGGTGAGGAGCCGCTCGTGGTACCACTTCACGGCGGCGGACAGCGCCTCGGTCAGGCGCTGCTTCTCCCGGCGGTGCTCGTCCTGGCGCTTGTCGGTCGACCGCACGGTGAGCCCTGTACGGGCGGCGAGGAGCTCCACCGCGCCGACGAAGTCCAAGTGCTCGATCTCACGCACGAACGTGATGACGTCGCCCTTCTTCTGACAGCCGAAGCAGTAGAAGAGGCCCTGCTCGGCGTTCACCGAGAACGAGGGCGTCTTCTCGCCGTGGAACGGGCAAAGGCCGACCCACCGGCGCCCCACCCGCTTGAGCTGCATGAACTGTCCGGCGATGGCGACGAAGTCGGCCGCCTCACGAACCCGGGCCACGTCCTCGTCGAGGATGCCCACCTAGCCGCCCGCCTGCACTGCGGGCACGGTAGCAGCGGCCTCTGCGCCGCCCTCCGGGCCCTCGGCCGCCCGGTCCGGTTGCCGCTCAGTCGGCCCCGGTGCTGACCTCGTCGCGCTTGTCGGCCCGGAGCGACGCCGCGATGGTGACGAGCAGCACCACCGAGATCACCACGAGCGACAGCCAGGTCGGCACGTGGTCGTGGAACCAGTCCTCGAAGAAGAAGGTCAGCAGCATCTTCACGCCGACGAACGCCAGGATCACGCCGAGCCCGAGGTTCAGGTAGCGAAAGCGGTCCTGCATGCCGTTCACGCAGAAGTACAGGGAGCGCAGGCCGAGGATGGCGAAGGCGTTCGAGCTGAACACGATGAACTGCTCGCGGGCCACGGCGAGGATGGCGGGGATCGAATCCACCGCGAAGACCAGGTCGGTGGTCTCCACCATGATCAGCACAGCGAACAACGGGGTCGCCAGACGCTTCCCGTTCTTCCGGGTGAACAGCTTCTGGCCGTCGTACTCGGTGGTCGAGGGGATCACCCGGCGGACGGCCCGCAGCACGATGCTCTTCTCGGGGTCGATCTCGGCCTCGTCGTGGAGGGCGATCTTCCAGGCCGAGTACAGCAGCACGAGGCCGAACACCACCAAGGCCCAGTCGAAGCGCTCGATGACGGCGATCCCGGCGAAGATGAAGACGGCCCGCAGCACCAGGGCGCCGAAGATCCCCCAGAACAGGGTCCGGAACTGGTACTTCGCGGGCACGCCGAAGTAGCTCAGGATCACGGCCCAGACGAACACGTTGTCGATCGAGAGGCTCTCCTCGATGAGGTAGCCGGTGACGTACTCCCCGGCCGCCTGACCGCCGTGCCACCACAGGATGAGGAGGGAGAAGGACAGGCCGATCGAGATCCACACCGCGCTCTCGATCGCCGCCTCCTTGAACGTGATCTCGTGCGCGTCCCGGTGGACGAGGAGCAGGTCGCCGACCAACAGCGCGGTGATGAGCGCCAGGAACAGCCCCCACTGCCAGGGGTGGACGTCGAAGTTGGCGAACCGATCGCTGGAGGAGGTGGCGGCGAGGAGGTGGAGGGGGGTCATCGGCTCATCGGGAGGGGGCGGAACCTCCTCCGATGATGGCCTGAGCGGCGGCCAACCGGGCAATCGGAACCCGATAGGGCGAGCACGAGACGTAGTCGAGCCCCGCCTCCCAGAACGCGGCGATGGACTCGGGGTCGCCGCCGTGCTCTCCGCAGACCCCGAGCTTGAGGTCCGCCTTCGTGGCCCGGCCGGCGGTGGCCGCCCCGCGCACGAGCTCGCCCACGCCGTCGCGGTCGAGCGTCTCGAAGGGGTTGCGGGGCAGGAGGCCCTGCTCGAGGTAGGCCGTCATCATCCGACCCTCCACGTCGTCCCGGCTGAAGCCGAACGTCATCTGGGTGAGGTCGTTCGTGCCGAAGGAGAAGAAGTCGGCCTCCTCGGCGATCTCGTCGGCCCGGAGAGCGGCCCGGGGCGTCTCGATCATGGTGCCGATGGCGACCTGTGGATTAGAACCGCCGTCCGCCACCACCTCGGCGATGGCGCCCTCCACCCAACGCCGGGCGGCGGCCAGCTCCTCCCGGGTGACGGTCAGCGGGATCATGATCTCCACCACGGGCCGGCCACCGGCCTCGACCCGCTGCTGTGCCGCCTGCATCAAGGCCCGCACCTGCATGGCGTACAGGCCGGGCTTCACCACACCGAGGCGCACGCCCCGGGTGCCGAGCATGGGGTTCTGCTCCTCCCACTCCCGGGCGGCGACGAGCAGGTCGTGCTCCTCGGGGGTGAGGCCCTCGCCTGCCTCCTTCACGGCCAGGTCCTCGGAACGGGGCAGGAACTCGTGCAGGGGCGGGTCGAGCAGCCGGACGGTCACGGGCAGGCCGTCCATGGCCTCGAGGATGGAGACGAAGTCGTCCTTCTGGGCCACCCGCAGGGCCTCCAGCGCCTCGGCCTCCTCGTCGGGGGTGTCGGCCAGGATCATGCGGCGCACCACGGGCAGGCGGTCCTCGGTGAGGAACATGTGCTCGGTGCGGCACAGGCCGATGCCCTCTGCGCCGTAGCCCCGCCCGACCAGCGCGTCGGCGCCGTTGTCGGCGTTGGCCCGCACCCCAAGCTTCCCCCGGCGGATGCGGTCGGCCCACCCGAGCACGATCTCCAGCTCGGGGGGCGGCTCCGGGGCGGACACCTCTACCGCCCCGACCATGACGTCCCCGGTGGACCCGTCCAGGGAGATGACGTCGCCCTCGGCGACGGTGACGCCGTCGGCGGTGAAGGACCGGTCGGTGATCTGGACGGACTCGGCCCCCACCACCGCGGGGACGCCCCAGCCGCGGGCGACGACGGCGGCGTGGCTCACCAGCCCTCCCCGGACGGTGAGCACGCCCTCGGCGACCTGCATGCCGTGCACGTCCTCCGGGGACGTCTCGTTGCGGACGAGCACCACCTGCTCACCCCGGTCGACCGCCTCCACGGCGGCCTCGGCCGTGAAGTAGGCCTGGCCCACCGCGGCCCCCGGTGAGGCGGGCAGGCCGGTGGCGATGACGCGCGCCCCGGACGCCTCGAAGGTCGGGTGCAGCACCTGGTCGAGGTGTTCGGCGGTGATGCGCATCAACGCGTCGGCCTGGGACAGGCGGAAGTCCTTTCGCATGTCGACCGCCATGCGCAGGGCGGCGGCGCCGGTGCGCTTGCCCACCCTCGTCTGGAGCATCCAGAGCTTGCCCTGCTCGATGGTGAACTCGGTGTCGCACATGTCCCGGTAGTGCCGTTCGAGCCGGACGAAGATGGCGAGCAGCTCGGCGTGGATCCCGGGGAAGTGGTCCCGGAGGGCCGAGAGCGGCTCGGTGTTGCGGATGCCGGCCACGACGTCCTCGCCCTGGGCGTTGAGGAGGAAGTCGCCGTACTCGCCCTTGGCCCCCGTGGCGGGGTCGCGGGTGAAGCCGACGCCCGTGCCCGACGTCTCGTCCCGGTTGCCGAACACCATGGCCTGCACGTTGACCGCGGTGCCGAGGTCGTGGGGGATGCGCTCACGCACGCGGTAGGCGACGGCGCGGGGCCCGTCCCAGGATCGGAAGACCGCCTCCACCGCTCCCCGCAGCTGCTCGGCCGGGCTCTGTGGGAAAGGGCGGGCGGTGTCGTCGCCGATGGCGTCGCGGTACCGGGCGCACAGCGACCGCAGCTCCTCGACGGGGAGGTCGGCATCGGCCCGGGCTCCGAGGCGGGCCTTGGCCTCCTCGAGCGGCTCGTCGAACACGGCGCCGTCGACGTCGAGTACGATCCGGCCGTACATGGCGATGAACCGCCGGTAGGAGTCGTAGGCGAAGCGCTCGTCGCCGGTGGCGGCAGCGAGGCCCTCGACCGACCGGTCGTTCAACCCGAGGTTGAGCACCGTGTCCATCATCCCGGGCATCGAGAACCGGGCCCCCGACCGCACGCTCACCAGCAGCGGGTCATCGGGGTCGCCGAGTGTGCGGCCCATCGAGCGCTCCAGGCGGCGCACGTGGCGGGCGAGCTCGGTGTCGAGGCCCGCGGGCCAGCCCGAGGCCATGTAGTCGCGACAGGCGTCGGTGGTGATGGTGAACCCCGGCGGCACCGGCAGGCCGAGCACCGAGGTCATCTCGGCCAGGTTGGCGCCCTTGCCCCCGAGCAGGTCCTTCTTCGACATCGGCGGGCGCCGGTGTTTGTGGTCGAAGGCGTACACGTAGGGCACGGCCGAACGTTACGGCCCGTCGCCCGCCTACGGTGCAGGCATGACGCGCTTCGGGCTCCAGATTCCCAACTTCACCCACGACGTCGACGACGCCGACCTGTTCGAGCGGGTGGTCGAACACGCCACCGCCGCCGAGGAGTCGGGCTTCTCCTCGGTCTGGGTGATGGACCACTTCTTCCAGCTCCCCCCGCTCGGTGGTCCCGACCAACCGATCCTGGAGGCCTACACGCTCCTCGGCGCGCTGGCGGCCCGGACCGAACGGGTCCAGCTCGGCACGCTCGTGACCGGCGTGACCTACCGGAACCCCGGGATGCTGGCCAAGATCGTCACCACCCTCGACGTGATCTCACGGGGCCGGGCCATCCTCGGCATCGGCGCCGCCTGGTACGACGTCGAACATGAGGCCCTCGGGTTCGAGTTCCCCCCGGTCAAGGAGCGGATGGACCGCCTCGAGGACGCCGTGCAGATCTGCCGGGCCATGTTCGCCGAGGACCATGCCACGTTCTCCGGGCGCCACCATTCGGTCCGTGACGCCCGCAACCTCCCCCGTCCCATCCGCGAGAGCGGCATCCCGATCATGATCGGCGGTGGCGGCGAGAAGCGGACGCTTCGCCTCGTGGCCCAGTACGCCGACGCCTGCAACATCGCCGGCGACCTCGACACCGTCCGCCACAAGGTCGACGTGCTCCAGCGCCACTGCGCGGAGGTCGGCCGCGATCCCTCCGAGGTGGCCGTCACCCGCATGTCGACGCTCATGCTCACCGACTCGCCCGACCAGACCGCCCAGACCCGCGATTTCCTGGTCGGCGCGGCCGGGGCGGAGGCGGCGGCCGGGTTCACCGTCGGCCAGGAGGACGAGGTCGCCGCCGAGGTGGAGGCCTTCGCCGCCGCCGGGGTCGACGAGCTGATCTTCAACATGCCCCTGTCCGACGTCGACTCGGTGCGCCGGACGGGAGCGCTGCTCTCGTCGGTCGCCGTCTAGACCTCGAGCCGCCCGCGGAGGTAGGCGACGAGGTCGCCGACCGCCACCCGGTCCTGGTCCATCGAGTCGCGCTCGCGCACCGTCACCGCACCGTCGTCCAAGGACTCGAAGTCGAAGGTGACGCAGTAGGGCGTACCCAGCTCGTCCTGGCGCCGGTAACGGCGGCCGATCGCCTGGGTCTCGTCGTAGTCGCACATGAACGCCGGCTGGAGGCGGGCCAGCACCTCGCGAGCGGGGCCGGTGAGCTCCGCCTTCTTGGACAGCGGCAGGACCGCCACCTTGTAGGGGGCGAGGCGGGGGTGCAGGCGCAGCACGGTGCGGGCCTCGCCCCGCACCTCCTCCTCGTCGTAGGCGGCCATGAGGAACGCCATCATCGTGCGGGTGGCGCCGGCGGCCGGCTCCACCACGTGCGGCACGTAACGGGTGCCGGTCGCCTGGTCGAACCAGTCCAGCTTCTCACCGGAATGCTCGGCGTGGCGGGCGAGGTCGAAGTCGGTGCGCTGGGCGATGCCCTCGAGCT
>JAABUS010003501.1_pt1 | contig 25332 bp, 30 predicted proteins | sample 5560161 | NCBI WGS metagenome assembly JAABUS01 (sample SAMN10711885, study PRJNA513376) | rock metagenome | isolation source: Antarctica rocks | place: Antarctica: Victoria Land, Trio Nunatak nord | collected 2016-01-04
TCCCCCCCCCCCAACCACTCCCTCCTCTCAAAACCCCCAATCCCTCTCCCTCCTCTTCAATTGCTTTTTCGGCTCCGACTTCCTCCCCTCCCTTCCTGGCTCTTCCTCACCCCCTTCCCCCCATCCCTCTACAAAACTCATACTGAAACCTCCACCCCCATCCTCCCCCGTCGGAAAATCCCAAAACCCACCATTCCCCCTTTCCCATCACGAGCTCTACGAAGCTACCGCTCCCCCCCCTGTTTCCGAATCCCACTCGCTCTCTGTTGTTCAAGAATATTCTCTGTGGAATTGATACAGTCGTGGCGTCTACGAGGCGCGGGCGATTGGAGCTCGGGGGTCAGAGGTCGGAGGTTGAGGGGGTGGGAGGTGGGATGGTGGATCAGGAGCGGCGGGGGGTGGAGAATGAGAGGTGGATGCTGAGGTGCAGAATGAGAGGTGGATGCTGAGGTGCAGAGGGAGGAGAGAGGGGTGAGATAGGCTGTGAGAGATGGGAGATATAAGAGATGTGGGGGAGATGGGGAGAGCGAGGTATAAGCGAGGTTTGGAGGGGATAGGGAGAATATGGGGGATGGAGGGAAGAGACGAAAGAGAGAGGAGGAATGGGAGGAGAGGGGGAGAGATGGGGGAGCAGTAGGTGGAGAAGATGTAGAGGATTCAGATAGGGGGATGGGGGCGATGGAAGTACTTCGCTGGATGCATGGGCAAGCGGAAAAACGTGGTTGCGTTGATTCAGGCTTAACGAGAGCACTTTAACCAAATGCTACACTGCAGGTCACGACCCTCACGCTCCACCACCCACCTCCATCCTCAACCCCCTACACCCTCGCCGCCCTCGTACTCCTCTCATAAGCCTCTAACGTCCACGCCGCCATCAGCGCCGGGATCTCCCCCCTCTCCTCCACCCAGAACTTAATCAGCGGCCTTATCTCTTTAGCAAACCCCCCCTCATTCCCCCCCGCGATCTTCATCGTCCCCGTCTCCCCGTCAAAGATCAGCGCATTCGCCTCCCCGCCCTCCTCGCCCCCGGGGTGGAAGATGCTGGTAAGCCGAAACTTGCCGTTCGCCACAAAATCCATCTGGTAGCCCAGCAGCGAGGCGACCGCTTCGCGCAGCTCGAGGGATTTGAGGGACCAGATCTGCTTGAGGCGGAGCATGCGCTTTTCTTTGTCGGCGACGACTTGGGCGAGGGCGGAGAGCTCGAGGCGGGCGTTGTGCAGGGTGGAGAGGGGGACGACTTGGGAGGGGGGGTGGTGGGTGGGGGATTCGAGCTGCGCGAGGAGGGCGGCGTTTTCGGTGCGCAGGGAGGTGAGGGTGGACAGTTTGAGGGCTTCGGCGTCGGCGGTGGGGTTGGCGCGGACGGCAAGGATGCGGGTTTGGAAGGAGGACTGGAGGGCGGCGAGGTGGTGGGTGGTGGCTTGGTGGTCGGATTGGAGGTGGGCGTGGGTTTTTTGGAGGGCGGAGAGGGTGTCTTGGAGTGCGCGGTTCTTGCGGGAGAGCTCGCCGAGGTGGGGGTCATCTTCGGCTTCGCGAGATCTTTTGAGGGGGTTGGATGGGGCGGGGCTGTTGTCGTGCGCGGAGAGGTCGTTGTTGAGGGTTTGGAGCTCGCCTCTGTAATGGTCGACCAAGGACTCGAGATCCTGGATTCGTTTCTGCTTCTGGGCGTCGAAGAGGTGCTCGGAGTGGTAGGTGATCTCTTCGCTGTCAAACGTCTTCAATTGCTCACGCAGGTATTCGACTTCTTTCACTGCCAGAGCTTTCTGTCGCTCGAGACGGGCCTTGGCACGGTTGTCATTCCCACCACCGCTGAATTTGAGCTTCTCGATTTCGGCGCGACATCCACTGCATTCTTCTTCCAGACTCGCGATTGTGCCATCCCTTTCCAAGAGCTCCGATTTAATGACACCCATATCGTGAGCGAGAGACGCGGTCTCCACACGTTCTCGGACAAGCGTCCGGGCAAGATCCTCAGGTGAGCTGAACTTGACTGGACCCGTCTCACTTTGATTTTGTAGATAAGACGTCCAAGATTGGCGCTCGTCTTCGAGGATCTGACGCTGCAACTGAGCTTCTCGTAGTTCCTTTTGAAGATCCTCGAGCAGAGCAACCTTGTTCTGCAAAACCCTCTTCTCTTCCTCGACAACTTCCACAGCTTTGTGGATTCTCCGCAGATGCTTGAGCTCGGAGTTCTGCTCTCGGCTAGTCGATTCAAGCTTCCTGATATGCGCGACTTGATCGGACAGCTCTCGCTTTATGACAGCAATTATATCCGCATCGCCATTTTGCGCCTTCAGCCGAAGGTTCTCACTCTCCAGGTCGCCGGTCTTGGCTTCTTCCTCAGAGAGCTTTTCCTGTGTAGTATTGAGAACCGCGGTCTTGTTTTGCAGATCGGTCCTAAGGTCATTAAGCGTCTGCTGTAGAGTCGCGTGCTTGGCCTCGATCCCCTGTAGTTGATGCCTGTGCTGGCGGTCAAGTGAAGAAAGCTCCGTCTGGCTCTCCTCCACATCCTCTTTGAGTGATCGATTTTCCTCCTGCAGTAGACGAAGCTTCTTCTCTACATCTTGTTGATAATTGATGGCCTTATCTTGAGTCTCCTTCAACTCTTTGCTCAGCGCCTCATATTTGCGGCTACTGACGTGCTGACTGCTCTCGGAAGCCTGCGAAACCCGTGAGTCTTCGTATTCAGCGAAGAATTAAATACGCACCTGCGCCCTCTTGTAGTCCGCCTCAGCTTTGACGTGGGCATCACGAACTTCTTTCTCATGCCGTAGACTATTGTATTCGCGCTCTTGCTTCAAGGACTCCACCTCATATTGTAGCGCTTTGATCTGGGCGCGAAGGTCTTCATTGCCAATATCTGATCGTCTTCAGCATACAAGACAAACATTGGAGAAGCCTGAAGAACCTGCGCTGACAACTCGCGATTGCGACTGCCGGGAACTTTGCTGCAATGGTTGCACAGGTGGGGGGATGGCAGTCCCGGTAAAGATGTCGTACGTAGGCTGTGTGTTTGCGATTCTGCTGGCAGCAAACTAGAAAGCATCAGCCATTGAACAGAAGATCGTTTAAGTAACTCATATGCTGCTTGCCCTTGAATTATCCCGCGCATTGCGCGATCGCGCACCACTAGGGCTCTGTCGACTCGGGAGCGACGCGTTATCATCCAAGATCTGACTGCGCCTTCGTGCCTGGCGCATGGGAGAGTTCATAATGAATTTCTGACGTCAACCAGCTCGTCTTGTCGCAATTGGCGCGGAGTGAGAAAGTCACCGCAGAGACGTGTTTTGCAAACGGAAAGTCTGCCGAGGCTCTACTAGTGCTTGTATTCATTCGCTTTGGAGAAGAACAGGGGACGTGATCACGTGACTCCTCTCATTCGCTCAATTTTGGGAGTTGTTATCTTCGAGGTGCAAGGTCATGAAGAAGCATTTCTGCCGAGGTCACGATACGTCTGATCTAACATGACTTGCTAAGCAGCCTGTACTCAGCATGCTGTTTTTTGGCTATGGTACACATTTCGATGAAACTCTTATCCCTCGCTCTCACGGCCTAGCCCAACGCACCAAGTGGTATCTAAAGCCTCCAGTTCTTATAGGAACACAGAGTATTAAGAAGCGAATAACATCGGGCGGCCAGTCGGCCATGAAGCTTGTAGAATTAGAAGCCGAGGCTCGTAAGAAATTTGAATAGCACATTGAAGGACTCATCGCACGCAGAGATTTTGGTGAAGGTTCGGCGGACATATGCGCCCAAATCAAGTAAAACACCGTCCATATCATCCGCCTGTATGTACTCCGAAGTAGCAATTCGTCAACGTTGATACTAAATGGCTTGACCAGGGACCGGTTTCCGGGCAACGCCTTGCGGTGGAGATTGAGAACCCACCTGTCCGGGAGAGTTGACGGCCTGAAGCTGCATTGGCACGCGCTGGACGTTCGGGTTCATGGGGCTTGGCCCTACAGGGCTGTTGCGTCGCTCACGGACTGCGCCAGCCGAGTTGCTTCGTCTCTTTCCTCCTGGTGGGGGAATTGTAGGATGCTGGCGACCGCCTCCATAGGGGCCTGGCGACATAGATCGCTGGCTAGGAGCGGGGCTTGGTGAGCTTGGCCTAGGAGCTCGGTTGTAGGGCCTTGGCGAGCCACGACCATTCGCTGGAGACGCGGGTCGCTGCTGGTTGGAAAACATTCCGGGCGGCGGAGGTCCTCGTGGTGGAGGACCGCGAGCGCCTGGCGGTGGGCGAGGCTTCACAGGCCTAACCGAGAGACAGGTACGGGGAGCCACACCTTGCTGTGAGCGGTCAAGGCGGATGCAGAGCGCCTAGGCATAGGTTAGTGATTACACATGAATGATTCTGTGACTTTGCTCACCCATCCATCATCATATTCGTGTAAAAGCCGAACCAGCTGACCAGCACGGAGTTCCAATTCATCGTCCATGGAAGGCTTGAAGTCAAGCTGAATGCGATGAACGTTACTTGGTGGCGGTCCGTTGGCAAAGGTTCCAGGGGAGACGGGAGTGATACTGAAATCCGAAGCAGTGGGACTAGGCACTCCATTCAAAGTTGGAAAAGCCGCACGATTCGGCGACAAGTTGAGCGGTTTCGGAACGTTCCTCTCTTCACCAGCCGCGACGCCAACAGCAGCTGCTCCAGTAGCTATCGCAACCGCTTTGCCATCAGGAGTAGGCGTGCGAATCCTTAGCGGCGCTGGCGGGATGACCTCAGGCTCAGCGCTGGCTTCGGTGAGTTGACGATCTGTCTGGGCGTGGTTGCCGAAGGGGTTAGTAAGGTTCTCGGAGTTGCGTTGGAACGACACCTTCTCGGACATCTCTGCATGATTTCCAAATGGGTTGGTCGGGTCGTTGGGACGATTGTCTACAGCGGCTTTCTCCGCGTCCGATTCTTGTGACATTGGGGCATTATGACGAAGCGGTCCAGCTGCTGCGGCGGAGTTATTCCCACTCTTTCTCTGCGCAGCAATATCCGGTAAGAATTGCGTGACTGGTCGAAGACTCAAACGCGGTGCTGTAGCGAATGTTTTCGATGTCTGAACACTTGCAGAGCGACCTAGACCGACAGCCGCGGCTTCGCTCCCGAGCCCAGCTTTCTCGTCGCTCGCTCTGCTGTGCGCTTCCTTGCGATGATTCCTCCTACGTCGAAGGCAGAAGAAGATCAAGCCTGCCAAAGCACCAATGGCCAAGAGTATACCGATCGCCAGGCCAGCCTTTGCCCCACCAGACATACCTCCAGACGCGGACTCTGATGTTGCAGGGATGGAACTTGATGTGGATTGTGCATTGGCAGCGGAAACGACAGTTGGCGTCTCCAGCTTCGGAGACGATGATGTCGCCGAATTGGTCGGTACCAATATCTCGCTGAGAGTCTGGGGGACCGAATGATCCGTCTTACTGGTTTCATGGACTGATGAGACGGCAGCAGAAGGACTTGACGAAGTGGCTTTCGCCGGTGAAATCGTGGCTGGCATAATGCTTGGCGGGATGGTGGGCTGGATTGTGGGTTGGATGGCTGTTGTGGATTCGGCAGGAGATGTCGTGGGAGTGGTGGGAACAGCCTGAGTTTCGGGCGAGGGAGATGGGCTGTCGGCTGGAGCTGGCTGGGCGAGCACAGCTGGTACAGCATTGACAGGCGTGGAGGATGACTGGACAGGCGCAGCTGCAATTGAAGGTTGTTGTGATTGTGCTTGCTGTTGGTTGGAGCCATCCATGGTCTTGTATCCGCCAACAGGCCCATCGAACGTGGGCGCGGCAGTTACGTAGACAACATTGTACACCGTCTCCGCCTTATAGAGCTCGTGGGCGTTCCGGACGCGATGGTTATCTCTAGGGTGTTGGTGGTGAGCGTGGGCATGATGAGGCATCGTGGGCGACTCTCTCAAGGAATGATCGCAATTGGATATTAAATTAGTGGATCTGCAGGCTCAGCAACAGCGTATCTGTCTGCGATAGATCACGGACAGTTAGAGAATATGTTTGAGGGTGTGTATTGTTGCTGGTCTCAGCGCTGGATTCACTTTCGTGGAATGTGAAGTAAACAGAGGGATGAGAATAGCGCACGATAAAGAATGAACACGATTGCTGTCCGCCGGTAAAAGAAGGGCGACGAGCAGCAAAGCGTGATAGTGTGCGAGAATGGAAGCCCGAAGATGGGTGGAGGTGAGGATGGCCACAGCGAGGTCGAAGAGGGTGCGGTTCTGGCAGGGCGACGGAACGGGTCAAGTCTTGATGGACCCTTGACTTTTAGCGAAATTACATTTGCTCCTTTCTTTCCGCCTTGTGCCTCTGTTGATTGGTTCATTAAAGTAGATTATCGGTGATTTTGACGGTGCAATTACGGCGTCGACGCCCACTGATAGAGAACCGCAGTCCGACATGCACCGACATGGCGAGTATCACAAATGCTCTGTCGAAGAAGCTAGAAAACGCAATGATCAAGTCCAGGTCTAAGGGAGTTTGCTACCAACAACAGATGCTTCAGCTACTATATGATCTCGTCAACTCACCAAGATGAGCAGAAAATGTCTGAGATAGGACAAGCGGAAATCTACCCGGCGTGCCACTGCAACAAGATGATACCTCATACTCCGTCCGTCCTTAATGCCGAGGCTGAGATCTGGGGAGCGTCAAAAAGCAGACGGAGCAGTCAAACCACCCTTAATGCAATATATAACAAGTCTTCCTGTGCGTCGCTGCGTTAAATCCTGTACAAGAAACACTCAGTGGTATTGACAGACGCAAATCCATATATTCCAAGTCCCTCAACTGGCCGTATACTTGCCGCTGGCTATCTTTCTCGTCACTGGCACTTCCTTCCATGCTCCCGTCGACGCTGATACCGTCCCCTCGTCGGCGAACGGGTCCGATCCTCCCTCTTCTCTCGAGCTTTGACTCAGGCTAAGGCCACTACCCAGCCCTTCAGCATGTTCTCCGCTGATCTCCCACCGCATCTCCACGTTGCCAGGTTTCGCTTCGGAATCGGTGCTGAAGCGAGCAAGAAGTTTCTGTGGTCCTGCAGCGTAGCCATCGAGGGTGATATCTCCCAATTTCCATACCATCATCGACTTTTCTTTGTAGAAGGTTCCCGCGGGCTTGGATCCGCAGCTTTGGGCTTTCGCGTTCTCGATGTTGATGAGGACTGCGACGTTTTTCAATGAAACACTGCGGCCAGATGGAGAAGCAAAAGACGGATTGAAGCTGTAATGCAGAATGACGGACGTCTGCGTTGGCTCAATTTTCCAGCTTGGAGCGAGCGTGACAGGCGCATGGCTGGTCAACGTCGACTCCTCTAGGTGGACTTGATACTTGAAAGCCACCGTAGTGCGAGGAATGTGTGAGAGACTGACGCTATACTCCCCAGACCGTGAAGCCGCCTGCGTGATAAAGCTTGGGTTTGGTGCAACTTTCTCTAGAACAGGAAAATTCTCGAGTCTGATGCTTTCCGAGCCAGACGATTGCAAGTTATCGCCAGCGTGGTGTGCCAACGCAAGCTCACCGATGACCACCGCCCTTGTCACTTTGCCTTCCGAGAACCAAGCACTGACAGTCTCGATTACTGAGGCATTGAGACCTGGTTGCGTCATCTCAGGGTGCCTCATGCCTACGGGCATCAAGCTGCTTAAAGAGTGCGAGGAGCGAATGGATCGTGCGTCTGAGGCACTTAGGGCTTCATTCGACAAGGGAGCCGAACGAGGCGCGAATGGTGAAGGAATTGGGATTGGAGAATCTCCGAGTGCGGCTGCTTCAGGTGCTTGAGGGGTAGGTATGAACACCGTATTGCGCACGTCTCTCCGCCCTCTGTTCGAACTTGGTTTGCGTGGTGTGACTCCTTGTTGCTGTATCATGTCAGCTTCTGCTGAATTGTTATTCGTAGACGTAATCCTTACTAGTCTTAGAGTGTTCGCAACATTGGACATGACCGATTGCACATCACCTTCTTCTCTTATAGGCTCGTCTCGAATATCAAGCTTGAATTGGGGTGCATCGGGATCGCTGGTAGTCTCCTTAGTAGGCTCTAGACAAATCGAGGGACAACAGCGTACAATGAACCGGCCGCCTCTTGCTGAATCCGTGAGATTTCATCGCTTGCTGTTGGGGGTACAGTGTAACCTTCGTTGTCGCGCTTCTCCTGGTATGGTAAGTACTCAGGATTTTGCACCGTTAACGGAAACTGACCTCTGCTGGCCTCGGCGGTGGAGGTACAGGTGGAATATCCTCTGATTGGGCTAGCTCACGATTGCTCGCGACCCCGTTAGCCGTCGGCAAGCTAGATGACCGTCTCGGTGCTGGAGAGATGGTATCCCCATTCACTTCGTCGTTGATACGTCGCTGCTCTACAGGTGGCCGAGGCGTGTCTTGAGCTGCTGTCACCACGGTCTTCGGTAATGGCAGTTCTTGTCGAGGTGACGCTGGGGGCAGATGCACAGTAGATGCATCTGGCGAGGGTATCATCTGCATGTTCTTCGAGCTTGTTCCTCTCCGCAATGGATTGAGATTTGACCTCATGCGTTTTTCTGGGGATGGTGGACGTTCGGGCTTCTTATCTTTCTTTCGCCCAATCACCGTTCCCAAGCGCTTGAACCCTCCAAACCCCGTCGGGCGACGAGGCGACTCTTGTGTTGCCGGACCAGACACAGATCCCGATCGAGCTCGCACAGCGCCACTAAATGTATCTGTCGCAACACTTGCCCTATCATCGGAAGATCCGGCTCGATACGGTGCCTGTAAGGTTTTGTTTGACGCGGCGCGACTTTTTGGTCGAGGCGACATTGTTGGTGCACTTCCTGATCTTCTTGCTACGAATGTGGAAATTTCATCGGTAGTATTGACGTTTAGTATAGCGTTCAGACAGCTTTCTGCGGAAACTCGATTTCGTTCCACTTGGTCGACCTCATGCGTTTGCAATTGAGTGAGAACGTCGCGTAGATGGTTGACTCGGCTTTCATCCAGGGACTGTAATTGCTCGAAGACGTACGGCGCCTGTGAATCCCACTGCTGAACTGCATGCTCAACGTCCGAGCTAGCGTTTGCAACTTTGTTCGCTGAAGTCCTTCCGCTTTGAACTTTGTCCGCTTTCTTCCGAGCCAAGTCGACCTCTCGAGCTACTGAAGCCAAATTGCCTTGTATCGTGCTCATGTTCTGCATCTCCTTGTTCTTGGTCTGATATTCCCGCAAAGGACGCTCCACGTCGGCCTCTATTTTTTGGGCCAGTGATTGATGGGACTGAGAGAGTGCTTCGGTCGAGCTGATAATGCTTTGCCATGGTGTTTGAAAGATTCTGCTGCTGTCAACTACTGTCGCCATTTGCGAGGCCATGCCCTTACCCAAGCTCCGATGAACCATCCAAAACGTTCTTTCCAGCAAGCTTCCTCATCCCAGCCACGTAAGCTTCCTCAACTTTTCGCCGCTCCTACCGCAACGGTAAGCCATTAATCGCAATGGCGATCGGCGGAATGTCGTACCGATAAGAAGTCAGCTATATCATTGTTAATCTTCCCAATCGCTCTGACGCGATCTTCGAGTACAGCGACAGCCTGATTGGGTTGGAGGCCACGCTATTAAAATGTCAGAAAGATTGAATGAACATGACGAGGTGACGCACAAGGAGCGCGGGATACTCTTGCCGTGAGAGATCCATTGTAGCGAGCTATATTCGCAAACATGGGAAGAGGTGAACAATGTCCTATAATGCTGCTGGACCAAGCTCAGATTGGCGCATGCTGGCACTCGTGGGCAGCTTTTGGCCTCGTTGCTGGAGGATTCCCGGATTCCCGGGCGGCAGAGGCGGCTAAGGTATCCGGGAGATGGCCGATAGCTCCACCTTCCTGGGGAACAATTGGGGAACAATTGGGGAACCACGGATGGGTGTCCTGGTCCCGTGGTTGTTTCATACTCCATTGCTACTTGTTAGTACACAGCGTCATTCCGTGATTCCATCATTTTACAATATAATACCAGCATAGCATTCAATCCGAGCACTTGGCTTGTTGCATATTGAATGCATCAAGGGTCATCTTCTATTCACTTTGTTCACTGCGTGTCTGCTCCTATCGTACCTGATAATATCGACGACTGACTAGCGTTTTCGCCCATGTCTCCAAAATTGTTATCTCCTTCGCTGCATATCTCTTGTACCTCTTTATTACCATGCCTGATACATTCCGAATCCCCTTTGCCGATCGGATAGATACTATCCACCAGATGTAGGTACCCTAGACCCTGAAGCCAGCAATGTTGACCAGGACAAGCATCGAGATAATTCAATCTTCTTGTGAAACTAAAGACTATAACAAATGCCAAAAGGAAGCTCAACAACTTGAGCTTGAGATATATAATAATGCTACATCCGAGGTTAGTAGAAAACCTTCGTCTCCCAAGACGATGACCTTGATCATCGATCATATACACAGCAAGACTACGACAGCCAGTTAGAGGCCAAGCTACAGGCTCTCGTCGATCCTTCCAGGAATACAGAGACTGCCAAAGAGTCTGAAAAAGGCCGGCCTCCAACACTCGACCACTCGTCTCAACCAACGAAACAGATCGGCGTTCATCAAGCGGTTTATCATGCCTCAGGAGCCTTCTCAACAGTCTACAAAGCCTTAGAAAAAGGCAATGGTACTGTCCTAGACAGACTCATAGCTCTAAAGGTCACCAAACCTTCGCAGGCCCAAGCTCCCCACGACCCCAGGCGTGAAGCTCGCATCCTCGCGGCAGCAAGACACGCATCGGTTGTACCTGTTTTATCCACCTTCTCGATTTCTGACGGTCATTTTGTTCTCAGCTTTCCATTCGCGCGTCTAGATCTTGCGTCACTTCTGGATGCTCCGCAGAAGATAAGGAGGAACGCCATCTTCAAAAGCCAAACCCGTAACCACCTACAGTCTCTGTTTTCAGCCCTCGCCCATATCCACTCCCTAGGCATCATACATCGCGACATCAAGCCTTCCAACATTCTACTCGAGGGACCCGGTGGCCCAGCATACCTCGCCGACTTTGGCATAGCTTACATGCTGGCGGATCCAGCTTCCGAGCCTACGGACGAAAAGGTCACTGACGTCGGAACCACCTGTTACCGCCCACCAGAGCTGTTGTTCGGCAACAAGGCGTACGGAACAAGCTTAGATCTCTGGGCTGCCGGATGTGTAGTGGCGGAGACGGTGGGGAAGGGGGAGCTGTTTGATGCTGGAGATCTAGGAAGTGAATTTGCGCTGATCAAGAGCCAATTCTCTACGCTGGGCACACCAACCGTTGAAACTTGGCCCGTAAGTCCCCCGCAAAGAGATGAGCGATCATAAAGGCTTAGTGTGGCGCTGCAGGAAGCAAACAACTTTTCCGACTGGGGCAAATTCGAATTCAAGGAGTACCCAGCCAAGCCTTGGACAGATATCCTGCCGGCTGTCTCTGTCACTGCCAGGGATCTTGTGGGGAAGCTGGTGCAATATCAAAGCACGTGGCGGTTGTCGGCATCTGATGTGAGCGACCGTTCAATTTATCATTTTGCTTCTCAGAGCCGTTAACTAAAACATGACTAGGCGCTGAAGCATCCCTTCTTCCAAGAAGAGAGTGTCGATTGACAATTTGCGGCAGCTCTAACCTTGGCGGAGGCGCTGCGTGTGACTCGAGACTTGGATCGATCTAGAGTTCCACCACCGACAGCAATTCACAGCTTTACATCTTCACGACTTCTGGGACGCAATTTATTCCATCTCCATGGCTCGCTGTGATCCCTGAAGATCCCTAATACCATGACACAGGAACCGAGATTGGTAGTATACAATGGGCCAAGCCGTGCGAAAGGCGTATCACCACCTATCCTCACTTCCAACCACCTCAATACGGGTACCTCCCACCCTCATCCTTGACCTGGTCATCATCCACCTCCCCCCTCTCCACCTGTTCCCTATGGCAGCGATCCAGATACTCCAGCAACACCTCCCCATACGTCTCCCTCCCCTTATACCTCGCCGTGTCCTCCCCCCAGCTCCTCACCCCGCTCGCCAACCTCCCCGGCACCCCCTTCTCCCTCGCAATCCGCACGACCGGCTCAAAATACGTCCTGATCGTAAATACCACCCCCCCACTCCTCGGCAGCCGCCTCAAACTCTGCCTCTCGGACCGAAAATGATGGTGCCCCACCGCCTTGTTCCTCTGCGCCGAGCTCCACCCCTCCACCTGCTGCTGCCCTCCCTCCGTGTCCGCGTCCTCGGACCCGATGGATGAACTCCACGCCAGCTCGTCGTCGACTTGTATGAAGTAGTTGTTCCGCACCACGGGCTGCGACGGCTGGATCCGGCGGAAGAAGCTCATCATCCCCTTTTCGAGCTTTGGTTTGAAGCCGGGCACGTCGCCCGAGGTGTGGATCTCGGAGAGGGGCATGCCAAATTTGTCCTGCAGGCGCCAGAAGCCGGCGAGGAGGATGGAGCCGGCGAGGAGGTAGTACTGGCCGTCGGGGCGCTCGAACATGATGGCGAGGTCGTCTTGGACTAGCCGGCCGCAGGTGGTCATGGGGTCTTCGGGGAGAGGGGGGACGAGGGGGAAGATTTCATGGGTGAGGGTGTTGGTGAGGGTGGTGGGGGTGCGCGTGTAGAGGGAGGGGTAGCGTTGGGGGAGGTAGTCAGCTCTGCGTGTTGTGTTTTGTGTCAGTGTGCTCAACTATGAGAGGGTTTGGCGAACGGGGGACGCACAATTCCTCCAAAAGCTCAACGGCGCCATCATACGCTTCCGGCGCCGTCCGGCAGCATTTATCCCCTCGCTCCTTGATGCGCTGGCTTTTGATAGCGTGAAACTTCAGAAACTGGTTATCAAGCTCGATCCAGTCATCCCAACGCATAGTGCGCAGGCCCATCGTGATGTGATACGCACCATACTTGAACGGGCGATATGGAAGGGGTTCTGTCGTGTGCACGTCCCAGTCGGGGTATGGAGGCGCGGCGGGACGTTTGAAGTCGACAGGCATCCATACTCCCAGGGGTCGCTCGGGGGCTTTGAACTTGCTGGCTGTTCGTGGGGAGGGTTTTTCGAGATCGGGGGTTGAAGGACGTTGGGTGGGGGTGAGGAGCTTGGTGGTGGTGAGGTAGGCTAGGATGGATAGGAGCAGGGAGATGTATAAGAGCGGTTTGCTGTAGGTTGAGAGGAAGGGGAGGATATGGTTGAGGTTCAGAGTGTACATTGTAGGGCCTTATCTCTCGTGTGAGTGTCTGGCTATGGTCGTCGATCTTAATAATTAAGCCTTATGATGAGAATTGTAGAGCAAGAAGGACATTGGAAATCTCAGAGAGAGTACGATGTAAGAATTGCTGGTGAAGAGAAAATGTTTGGTACCACCTGCCTTCGGTGGATGGACATTGAATGGCATAAGCAATGTTCTGTGAGGGGACTGCATTTAGACTATCTTCACTTCAAAGCTTGGGGTTGTCAATTGGTTAATTCGTCATTCTATCTTGCCGGACCGCCGACCTTAACCAGGCTTAGTGCCCTCCGCAACGGATAGCGTCCCGAGGACTTCGTCGCAGTCTTATGGTAATCTCGCCTTTCTATGCCCCATGGTAGTTGGATTTCGTTACCTAAATTGCCTGGGTCCTTGGCGATCGCGAACGCGCTGGCTTAATGATCCAAACTGGCAAAGAAACTTTTGCGACTCACAGCATGAAGTCGGGTCCTGCTTGTTGCAGGTCTGCCCAGTCATGAGCCAGGTCCCGTCGGTGAAGCATGATATATTCGCGCATAGCGATTGTGATATGTCTTTGATAGACCTTGAAGCGAGCTTTTGTGGATGAACATTCGCTGGCTTTCAAGGTGCGATTCTCCTTTTAACCAAACAATGGCGGCCCCATCTTCTCCGAAACCTCGCCGGTATGATCGTCCAGTCCGGCACCCAGAATATCCGGCCTGGAAGACCAGTTTGCGATGCATCCAGGAAATCGCTGCATTGCAATTGCTCCCATGTCTTGTGATCCGATATGTAATTTGGCTCGAGTGCGGATGGTTGCGATCCTGGGAGCTCCGAGTCGACCAAGAAAGTGCAATGTGCGACATCGACCTAGATTTCATAAGCTTGGATCAATCAGAATCGTTGCGGAAGAACAGCTTACGTATTTGCCTGGGTCTTCCATATTCTCGTCGTTCATTCCTGGCGGTACTAGCCACGTCCCAGGGAATAAACCAAACCCGATTGCTGCTTCGTTGTACTGCCCGGGTAACAAGCCATCGAACTCGCTTTTGATAAACCTCACCCGCATGCCCTGAGGCAGGAAATACGAGGATGGAAAACGGTACCATTCCTTACCTAGGCAAACCGTTGCCTCCGACTGGGCGTATTCGGGACGAGCTAATGGTTCGTAAATCTTGAAAGGTGCACGGTACGCGGTCAGTAGACCAATTGTACGCAGAGCTCCTGTGATTATCGCCAAAGCGATGAACGAGCAGACAACGGCCAGCTTGATCGCCGCCGGTATCTTGCCAATGACAGTCTTGGGGTCGGAGGTCCCGAAATAGGCGAGCAGAGAGTGTAAGGCAATGGCGGCGTTGAGAGCCAACAACGGGTATACAGGATACATGAAGCGTTCTTCCTTATGCGCTTGTGTCGAAAAGATGAGCAGCCACAGATAGAACGGAGCAACAAAAACCATGCTCCGAACCGGAGTTTGCTTTGTGATAGCTCGTCCGCGCAGAAGGTATTGCACACCTAGCAAAGGTCCCGCCGACATTGCAAGCAAGAACCATGCATTGAAGTTCAGAAATAGGTTGCGTATATAAAAATGCCACGGTTCGGTCCCAAATATATCGGGGCCTCGAGAGGCGCCGCTAAACACATTGTACATTACAATGCGCCAGGGCACTACCACAACCTTGTGGTAGAAAAAGAGATCTATTGCAATTTGGAATGCCTAAAGAGCAAGATTAGGATCATAACGTGAATGTAAGCTGGATACGCTTACCAGTACGATCAAACATCTGGCAACCCCGTCAACGAACCTCCAAATGATTTCGCTTTTATCTTTAACCATCCAGGCCAAAACAAACTCTTCGGCGATGAAGGGTAGTATAAGAGCAGCAGAGAAAGGCCAACCGATCATGGCTCCAATACCGAACCACATGATACCTTGATTGGTCTTCAATCCACCTCGCCAGTCCATGAATGCTGCCGTGCCTAGCATGGCGGTATACATGGCCAGACTTGAGGGAAGATAAGCCACGGAGGCATGAAACATTCCTGGACTTAGGACCATCACGAGCAAAAGCATCATCCCGACCCTATGATTCAGGATGCGAGAGACCGTGGAGAACAGTCGCGTTTCGCACAGGGCACAGACAACACCAAGCGCTGCACGGATAAAGTAGAACTCAAACGTCGTCTTCGACGAGAAAAAAGAAGCAAGTTTTCCCGGGATTGCATGAAGCACTACATATGTCCAGCTGCGGATCGCGAACTCGGGGGAGTACTCCCATGTCTGTAGACCAAAGCCACGGTTGAGATAGTTGGTCGGCTCCCAGTAATTGAAGACCTCGTCACAGTCTTGTATCGGTGCATACAGCGCAGCCAGCATGTTGACGCTTAGGAAGATGTAGAAGGCCGATATTGGGTCCACGAGGTACTGGTCAGCTTGCTGGGGCTTTGGACGTGCATTTGGATTTTTCTGTAATTGCAGCTTCTTGGGCGTCGGTGTAGACGTCTTCTCCGTGTCCATGGTCTCCGGCGCAAATTTGACACCATTTGCCTTCTTGGGATTCCTCGCCGACATGGTTATGTGTTTGTGCACTCGAAAAGGAGGACCTCCCAGATTGGATGGAAGTGCCAAGGCTGGAAAATTTCCGCGCGCTTAGCGCGTCATTTCAGATCGCAGAATAACTTCTTCGCACATCTCACCAGAAATTTCGGCTCCAACCAACGGGCATGTCAACATAGATATTGCGTTTATCGAGGAACAGACCATGGATTCTCCACTCCCGTCTCCGAAGCGGGCGCGAAGTGACGAACCCCACGATCTCCCCTCTCCGAAGCGGACTTGCCTTGATCCGGCCCAGACGGGACCGTACCAGCCCAAAGCTGAAGTCTCGACCCCTGGGACGCCCTTCGACGATCTGGATGATCTCTATGGCACGCCTGGGGAATCGCTACAGGATTCTGGTACGATTTCATCAACGGGAATAGAGCAAAAAGGGACCTGTCAACCCATGGAGGTAAAAAGAACATTTCAATTGCCCGGTTTGGGCCAGTCTACCGACGAGCAGCAGCAAGGTTCCATTGGTCCCCTGGCGGACTCATTAGACCCACTCGATGCTCGACAGCATCCGGATAGCTCTCCCAAGCGTCTGGACCGCTCCAATGGCTCGAAAGACACTCATGCTAGACAGGGCTTCAAAGTCGCAGATAACCACGAAGTCAGTGGCCTGGAGGCACAAGTCCAGGGGGATGACGCACAAGTCAACAATGAGCAAGGTGATAGAGATGTGGTGGCCAACGAATCATCTATTGCTCTGACATCCACCGCGAGAGCAGTACCTGCCGAAGCAGGAATCAAGCACGCAATACCGGCAGGTTCGGGACATACTAGCGTAGCAGGCTCAGCTTCGAGGGTCTCTGGTACGGCTGCAGACAATGACGTGGTATCATGGTCTGAGAATTTACCACCGCTCGCTGTGGATACTGCAGAGGTTTCATCAGTTCCTCAGCCGACCATGGGTCAAACATCCGAACCTGAACCAGCGGAGTGGCTGCCTGGAACACCCTCAACTCAGCTCAGGGGTGACGCAGGGTCGTTAGATACAATGGGTCTACCCGACCAAATACCCCAGGATATCGCGCAAGCGAACAAAACGGACGAACAGCCCGAATATGAGATGGATTCATCGCCAATCGAGTCATCATCATCCGACAGCGGCTCCGATACCACCAGCTCATCCGATGACAGCGAAGATTATGAGCTGCTTAGTCCTGAAGAACAAGCGCGAAGGCTGATGCAAGAGGATATGGGCTCGGATGATGAAGGTGCAGGGAAGAGTGGTAATGGAACTCTTTCAGGCCCATTGCGAACTACCAATGAGAAGCCCGACGAGATTGTGCCAAAGCCAGATCTGGTCGTCACCCCAGCAATGAGAATTCAAGAGCTTGGCGATGTTGACGTCTTAGTTGAAAATCTGGCGTTAATCAAGGCGAAGATATCTGGCGAGTACCAGGTTTTGGAGACTGGCTCGGTCTTGTGCCTGGCTGATAGATCTGTCATTGGTGTCGTCGCGGAAACACTAGGCAGGGTTCAACAACCGTACTATTCAGTTCGTTTTACCAATGCAGCTGCTGTGGGGGAAGCTGGCTTGTCGAAGGGAACACATATCTTCTATGTGGAAGAGCACTCTACCACTGTCTTCACACAACCACTGAAGGCTTACAAAGGTTCCGACGCCTCAAACCTGCACGATGAGGAGGTCGCAGACGACGAGATGGAATTTTCGGACGACGAAAAGGAAGCCGAGTATAAGAGGATGATGAAGCAAGCAAAGCAAGCAAGGCGAGATGGAAGACCAGCTGATGGCGACGGGTTTTCGAGAGGACCAGGGCGCGGCCGTGGAGGAAACCGTGGCAGGCCCGGTCGTCGGGGCGGAAGACCTGATCGCGAGGCCCAGACAAACGACGCTAGTGGTTCTATCAATTATGATGATGTAGAGGCTGACGGCCCATACACTCCCCTCGCTAGACCCACAAACCTACATGAACTAATGGGCAGGAGCGAAGCGCCCTTAGAAACTCATGTCAACGGCAACAGCGCCCACGGAGTTAATAAGGAAGGTCGTGGCGCCGGAGGTCAGGGCCGCGGACGAGGAAGAGGAAGAGGAGACCGTGGAAGAGGTGGCAGAGGAAGAGGCGGTCAGATAGGTTATGACGGTAATGGACAGTCCACTAACCGCAACTCCGTGATTCCTGCTTGGGATGGCGTCAATCAACCTCAAGGGCCATCATACGGATCCCCTCTTCAGCAGAACGTATACTCTCCGGCTCAGTACTCACCCCAACAAGCGTACACCTCCAATTCCCAAACGATGCAGATACCGCCAAATGCCACTACAGCCAATTATTCCGGCTACCAACAGCAACATATTGCGCCACAACCTTACCAAAGCTTTCAGCCTCAGACGGCAGAGTCTAGAATACCGCCTGGAGCCTTCATCAATCCTGCCTTCTTCTCGCAGTCGCCCCGAGGGAATCAGTATTTGGGGGGATATCCGTTTTTGCCCCAGTAAAGGCAAGTGACACGTGTAATTTTGATCGCTATACTACCTTCCTTACGATGGACCATTTGGTACACAACTGATTAGAGGTTTGAGCAGCTTCCGATGATCTTGAATGCCCATTAAGGGAACGCATCCAAGCACTAAATTATAACACCCAAAGTGGGAAGCCAGCTGGGGACTAACGGGTTCTATGACAGAGCATTTGCGTCAAAATGCCAGCCGAAAGTGGTTCTTGACCATGGAGCTCGCTGCTTACCGATGTTTCATGCTCGTCAAGAAGTGACGTGACCAGCACATTCCACCAGTATCATCCCACGCGCTTGCAATATTGGTGTACTCTTTTCTTTTGAATATCTCCCTTAGCCCCTTCGATTTCCACTCGACTTGCTTCTCGAGATCTCTGCATCGGCTAAATCATCATGCTCAATTTAAAAAACGTGAAGCAATTCTTCAAGTCCGTGGGGATAGGCCTACGGTATCGGAATACTTTGACGAGAGTCGATGTACTGCTGCACGTCTTCGGATCTGCTGACGGGGGTTTGAAACTGTCAAAAACAAAGCCAAAACAAGAGGGCGCAATGCTAAGGAAGAGGACTCGTGGTACCGATGCCAAGATACACTCCATGAGTTGATTTCGAACAAGCACGGAAAAGGTGCAGCCTCTTCCTCTTTTGAATCTTAAGCCTGGAATTCTCAATGCTATGATACTCTCTGATCAGGCGCTAAATATTACCCTACCGCTAGGTGAGAATCAAGGAGAGTAGTTTCTGCACTAACACACATCAGAAATGAATAAGATGGTTTCCTAGCTCAGCATAGACTCGCCTATTTACCGTGCTCTATGATGGGTTCCCTCTCCTGCTCCTTGAGGACTCCTGAGTCTCCAGCTACTTGCTCTTTCTCCAGCTTCTCTTTGCTTTGTTACCTTTCCATCATTTTTGTCTTTCCGAGCAAAGAGCCGTTGCCCTCCTTCAGCTTCAGCAGCCCCTTCCTAATCCTTTCCTTCCTTGACTTAAGATCCTTCACACCATCTTCTCCAAGCTCCTCTAGCGCCTCCAACTGTTCAAGCGACAAATCTTTCGTCTCCTGAACCACCTCCTCATCCGATGGCTTCCGGAGGTAGCTGGCTTCCGGAATAGGCTCTTCACCAAAACCGGAGAGGACTGTGCGGGGATCACTTCCCGAGCGGGCCTTCTGTTTGGCAGCGTCGTTGTATTCAATTGTAAGCGACTCAAAGGACTGCTGGATAAGTGCGTAGGTGTATGCAAGGCGGTGCATGCGGTGAATAAAAGGACCTCTAGGATCGAAGTTTTTGGAGGACGGGGAAGGCGTAGGGCTGTGGCCGGAAGCCATATCGCTTATCGACGTGGCAGATTCTACTGTGCTTGAAAGTATGGAGAGCCAGGGCAGAATGCGGTCTTATCTAGGCTGGTAGAACGAAGAGTCTGCGCCAAACCCCCTGGGACACATGATGATAGCAATCTGTCATGCACCTGCCATGGCCTTATGACCTACACATAAGCAAGGACAAAGCTGCAGCGCAGCTCATTTCAGCGCCTGGGACGAGCACCATGGCGGCAGATAAGAAAATCTCCGAGCATCTCTTGCCCCTTTCTGAGCGCTTCAAGATGCTTAAAACATGTCTCAGCAACATCCGCTTGCACATTGATGGAAAGGAGGAATGCCGACTCCAAAACTTACAGAGGCAGTATGTGACTTATACAAATCACCGATGGATAACCTACAACATATGATTGAGAACTTACAACGAAAGCTCCTCATTGCTAGCTCCTACCGCAAACAGCCAGTCTTCGCGGCTCACAAGGCGGGACCGAAATATCAGGTGGCATTCAAACGCTTGACCACCAATGTCCCATCAATTGCATGCTCTCTAGCTGGTCAAAAGGCTCGACCCTCAATCTAACACCCCGCCGTTCGGTTCCGCTACCCCCTCCTCCTACTTCTTCTTCCCTCCCTCCTTCGACATTCCTCCTATATCCCCCATCAACCCCTTCTCCTCCAACGTCTTCTTCAACTCCTCCTTAAACGCCAACACCTCCCCTCTAACCTTCGCCTCCCGTTCGATAAACACCCAAAGACACGCTTTCCCCTTCTCCGCCATCGCTCCCAGCGTTTGCACCGATTCCCCTTTCTTCTCATCCCAGTACTCCTTCGTCATGGGCAACAGGTGGTCAACTTCTGCTGTTGGCTCTGAACCGAAGACTTCTAGCGCTGCATTTTCGGGTTTTGGTTGGAGGTTGAAGTCGCAAAGATGCTTGATTAGCTGGTTGTAGATGTTGGTGTGGTAGATGATCGATTTCTGGAGTTCGGAATAGCGGTGGGCTTGGTTTTGGAGGCGGTGGATGGTTTGGCTGACGGGATCGGTGGGTAGGTGGAGGCAGGGCATTGCGGAGAATGGGTCGTTCATGATGTTATTGAGCCTAGGGTGTCTGGGGTGGATGGTTGGAGAGGTTCGATCTGTGTGTTTGGAGGTGATTGTTATGGAGGTTGAGTTGGAGGGAAAGTGGTGGAAAGTGGAGAGATATGAAGGTTTATATAGTAAATGGGGAACAACACTTTCTTGGTGCATCACCTGGTGGGAACAGAATTCACTGGTTTAGCTATTATATGAATATACGTGTTGGGGTTTCATGCTCGACATTGCGGTACAGAATATCTTTTATATTGGAAGGAGAATAAGGTCTGCTGACCCTACAGTGCTTGATATTGGGGGTAGCAGAGAGCAAATATCGAGCGTCATATGAGTGTGGACGATTGAGGCTTCAGGGTGTATGATATCTCGAATTGCTCGAGACTCCTGTAATGTTGATCAAAGTAAGATTTTGTTTCTCTGTAAGCCCATTGATAGAATGCCCTTTTTACGTGATTATGAATAATGGGTTGTACGTGAAAGAATTAGAAAGATCATTCCAGTGAAGCGACCGATACCTCCGTCTTTGAGCACACTGATCGAGCAAGAATTTTATATGAACCAAGAAAGAATGCGCATGAGGCTTTTCGACCGGGAAAAGTAATCTCAGGATCATTGCATGACCCAGTGACATGATTTCCGAGCATCCATGGATGAAGCTGGAACTTCGAACAAGTCCGCGACGCCGTCCATAACGAATGCCAAGTAGCCATATGGCCTTTCTGGAAGCCAAGAGGAGATCAGATCAGGCCCCTTGACCGGTAAATCTAAGAGTGAGCATTTATGGGCTCTGTCCCCAAGGTGTGCAGCGGTATCGGGCGTGTTCGATATCTGAGTAGAAACAAGGTTTCTGTTCGTTCTAGAATGGTATTGGGGGTATTGGGACCTTCGTCCAGTGCTTCTCGAACATGTCTGAAGACAGCATTATTGTGTCAGCTTGGTGCATGATGACAATCGCTTGTTCATCTGAAACGGGCCTGGTCTTGGATACTCTTGGCTCCCTAGGGGTTCTGATGGTCATGATTGTCGATTTTCTCCACGAGTAAACTCTCGATGAGATTCCTTCCATCATTTTTCCTCTCCACTTGCATCATGATCAAGGAGCCGGTTTTGGTCAGCAGTTATTCAAAAGCCTTTCCACAACGGTGTCGCATGACATCCTGCTTCCTTGCCACCGTCTTTCGCCCAAAAGACTGGCCGCCTGATTCTCGAGGTCGTGCATTGTTATGATTATCACTACTATGTGGACATTCGTAACGTTCTTGCCTCAGTAAAGTCCTCGGACCTTATCCGCTACGTTTCTGACTAGCGCTTAATCAGGGCAGGTGCCAGTTCAAGTGGATCTGGACTTTCTGGCGCTTCTGGATTCTAAGGCAAGCAACGCTCATTGACTCCAAACACGCCATATTGCGCCTTTGCTGCTGTGCGGAGCTACATTCTAGGCAATTTGCTGGCTGCTCTTAGTAAAAGAATGAGAGGTACAGCCGACTGTTCATGCGCGGGTGCGAATTCATCTGAGCGTTCATGCGCCGACGTCGTCGATGTTAGCCGTAGAGGACACGGGAGGGAGGCTGTTCACTGCTGTACAATTATAGTAACTCTAGTGGCTATTGGGAACTTGGCCGGTTATCCGCGAAAGTCGAGTTTACGGCATGGACAGAGATTGTACCCGACCTTTACAGAGAAATAGATCGCTTGCTAGTATAGTAAGACGGTTTCTCTTGGTTCGTCAAGAGGCATTAAATCTTTCATTCACCTTCACCATCGTCTACCAGTCCTACATGATATAGGCAAGACCATTGACCATTGCGAATGCAGGATCAGTCATGAGGTACCGCGATACTATCGCATGTGGTACATCAAGGAGCTATGCCTCCAAAGCGCATGGACGGAAGAAGAAAAACTATGCGCAAGATATAACGTCAGAATTAATGGCATACACTTTGCGCTTAGGACAAGAAACCGCCCAAGGTACATGACAGCCCTGTTCTTGCAATTATAAGTAGATCACCATAGGCATAGTAAGTTCCAAACCACCTCCAAGAGAAATTGGTAAACCATTTCCCAAACCTACCATGGCTCTTTTTCATGGAAAATCATATCGTGTGGCTATCCTTTCATTATTTTTCCATTTATCAAGCTTGATCCCTTTCCTGCAACCCTCCAATGCGGATGCTCTGACGCAACGCTCTAACCCACCAAGTGCGGCCGTATTGACCTCTCCGTATGTGCCCAACATTGCAGTACTTCTATCAAGAGGGAAGATTCTGTTCCGACGTACCATTCTATACTTGCTTATCATTGCCACTGCAGGTCCTTAAACACGGAGCAAGTACTTGAAATCACGGTACATGATACGCACATGGTGATTACCAGAGAAGAAGATGGCAAGAGGATGCCTCTTACAATGAGCTCACAGCTCATAACCCGAGCGGGAAAGCATATACGAAGCAAGATTCGTCAGCACGGTGGAAATACCCCATTACTGGAAGACTACGAATTTATACACCGTGATTTACACATTCGAGCCTGGCAGTACATGTCAGAGGAGGAGATCAAAGTGACATATAAAATGGTTTCCGACATGATCACTGCTTTGAGGGACAACCTTTTGCGAATTGCTCTTGGAGAATGCAGCGTAGACCTCGGCCAGATGATTGAGGGAAAATCTCACGAGGCAGGTGGTGGGTCCCTGGGGTTCCTCGACGACTCTGCCACAGACGGTCTCAATGGAACTACGCCAAATTCTCCGAACGGGGCAAACAGTACCTCTTCAGGCTCTTTGAGTGGGCAGAATGGGACCAACGTGACCGCACCCAACCTCTCGAATGGATCAAACGGAACGACGATGGGGCCCTTGGGGGCAGATGCATGGGAGTATCGGGTACCGAATACCGACACGCTCATTATCATCGGAAAATTGGTGTACGGCCGGAGAATGCCCCTTCTGGGGATTCTGCAGCTTCTGAATCATGCCGATGCGGATTTGCGACTTGAGATCGATAAGCATGGTGGACGCTCTCCTCTAGGAGATAACGTTTACCGCTTCCAGGAGGACAGTCTCGAAGTCGAAGCGCATCAAACAACAGGGCCATTAACATACAATATGGTTCGCGACATGGTGACAGGCTTGAAGGACTGCTTTTGGCATGTAAACTACGTGGAGAGTGCGGTTGATATATATCGGGTCGAAGGAACCAGGCCGGATGTCCATATATACAGAAAAGAAATTGTTGGTTCTGGTACCATATCTTTCCGGGAGCCGCGGAATCGATCGAACATGACCACGGTACAGGGATCAGGCGTAAGTACTGCCTGATAGATCTTTCGGTCAGCTGCACGACAGCAAACAAGCGAGGTGGCGGTATAAAGGCGCTCTGGAAATCCCTCAACAGCTCTCTCTTGACCGCACCGCAATATCCTCCTTTTAGCAGCAATCGCTTTATCTTGCAAAATGGACAAATCATCGGACCCCTCCCTTCCCGACCAAGAGCGAAGGGCAGCAACTTCGGCCAAAAACGATGAAAAGGGAAATGATAAAAACCCTTCTGGGACCCACCAAAGCGAGTCTTCGACAAGCTCGGCCGACAACGAAAAGGAAGCTCTGATCATGCAAATCGGCTATCAAAGTCTAACTAATCTTCGCCTCGACGCAGCTACCTGGCAGAAACATGTCGACATTCGCAAGGGAATGAACGTCGATCAGGCGTAAAGAGCGTGGGAGGCAACCATACAAGCTCCAATGAACATTTCGAAATCGCCAAACCAGCCGAAAACCCCAGGGCAGCGGCTCCTGGAAAAGATGCCTCCATTTTCCGATCCTTTGGATGAGACTTGGCGAGCTCCTTCGACGGAATCAAGTGCGCCTGCACCGTTGACGAGATGCAGAGATTAATCATGAAAGTGGGAAAGTTGACTGGTGATTTGCAAGAGGAGATTTGGCGGCTGGAGGAAGAGAACATCCGCTTATGAGCTAAAGAGAATCCTGGACGCTATTCGTCATAGGGCACGACTTGGTTGGCAAGATGGCCGCGACGGTGTCCCCATATTATCTTTCCTTCTCTCCGTCTGCAGCATCGCTCATGAGCCTTCATGCCTAGCGCAAGTGAATGCGCACTCGTCGAAACCAAAACAACCGACCCCAGCACCTCCTCTCTCTTCTCCCCGACCTTTCCCACCTTCCGTCAAGCCTCCCTCTACTCCCTCATCATACCCGGAACCCACGCTCGTAATCTTTCCTATCATCTCATTATACTCAAGACCCCACATCCTCCAAGTCACGCAAAGACCTTTCCCCTCCGATCACTATCCCCAGACATTCGAATATCTCCCACAACTCCCGACACACGAACCCCATACTGTGAAACCCCCACAACGCCCCAACCCAGCTCTCCCATCCCTCAGCCTCCCCCCTTCTCCTCCTGAAGCCATACCAAGAAACACCCTTGCCCCAACTCCCTCCATCAGGCTTATCCACAATCACCCCCCTACCCATCCACCCTTACTTCAACAGCCAGACCCCAGACCCCTGTCCCCCACAACGCTCTTTACTTAAACCCCTCCCCCGACCCCGTCTCACGCCACCAAAACCAAACCCCAAGTCACAAGAAGCAGAAGAACCCGGAGGGATCAGGAAGACGGCAGAAAGGGTTTTGGCTCGG
>JAABUS010003502.1_pt1 | contig 25318 bp, 23 predicted proteins | sample 5560161 | NCBI WGS metagenome assembly JAABUS01 (sample SAMN10711885, study PRJNA513376) | rock metagenome | isolation source: Antarctica rocks | place: Antarctica: Victoria Land, Trio Nunatak nord | collected 2016-01-04
TAGTCTCAAAACTAACATGTGTGTATTTGCCGCCTGGATGGGTTCCTGCGCCGGCGGCGAAGAGGGCGGATTTGCAGGTTGAGAGGGAGGAAGGGGGGACGGTGAAGGAGAGTTTGTAGCGGGTTGGGGGGGGCATCGTTGGGTGAGGGGAGGTGCTTAGGTGCGGAGGGAGTGGTTGGTGGGGGGGAGGTCGGGGAAGGTGGGGAAAGTCCGGTTGAGGTTGGGGAAGGTGGGGGGTTGGTTAGTGGTGGGGTCATGTTCCTGCTCTGGCGCAGAAACTCTGAAGCAGGACAAGTGGACCAGTATGAAGCGTTGGGTCCACGTTCTTGATATAGTCCTCACAATCGTTATCTGACAGCAACAATTCGTTGCAAGCGTAAGCCACTTTGCTATAAGCTTCCTATCTTGATGTCCAAAGCTGTCTTTTGTTGCTCGGCACTAGAGTGTCGCCCTGCCATTTATTTCGCTATTTGCGAATACCCCTTAATGATAATAGTGTAAACCTCCCGATCACTTTGCACACGGCGTAGATGCTTCTGCTTTACCAACGACGCATATGGACGACGGATCATATGCCCCAGTGCAGCCACTTACCGATATTGTTTTCAGTGACGTACCAGATAATGTAAACTGGCCCATTCGGACTCATGTATGCCAGTCATTGTGTGTTGCCTGGAAGAGGCTGCTCTCAAGTCCCATTTCCCATGGAAGCCCACAACAGGACAGCGGTGTCAGACTGATCCTCTTCGGATTACTCTTGCACCCAGGCCTTGCAAAGTACGTTGGTGTCCGTGTCATAACCTCGCCACTGCAGTGTTCTTAGCTTCGCCTATCAGCGCCGAAGCGTTTTTACTACTATTGGTCTTTGCAGTCCCATCGATTCTCGACGCAGAAGCCGCATTTTGGCCTGCCTTCGTCACATTTGGCCTTCCGTTGCCGACAGGCGTCGCAGGCCTAGATCAGAAGATTAGCCGTGATCTCCGTGGTCTAAAAGACAGAGTTTACCTGAGTGGTCAGATTACTCTCTTTCGATCTTTGCATAATTTGATAGCTCGATTGAGGACCATAACCTCCTCCAGTATACGGATGCGGAATAGCGCTAACCCGCGACTGACTATACTCGGGGCGTCTCGGCTCCCGCGTTAAGCAAAAGTGAGAAGATTCTCGGATGTTCTTCTTTGATGGCAACATGTAGCGGTGTCAATCCTTCATTGTTCCGAGCTTCAATGTCGGCACCCCAGCTCAACAATTTGCTCACATTTGCATCGCAACCCGCTTGGATTGCCAAATGCAAGGGAGTAGATCCCAGGTCTGACTTGACATCAACCTCAGCACTGCGCTCCAAAATTATTTGAACGGTGTCAGCGTGGTCCTTGCATGCTGCCCAGTGCAGTGCAGTCCAGCCGAGAGCGTCTTTGCTAGATATTTTAGCCCCATGTCTTAGTAGCAGCAATACCACCTCTCCTGTGCCCATAATGCATGCTTCATGCAGTACAGTTATGCCCTGTCCGCAGGGCGCTTCAATATCCGCACCATGGTCCAGAAGGAGTTGTATTGCTTGACTTGGCTGCGGCCAGCCCAGTACCATGGTCAATGGTCTGTATACAGTGTCACTCTCTCGAGCTTCTGCTTCTACATCAGTGCCTTTGGATAACAAGAAACGCATTGCGTGGACGTGGCCGGATTATGTTGCGCAATGTAAGGCGGTACGTCCGTGGCGGTCTCTGGTATCGACGTCGAGGCCTGAAGACAAAAGCTCCGCGATAGTCGAAAATTCTCCAGCTTCGGCGGCGAAGTGAAGAGCCGTACCATACCAACTCTCTTCGAGGAGATTAGCTCCCCTGTCCATCAACATTCGCACGCAGCCTTCGTATCCGCCGGATGCTGCTTTAATCAAAGCAGTTGTACCCATTGCTATGGGCACATCAATCTTCGTATCGCACGAATCCAGGAAGTCATTCGCAATTCGTTGCAAGCCAAATGCGCAGGCTAACTGGAGCCCTGTGCAGCTACTGCCTTCTTCTGGCCGCCAGAATATTTCTCTGCGGCCAAGTCCCCACTGCCAGAGCCGGTAGAAGCGTGCGACATGGGGCGGTGAGGACAGAAATTCAATCGCAAGCTGTTCGCTTTTGCCACTTGCTGCATCTCTTACATGGCGGCCCCAATATCGGCAAGTGTATCCATAGAAAGGATAATCAGTCAGACATGCCCTGATGGTTTCCTGGTCTGGGCAGCTGCCCGTAGAGAACGCGTTGCACAACAGATATCTGAGGCACTTCTCTGCGACCGATTCTTCACCAGAAGGGAAAATGCCGGCTCGGTGCTCGAGTAGATATTCCTGGACGGAATAATGAACCAGCCGAATCACTGCGCTTTCCTCGTCCAAAGTGACAAGCCCAAAGCAGCATTCCACAACTAGTCTCTGTGAAGGTCGATTCCTCTTGTTTAATGATCGCTCTGTTGATTTGATAGCGAGGACATCTACTAATTCTCCTATGAGCAATGGCCTTTTAGCGTGAGAGATCCACATCAACGTATTCATGGCCAGAGCCTTTCTGTTCTCGGGCTGAACTTGGATTCTCTGTAGAGTTTCTTCAAAAGCATCATCTAGGCCTTTTGGCATAGTGTCTAAGGCCTCTTCCATCTCCCTGGCGGATACGCTGTCTAGAACAGCATGGATCTGGAGTACGGCTAATAGAAACCTAGAGGTAGAGTCAGGACACATACCCTACTAGTGGCGGACAACCCTTGTGACATGAAGCATTTTCTACGCTAAGCAGGTTTCCACCATTCAAGCAAATTGCAGGCCAGACGCCGAGGAGAGTAAGAATACATTCTTAGTATCTATCCTTAAGAAGAAAGACCATATACAAGATAAAAAAAGGTATTCAAGGCCATACATGGGTACAAGGCTCACTCTTAGATAATTTTCGAGATGATCTGACTTACATATCCTGAGCCCCAGCACACACCTTATCAGTTATCTCGTACTTGAAGTCCTCGTCTATAACATCGACATTATCGCTACTGTCAATTTCTTGCAGAATGTATTTTCTTAGGTCTGTCTCGTGAGCACCAATGTTGGTACTACAAGCAGCATTGAGATGTTTTAGGACATTCTCAGAGAACGATCGGCTGGTAACTTACACGCGCACAGAAGGTCTGCTTTGGATGAGACTGAGGAATTCAAGCAAGCCTTTCTTGTGAGTAGCGTCACATTCATCTAAAGCATCGATAACGATGAATATGCGTTCGTAGTATTCGCACGTCAGAAGGAAAGTTTGCTCGAAGTCTTGCTGTAAGGGCTGTCTTTTCTGCTGCCCGAATTTCCGGTGAAGCTCTGCAACCGCTTGTGGGATCTCAGGACTTGATATTGCGAGCTGTCTCAGCAAAATTGCAATCATCTTCTCAGCAGACTGTTCTTCGTGTTCTCGGTAATTGCAATATATATGCGCGACCACTGTGTTATGATGAGAGAGGTTATCTCTTAGATGGTCAACAACAAGAGACCTTAAAGTCATCAGTGAACTTGACACCGGCGTCATACGAGGATGGCTTACGCAAGCACAGATTTGCCTGAACCTTGTATACCCTGACATAGCAAAACATTGCTTGCTGAAAGTGTTTCATCACGCCAACACTTGAACTCGTTTAGCTCGAGAAACCATTCACCTGTGCCTCGGACCCGTGGCAAGCGAATATCATGGTGCTTTTGCTCGTGTTTAACGGTTGATATCTAATTCAGAATCTTCTCGCGCTCTGGAGCTGCATGATGGTTCTGGAGGATCTGAGCTTGATTTTCTAGTGCTTGCTTGGACGAAAGGGTTCGATGGCTGACCGTCTCGAGTAGCTGAACCGCTTCCATTTGATGCCGCAGGACGTCCACAACTTCGCCTGACGTCTTAGAAAGTAGGGCGCAACCGTTGACACTAAGCGAGAATTGGACGCGCTGGGCATACGCACGAAGCTCATCAACGGTCTGACGATGTTCTGTGTTGTTCAGTGGCCATCTGAAAGGGGTCAACCGACTTATTCTGGCGACGTCGAGCTTCTCCTGAAGAATCTTCAACTTATCACGATAGGAATAAGAACTAGAGACGAGCACTGATGTATCTTGAAATTGAGGCCCACCACTCGCACTTCTAAGAAACTGATCGAGCCGCGAGAGATTGAAATGAAGAACAGTGAGCCTCTTCTCTACCATGCCTTGCTTCGTGGGCGAAAGCACTGGTGACTTGCAATGTCTGCGCGGTCAGACTTACGATACCAACAATGCCCGCAGCAAGCGAGAATAGGTCCATAGCCTGTGCTTCGATTCTTTGTGGTCGATATTAGTGGCACTTCGATACCGGACTTCAGAACTATTGAAAAATCCCTAGGCCCGGAAGGTTCTCCATTCGGAACGCCAGCAGCAGCTGAGACCGTCGGCTGGCACCTCACCGTTAATGGATGTACGATATCTCGAGCTCGACCAGACTTGAGCTTCCACTGACTCCCTCGACGCAGAGGTTCCTTCCGTATGTTATGTACACACGCAACACAGTCTCCAACGCTGAGGGCTCTAGTAGTCAAGCTCGCCAACCTTGGACTTTGGTTCGCCCTGCCTCGTGTCACCTTCTAATATTCCCAGGGAAGAAGTAATTATCGATGCTCTTGTCGCTGCCACAGTTGATTTACTAGTGCTTAATTGAGTAAGGTGTCAATCCTAGTGGATCTTGACTTCTTAGAGGGGGCTAATTCTTAATCTTTTGTCGCCCACTCCTACTCTAATAACAATCATGCCATGTGGTCTGAATACTCTACTTGTTACTGGGACACCAATGGTGGTCTTCTACGATCGTCCCCCAATCTTCGAATCCAGACACTCTCAAACCCTTCGCCGAAATCTCTTACCCTACATCTGACCCTAAAACCTATTGGCAGAAGGTCTGAGACAATGCGTGTATGCACCACAACACTGTGTTCTGTACTACGAAACGATCCTATATTGCATACCCAGGGCATGCCGTCATGTTGAAAGCGACGAAAGCCCAGCGGCCATCATCCCTCGCTTCCCGGAAGCGAAGAGACACTGCTCTACCGAACAGAGGAGCAACCCGCGGAAGTAAGGAAAATCCAAGAACCCCACCAGAGCATCCTATAAAATTTTGGGAGAAAGAGTTTGGTAGAGGATGCTGAAGGGTGATAACACAACCTTTGGAAAGCCAGACCTTTTTGGGCTGTGTAAGTTCTTGCCCGCGCCGCACGAGGCCGGGGATTGAGCCATTGACTGTAGATACTGTTCACGAGTGAAATCCTGGTATGGCAGTTTGCTTATGGGTGAGGAAAGATGTACTTAGAGAAGAGGAATGGCCATTACGGCGTACGACGCCGGTCATTGGAGCATCTCACGGGATCGTCTTAGACGACGTGCATTCACTAATTGAAAGATGCCATTTGTATATTCTAGAAGTGCTCGTGAGAAACTGAGAAACTGAGATGAATAATCATGCCGGTGTAACGCTGCTTTTCTCCTTCGTGAGGTTATCGTGTCAGACACATTAGGCTCCTGCAACATTCCCTTCTACCGAGTATCTAGGGTCCTTTGTGCCACTCTGAGATGTAGAGCCTCGGGATCTGAATCAAGATGTGAGCGTGTAAATCTCGGTCACCGTTGTCGTAGCACTGCCACTGGCTTGGTTAGGCCGGCTGGTTACGATGATCGTAGTGGTAGAAACGCATGCCGAAGTGTATCCAGTGATCCATTGCTATCGGACGGTCAGCTCGAGCTTCAAAGCTGAGTAAGTACTACGCGTACCGTGGATATGCAGATAGATGCGTTAGTCGTGGGATAAGAGTGCATGCCTCTCGAGTCACCAGTGAGGGTTGCATTATCAGTCGGTGTCGTATAGTTAGCAAAGGTAATTGGGAACCCAGAAGGAGTGGATGTGAGGTTGCTACTGGCAAATTAGTATAGTGTAACGTAACGGCAAGCCTCCTGTAAAACGTACTCAGAAGGCGTAGGGGTGATGGATGGGTAAGTCGTCAAGTTCCTGGGAAGGTAGATCAGCCTAAGTCCTAACATGATCCAACGACATCGAGCTTACAGTGAATTTGAAGCGGTTATCGACGCAGATGGGTTTGTAGGCAATGTGGTATTGGTAGGATATGGCCACATATCTGTGGTGTTGGTGGGATACGGCCACAGATCTGTGGTGTTGGTGGGATACGGCCACAGATCTGTGGTGTTGGTGGGATACGGCCACAGATCTGTGGTGTTGGTGGGGTACGGCCCCAGATTTGTGGTGTTCATTGAAGATGGCGCTGTCGGTCCGGGCATTGTGGTAATGTTTTGTGGCAAACTGGTCGTGGGACTGGATGTAGGCTCGCCGTTTGGTCCATTGCGGTCGCCACTGTTCGTGATGTTTGGAAAGTTCGGATCAGGTATGGAGATACTGCTGGTATTGGTGGGTCCTGTCGGAGCCGCAGAAATTGTGATGGAGCTACTGGTCGTGTTTGTGGCGTTGATAAGCAGTCTCGCGCTTACAATCTGGTAAGCTGGGTTATAGTCTGGCATAGCGACATCCGGCTTTGTCTTGAGGTAGCAATTGGGACCGATCTGATTCGGAAAGTACGATATACCGTAACACTGTGGCGCAGAGAAACCATCATTGTCTAGAGCGCATTGTTGGACACAAGCCCCATAGTTAGGCTCGTCCAAGCCTACAACTGTTTGACCCGTAAAATTCGTATAGCAGAGGATCTGGAACTGCTCGCCATCTGATTCCGTGATAATTTGCCCGTCTCTTGCAGGACACACCGAGAATGAAGGCAGAGTCGGATTCGATGGCGCCGAACTTGGGGGGGCAGACATAGACGAAGCCGATGGAGTTGAAACATTTGAACTCGGCGCTGGCGAGCCTGAAATATACGGGATTGAAACAGTATAGGTAGTAGACAGAGCGCCCGTTGATCCAGGAAAAGTGTAATTGCCGATGGGAGTTGGCAATACAGTCACCGTCCTTGTAGAATAGCCTGTCTCTGTTGTATAAATGTCAGAAGCCTCATAATCAACGGCGGTCTCGGTTCTTGTCTAGTACGGCATCAGCCACAGGCCCTCACAAAGCCGCTCACACCAAGACAGCTTACGGTCGTTGTTGTAGCAAGAAAAGGTATGGTCCTCGGCATGATGAAGAGACATGAACATCCACTGCTGACTGAGGAGATGAGTGATTTGTTTGCCGCGGTTTCGTCGCATTCCACCAGAACAGGAACAGCTGAGTACAGCGTGGCGAGCTCAGCGGCTGGTGTTGGCGATGGTGCTGCAACACGCTTACGGATTTGGCCTTCTGTGGTTGTGACCGTGGCGATGTAATCAGGGGTCGTTGTCGTATGTGAGTATGGAGTGTATGTGGTCGTCGTGGTTACAGTAGTGCTAGAATCCATGTCAATATCGAATTTCACGTTAAGCGGTGGATTAGCGTACGTTCGCACAGTATACGCATTCGATGAACTCTGGATATCTGACAACCCAATGTAGGAACTGCACCAGTAATCAATGTCCTCCGGGGGCGCATTATGGAACATCGTATAGAGGTCATCTTGAGTACAGACCAGACGCCTTTGCAAGCCGAATCGAGCAAGACCAGGGACATATAGGAAAGCAAAAAGGACGAGCGCCTTTAGGGAAGACTTGGTGCAGTGCATGGTTGCTTTCAAGGCAACGATGAAAAATGAGTGTATATGGATATGGACCGCAGCCAGAGATGCTGAAGGGACTGCAACTGAAGGAGAGTCTTTCTTTATACATGGCTAAGGAGATAGCAAGGAGAAACCCAGTACGAGGTGTTCTCTGGAATGCTCACGCCACTGACGCGTAAATTCACGTAGAAGCAGTCAACAGTAAGGGATCAGGATAGCTTACCAATTCGGACAATATATCAGTATATCTACAGCAAGCTTTGACGAGGCAAATGGTCGCAGGCTAAAGAATTGGCTTACCATCCCATGTAAAAGTGACTGTAGATTCTTTTCAGTACCGAGCTAGCTACTAGCGCGTCCAATTATACAGTCATGCTCCCAGCCTCAACCTCTTGAACCAGCATGAATCGTCATACGCATAAATCTAGGTAATTCGGCCGTACAACCTCCACATTCCATGGGAATCTGTCTCTCCTGTCTTGGCGTCAGCCGGCGGAGCTCGGACGTTGAGGTATGTGAGCTGTTTCGTAGCCCAATACACCACTGACCAGTCTCCCTTGCACTCAGAACGCTGAGACCTCTCGCTTGCTGTACAACGATCCTTACCGCTCCCAATACGGCACCAATGTCCAGCAGCAGCGGCAGCAGCAGCAGCGCTCGGTCTGCCAGCCTGATCCGGAAGCACTCCGTCGTGAACGAGAAGCCATGGAGAGGATCTGTCACGCGATGACTGAGTGAGTTCTGGGCAGGAATGGAATCTCGAGGATCTGAAGTGCTGATTGTTGCGGCCTTGAGTGACGTTGTGGACATCTTCACCGTACTACCTCCGTCCTCGGAGGCTGCTCGACCGCAGTCGAGAGACGCATCGACTACGAAGCAGGAAGTCAAGCGGCCAAAGGAAATCGCTTATAAGAGTATCCGAAGAACCCGCGCCGGCCCAATCTTGAGCGCTGTGAACGGAGATGAGCCAGATTGGAAGACAGCAAAGACAATCTTGGGATGATCCAAGATCTAAATCCTATGTAGTCGAGGCGGTCTTTGAGAGGCATACTGTTTTCAATGATACCCCATATAGTTGGCGTTTCGAGCCAGGATTCCTACAAATATCCTCACAGCGTTCGAAGGGAGTTTCAAGGCTTCTTACTATGGCGAGCCTCACTAGAGCCATGCTGCAGTAATAAAACTCGTACGATCTTGCTCAGTCCAGATCATCGTCAGGAATTGGGGTAATTCAGGGTGTTCTGACCGATAATGCTATTTCCTTTTTCATTGTCCAGTGTCCACAAGCGTGACACCGTAGCGCGAACCTAAGAGGACGAGCGAAGGGCATTTACACTGGGTATCAAGGCAGCGAAAAAGTACACTAAGAATAGCTCAAGCTATACACAGGACAGAAAGACCACCCATCATCCCCCGGCGCCGTACACAGGCATTCTTGAGTCCGTACTTCTTAAGTCATCAGTCGTATGTCGTCCCCATCATCAACGCTCCTGTCTCTTCGCACTATTAGCTTCCCAAAAGCCAACCCGGACGCCGTTCGCAGGAGCCAGCACAATATCACTCTTCAAGATCATCTCGCCATCTTTCCAGTATCTATCAATCCTTCCGAATTTCTGCAGAATTCTCACGACTGTATATCCCATCTCGGTCAGAGCAAATTGCTGTCCAATACAGATCCGGGGTCCGCCATTGAAAGGAAGATATGTCCATGGTTTAGGCGTCCACCGATTCCAGCGTTCAGGGCAGAAGTTGTTGATATCTGGAAATTCAGGCGACACCGGAGGATAATAATGTGGATTATGCTGAAGATGCATGATAGCGTACATAATCGGTGTATCCTTCAAGACTCCGATCGGCTGGCTTCCATCCGGGCCCCCACCATGTGGTAAGGTTGTGTCCTTCAATGCTAGCCGCATGTTGAACGGTACTGCTGGGTAGAGCCTCAGGTCTCTGAAAGGGTCTTCTGGAGGTAGGAGCAATCTCTCAGGTCATCAAAATTTGGCTGTTTGTCAGGTCCAATCCTTTCAAGGATCTCGTTTCGCAATTTGGCCAAGATCTCTGGGTGGCGAGACAATTCGTAGAAGAGGAAAGAGAGAGTTCCTGCAGTAGTATCCCTACCTGCGAGAAGGATGGAGACAAGCTGATCGCGCATTACTTGCTTAGATGAGGTGTAGTGGGAAAGGGCGTGCAGGAAGGTGTAGCCTTCTTCCTTAGTGTCTTTGTCTGAGGACGAGAGTGATTGGACGCGGTTGATAAAGAAATGCAAGTAGTTGTTAATCATCTTCAGACCAGCGTTGAAAGACTTCCTTGGGACAAATGGATTGAACGGTCTGCAACGACTGTCAGCTATGGCGGACTGATTGCTTCCGCAGAGTATTGAATTACCCAGCTCTCGAGATGGTACTTTGCACGCGCTGGACCTCGTTGAAGTATCTTGCGAAGCCATTGTCGCCATAGTCCAGCGAGTTAACGCTCGATCCGAGGAGGTAGTCGGTTGCCGTGTCCAACGTGTATCTAGTGCATATCAGAAAATACAAGATCTGGTACCCTTACAGTTGAGGCTCACCTGTAAAAGTAATCCGAGATGTCAACTTCCTGCCCTTGTCCACCAATCAAGCTAATAAGCTTCGCCGTATGCCGCTCAAAGACATCAAAGTCTCGGACTCGGGTCTTGACAAAGAGAGGTCGTAACAGGTTCCTGCTCTCGGACCATTGCTGTCCATCCGTAGTGAAGATGCCATCACCCAAGAAGTCTTTCCAATCCCTATGGAAAGGTTCACCCTTTCCATAGTCGCCAAACTGCGTGGCCAGGACTGCTTTGATGTTTTCAGGATCTGCAGTGAGGATCATGCGCTGCCCACCAATCCAAAATTCGACAGTCTTGTTATAAACACTGTTGGAGTGTGAGAATAGCCACTCCCACAGTTCATGATCTTGGTGTTTCTGGCCGCAACGCACGAAGCGCAGAGCAATGTCGAGACCTGGAGAAGCCTTTAGAGCGATTACGCTGTACGGCTTGAATGCACTGACCCCATGGTATGTAGGCAGGCGCCCTGGGGGCGTAGCCACCTAGAGCAGTGATCGCCCTGTGTTCTTTCAGCCTCCTGACCGTGTAAACGCCGGCATAAGCGATGACTATCAAGAGCACAAGGTACTGGGCGTGAAGTAGCTCAAACATCTCGAACGTGAGCCTATGCCAAAAAGATTGATTACTGTGATGGCACCGCCATGAATCACTCGAGAGAGTCAATCATGTGTCGTCAATGGCAGCCTTGGTAAGCGACATCAAAATACATAAAACATCGTGAGCCTCGGCCCCACACTGTTCCCCGCAATTCCACGTATACAGGGGGCGAGGCGTGACGGCTTTCTTCAAGAAGGAAAATAGTTTTTGGTATCAATCTCCTTCTGTCTAAGCACTCGTACATCAATCCTGTGCAGCAGCACTTTCGCTAGCCTGTTCTTTGTCTGTCATTAAACATCAGTCCGTCAGAAGCAAGCTGATCCCCCAGCTGCCTTGGTTCCTTTACCTCCATTTTCAATGTACCGTCCCAGTCACGTCCCTCGTCCTGTGATCAAGCTCCCATATTTGCAGCCCCTTTGTGTAACCCAGAAACTAGTAAAGACACCCACGCTAATGCCGCTGAAACGCTCAAAGTAGCAATGCGCCGCCCAAGCATGCAACGCCGAGAAGAGGTCCGACCTTATTCGCCTTGGCACCACCAGTCGTCGCGGCCTCGTGGACCTGAACCTTGGGAGCAGCACTGCTAGTGCTATCAACCCCTTGAGCCGCTACGGTGAACGAAGACTGAACAGTCGGTGTCGGAGTGACAAGGAAACCCTGTTGGTTGTACTGGGGCTTTTGCGTGGCAGCCGAGTCGCCCACTGTATATGTCGTTGGGAAACCTTGCTGGTCCCAGCCAGTGGAGGTTTCATATCCGCCACCGGCAGCTGAAGCCTGCGGCAAGGAGACCTGCGATGTAGAGGTAGGGAGAGATGGGGACTGCAAGTTGCTAGTCAGTTGATGCTTTTCCATCGTGCGAAACGCGGACAACAAGGGTGGCTCACTCACACTCGCCGCGTTGCTCGGCGGGAGTAACTTGCCCGAGCTGCTCACTGTCCAGCCGGCTGGGAGACCTGGATAAGAGGTCGCCGTTGATGTAGTACTCGTCTGCAGTGTTGTTCCGACCCATGGCCAGCCGCTCTTTACAGCAGACGAAGAGGTGTCTCGATGCGTACCTTCGAATGGTATCGGAGCGCTGTTAGATACCGAAGTTATAGCTGGTGCTGACGAGTCGACTGGAGTTGCGCCCTTGCCGCTCGAGTTGATCGTACCTCCGGTCGATTGAATGGACTGCCAGGTACCGTCCGTGCCCGAGTAGGTATATTGGGTTCCGGTCGAATAGTCGGTGACAGCGATGGACTTCACATACATAGTGAAAGGTCCAGCGGCATAATTCGTCGGTCCACCAGCCCACTCTGCAATGTATCAGCATATGACCAGCGCAAAGCTTTATTGGAATGCTTACGGACAGTGCCTTGAGCGTTGAGGTTTGGGTCACCACCGCTCCAGGCTCCTACCTTGATCATCATTGGAGTCTGTGGGTACTGCCCAGTCTGTGCAGTCTGAGGGGTCAATGTTCGCACGGTTCGCCCATCAATTTGCCAAGCGATCTGGTCGGCAGTCCAATCAATGGTGTAGGTATGGAAGTCCGCCTGATTGTTGGGATTCGGATGGAAACCTCCGCGGTTGTAAGTCGTGGTTTGACCTTTTCCGAAAAAGTTGCTTTGAACTTGGTTGGAGTCGCCTCCAAGCCATTCCCAATCAATTTCATCCAGGTCATCCGACTGCATTACGGCGCTGCTGACAATGCCGACACCTGGCGCCGGTTTAAGGGTGTACTCAACGTGACCGAACATGATATACCATTTCGAGGTCAAAAGTGGCGAGTCGCCTGGCTGGGCTACTGCAAAGCCAGCACCGTTCGAATCGTATGTAGGCTTGCCTTGAGGTGTAAACGAGTCAGAGGCTCCTTGTGTAAGGTCTATGTTGACGGCGCGACCGAGGGCTGTGTCTGCTTTGCAGTTGCCTGCAAATTATTCAATTAATTTCGCCGCTCACTATAAGAGTACTGGGGAAGCTTACCGTCTTTAAGTGGATTGCAAGTTGAGTATGTCTGAGCCGTTACCGGTACTGCTGATAACGCGGCCGCGACAACCACACAGCTGAGTATTGTGGAATGCATGACGAGAATGCACAGAGGGGAGGTAGTTCGAAGTCAAGAGCGAGCTCTTGCTCGGAGTCGAGGAATGAACCTGCAATCAATGACAGCTACTGCAGTAGTGATGAAGGGTAGGACAATGAGTGAATGGGATGATTCAAGCACGACGGGTAGCCGCGGAAGAATATTGTGCTTGTGATATGTGAAGCGGGAAGAATGTTTGCACGGATAGGTCTAGGAGAGATACTCTGTATTTACTACACCTCAAGATTATGCTAACCAGGGAACTTCCTGCCAGCCTCCGCTTGATTGACCGGATGACGTATTGAGACGAGCAGAGGACTGCGAAAGTGATTGACTGTGACTGCTGGTTGGGGCAAAATTCGGTGGCGGTAACGAAGTCTGCAACTGCTGGGATCGAGCCTTTGAGAACAAAAAAGGCTGGAAAATTGGACGCTGAGTTGGCGGGACGATGCCTTATCGATAAGGGCCCAGCGATCAGCGGTTCGGGTTCTTAGCTGCCGCGACTAGCTTTCCTGAAGCGAGAAGCTTGGCAGCTTGTTTCTCGAGCAGCAGACGCTATTTCTGACTTGCCTCAGTAGTCAGACCTAATGCAAAAAAAAAAAAAAAACCCTCAATCAAATCCTAGCGAGTTCGCTTATGTTAAAGTCGCGCTAAAACTATTACTAGAGATTAGTTTTGACGCAATAAATACACTAGCATTTAGTATGTTTAGACACATTTGCATCGAACATAATGTTCGTTATAGCGTTGTTTTCTTTTTTTTTGCATTAAATTTGAGAGCGAAACTTTTATTTCTTAATATTCTAAAATTATTTTAATAATAGCATATCAAAAAAATTCTCTTTATATGTTTAAAAATCGCACACTTAACATCGCTACTTTAATTATATACTTATTAACAAATTAATTGCAATGCTACTATTTATACTCTATTTAATAATGTTATTTTAAAAATTAACTAACTTAACTATCGACTATAATATTGTTTTAAAAATAAAAATCAATTTTTTTTAAAAAATCGCAATCTATATATAAACACAATTATTTTTTGCGCATTTTTGTTATTTTGCTTAACGTTTTTTCTAATTGTATTATTTTGTCAATCTAGATTTATAGCTTTTTCGATTTATTGTATTGATTACAAGTAACGTTTATTATTAAATTTTTTTGTTTAATTCTTGCGATATTCTAGAATAAAGAACGATATAAATAACGACAAAACGTAAGACGAAAAAACGATCGAAAAAAAGATTATTAATGTTATAAAAAATGCGTTTGAATTTAAAATCAAACAAAAATAGCTAAAGACGTTCGACGTAATTCTATAAAAAAATATAATTGTAATTGCAAAAACAAGATTTAAGAAAAGTTTATTATATTAAACATTGTTATTTATGTTGTTGTTAATAAAAATTGCGTTAATAATTGTGTCTTTTTTTGTTTTAAAAAACAATTAATGTAAAAAGTTAAAAAAAATTATCAATTATTAATTATTAATTTTAAAAGACAAAAACAACAATTTAATTACGTTAAAAATATACGCAATAAAGACTATACGCATAATTAGTGTTATTACTATATTTTTTGTATAATGTTTAATAATTAAATTTAATTAAAACAATATTTACAAGTTTAAAGATTATTGTATTTAAGAATTTCTTTAACAATGTTTTGCGTTATAAATTTTATTAATTAAAACTTTGCATATTTGTTATAGATAAATTGCATTTTGTAAATAAATAAAAGAAGTTTTAAATAAATTATACTTGTTTTGAAGTTCTTTGTACGCGATTGTGTTTTAGGAATATTAATAATAAATATATTAATTACATTTAATAATAAAACTCTAAAAAACATAAAAAAGCAATGCGAATTTTCTTTTAATATGCGAATTTTTAAGATATTTTTAAATAGATTAAAAATATATATGCAATTTAATTTTATAAAGTATATTAAAAAATATATAAAGAATTTGCAACATATATTGTTAACGCAAGTTAAAAATTTTTAAAATATTCTAAAGATAATTGTTTATATTTATAAAATAATTAATATAAATAGAACGTGCGAATGCATTTAATAATAAATAAAGATTTTAAATTATTTGTTAAAGACAATAGAATAAGTTTAATCAATAACAACTTCTATAATCGAAAATAATAAAAAGTATATTTAGAAAACTTTTAAAAAAAGATTTAAAAATTGTCTATATTTAAGAATTTTAATTTGCACAAACACATATAAGCTAGATGTTAACAATTTAAATATTTAAAAAATTTATATTTAAATACTTCTTTTGTTTATCGCAAAAATATATTAACAACTTAATAAAACAAATTAATACAATAAAAAATTAACACATTTTATTTTTTTATTTTTGAAATAATATAAAAGTGTTTAAAGCGAAAAAGATACGTTAAGTCGAATATTAATAAAAAATTCTATCGCAAAAGAGCAAAATTTTGTAAATTGCAAAAATAATAATAAGCAAAAAAATCTAATAGAGATAAAGAATTTTAAATTTAAAAAGTAGATAACAAAAACAATAAATAAAAGACGTAACATATCTTAAAATATATAAAAATTAATTAATTCTATATTAAAGAAAAAGAGTAATTGTTATTATAAAATTAAATTAAGATTTTTTATTAATTAAAATTTGAACAATACAATATTATTAACGTTCGAAAAAAATCGACTAAATTTATATTGTTCGATCTATTATTTTAAAAAGAAATTTTTAACTAATTAATATAAAAAGTTAAATTTAAAGCAAAAAAAAAACAAATTTAAGCGTCTTTAATTAAGACGTCAACTAAAGAAGTAAAGAAAGCGCAAAATAGCAAATGTTTTTAAAAGTTTTTTTTTGCGATTTATTTTAACTTTAATAATGTTGAATGCAATATTAAAGACTCTTAACATTTAAAAACATTTAATTATTGACAACAAAAATCTAAAACGCAAATTCGATAACACTTGAAACACATTATTAAAATATAGTATTAAAATTTTAAATGTTCTAAAACAAGATTAAGCGTTAAATAAAAACAACGAAAAAATAATGTTAAAAATAAAGAAAAACAAAAATGCAATTAATGCGAAAAATACTAAAACGCTTTTATTTATTAATTCGACTTTAACAAAGTATAAAACGCAAAAAACAAAATAGTTGTTAAACAATATATTTAAAGCATTGTTTACAAAAAGAAAACAAAAAAGTATTAAACAAAGATTTGTTACAAATAATAAAAAAAATAAAATTAACATATTAAATAAAATTTTTTAAAGCAAAAATGTTTTCGATATAAAATCTTCTTAAATATCGCAAATATCTCGTTAATTTTGTTAATTGTTAAAAGAGATAACGTTAAACGCGTTGCGAAAGATACTTTCTTAAAATAGTGCATTCTTATTAAGTAACAAAAAGCAAAAAAAATCGATTTATTTAAATAATTGTAATTTAAGTATAGTTAAAGTTGTACAACGCATCTTTAGTTATAATTTTAGCGCACAAGAAGACACTTAAACATATAAACAAAAACAAAAGCAAAAACAAAAGCAAAAAAAATAAAGAAAAAAAAAGATTGCGTCGTTATTTATACTTCGAAATTAAAAAAAATAACATAACGTTAAAGTTTTGTATCAAGTTTTTATTTTAAAATTTTTAATATCTTAAATTCGAATCTTTGTTAACAAATTTTGCAAAGAAATTAAAATTCTAAATTAAAAAAACATTGTAGTCTATCATATTAAAAGTATTTTAATCGAATTTATAAAAATAAATAAAAGTTAAAAGCTTTTTGCAATATTTAATGTATTAATTTTAATATTAATATCGATTTTAACAATATTAAGTTTAATAATATTGTCGAAGTTAATTAAAGATATATAATATAGATTATATTTTATTTTGTTTTTGTTAAGCATCTTTAATTTGTTTTTTCAAAAATTAATAATAGCATTCTTTACGTATTTTTCTTTTAAGCTTAATATTAATAATTTAATCGATAATATCTTGATCAAACTTTATATATTCTTTGCGTTTTTTTTTTAAATAATAATTAATACTAATTAAGTTAAAGATAAATTCGAATATTAATTAAAAATATATTAAGTATAAAGCATTAAATATTTAATTTTCAAATAATTGATCGCTATTAAAAGAAAAGTAAGATTGTTTTTATTAAAAAGTTTTTAAATTAAAATTTAATAATTTTAATAATTAATCGATCTTAAAGTTGTTATTACTTTTTTCTAATAAATTTATTAAGTTATTAAAGAGAATAACATCTTGCAATTCTTTAATAGTAACAAAAGAATTTATTATATATATTATGCACAATAAAGTCTTTGCATAATTAAGCGTTTTAATTATTTTTATTTAAAATATAACAATAACTTTGCGAAATATATAATAAAGCAATTTAATATCTATTATCTTTACAACGTATTTAAGAGTAAAATATGTCTTTATATAAAAACAAAAGTTTTAATAATTACAAAATTTCTAATTTAGAATTGAAAATCGATTGAATGCAAAATTTGTAAAAAAAATTGTATAAAGATTTTAATTAATTTGATACAACATAATTATTTAGAAATTGTTTTAATTATAAGATTGCTTCTTAAGTTAAAAAGTTGTCTTTTTAATTCTATTAAAAAACTTGCTTTGTAACAAACTTAATATATGTTTTATTTAAATGTTAACAACGCAAGTAATATAGTTTTAAAGAATTAATCTTTTAATAGTTTAAAAGTTATTAAAATAAATAACGCATTATTGTTGTTATTTATTTGTTGCGTATTGCAAGAAGATTTAATTTATATATGCGATTTTCTTTATATATATTGTATATATAAGTTGAAATATATTAAATTCTAGATGCTAAAATCTAATAAATAATATAATTTAATAAAATTTGTTAAATAAATTTCGAAAAATAAAATTTCGAAATTGAATTATCTTTTTTATACATTTGTATATCTTAAAATTATTTGTAATAAAACATATATATTAATTGTAAACAAAATTGTTTAAATTAACTTCTAGTTGCTTAAGATAAAGATTTTTAATTATAAAAATATTATTAATTGTCGTACTTTTATTTTTTTAAATTAATATTATAAAATATAATTTTGTTTTATGCGACTTTAGTATATTAAGCTTAAATATAAATGCAATTTAAAAAAAGTTTACATCAATATACTTTAATAATCGAAAAAGTTTTTAAATAACGCTCTTAATATAAAAGATTTAAATCTTATTAAATTAAATATAATATATATAAAATAAAAGAAAATGCGTTGTATTTTAATGTTAAGACTTTTATTAATTAAAGCTAAAGCAATAATTATTGTTAATAATAAATATTCTTTTGAATTTTATATATATTAAAAGAGAGATACGATATTAAAACTTTAAAATTCGATTATTATAACAAATGTAATTAATCGAAATTTCTAAATTTTCTTAATTCTTTTATCTTTTTAATCTTTTAAAAACTTAAAATTATTATAAGTTAAAATTGTTATAAAGAATTTTTCTATTGTAAGAAGATGCGTCTTTAAGAAATTAATTAATTTGTTTAATTAATTTTGCATAATTTTATAGAATATCGTTAAACTAAGCAAATATAACAAGTTTATTACTCTTTGTTTCGCTTTACTCTATTACAAATAAAGTGCGAAAATAATTTAAAAATTAAAAGATAATTTCGAACGCAATAGATAAAACAAAACAAAGAATATAATAAATTGTTAATTAATTATATTTTTAGATTTTGTTGCGTTTAAGTTTTAACAAGTAATTGCAACAATAATATTTTATTAATAAGAAATTGCGATTTTTATTATTTTCTTTGTATTTTTAAGTTTAACAAGTAAATTTTAATTAAAATTAATAATAAACTTTTGAAATAAATTAAACAACGAATTTTTAATTAGCGTTCGAAGCTCTTTGCAAAAATTATTAATAGCTTAATTCTAATTGCATTAATATATAAATTGCTCTTTATAATTTTTTAACATTAATAAAAAGTTTTTGTAATTAATTATTTTATTATAGACGTAATTAAAAAAGTTTTAATGTTTCTTTTTAAAAGTTTTGTCTTTTCGAAAATAAATAAGATTTCGAAGATAGTTAAATAGAGTTTATTGTTATTTGTTTAACAAACTATTTATTTGCATTATTTTGTTTAAATTTTTTTTTTAATTCTTAATAACAAATAAAGAAAAAGAATTGTTCTTAAATTGTAAATATCGAAAAACAAATTAATAAAACTTAATAAAATAAATTTAAATTGCAACAATAAACAATTAAGAGAAAAAATAACAATAAAGACAAATTTAAATTAAGTAAAAAAAGAGAAAACAAACGCATAAAATAACTATTTATAACGAATAATTGCTTTAATTGCGATAAATAATAAAGTAAAATTATCATTTATATTTAAAAGAAAAACTATATGCAAATTAATCAATTGCGCAAGTACAAGTAAACTTGTTATTAAAAAAGTTAGATCTTTAAAGTAACAAAAATGCGTCGCACATTTTTGATTGTTTAATTAGCGATTAAACTTTATTAAATTTTTAATTTTTTAATTGATGTTTATCTTTCTCTTTTTTTATTTTTTTGTAAAAGCAATTTTGTTTTTATTGCATAATTATTTTGATTTTAGCGCAAAGATAACGTTTGCGACGTTTAATTAATTTTTGTTTGCAAACTCTTATCTTGCTTTTTAAAGAAATTGTTAAAAAAATAAATTTGTTTCTTTGTTTACATAATAAACATTTAAGCGTCTTTAAATGTTTAAAAAGAATTAATACGTTAATAATTAATAATTTTTTAAATCGCAATACAATTGTTACTTAATAAAATATTTGTTTCGATCTTAATTTGCAAGTTGTTTTAATTTGCTTTATAAATTAAAGCATTATTAATAAAATTTCTTAAAATAAATTAAATAAACGCAAAAAATTTATCTTTAATTTAATTGTATTAATTAAGCTTTTTAGACACTAATAAAATAAGAGCAATTTGTTAGATATAACAAATTGTAAATTAATTTACGTTTTTTAATTTTATGCTATTGAACAATTTATTATTAAATTGAATTGCTATATATTAGAATAAAATTGTTTTTTAAATAATTTTTTTTTCTTTCGCAATAAAATTATGCACAATTTTTAATTTTGTTACATAAATATTTTTGCGATCGCAAACAATAAATTTTGAACTTTTGTACTTTGCAAAGTTAATTAATCTTTATATTGCTATGTTTTTGAAATTATAAATGTACGCTCTTTTGACATTAATTAATATATTGTCTCTTTTTATTACGTCGAATTACTAAAATAGAATTTTTTAATAAAAGTTTTTAATAATTAAAGTATAGTTTTCTTTAAATTCTTAATTAAGAGATACAAAATCTTAGATAATGTTTTTTTTCTTTTTAAATTCGACGTATTTTAAAACATTAATATTAATATAAAAGAAATAAATATTATTACTCTTGCGAACATATTTAATATAATAAAAATAAAATATAAAACAACAATTGCAATTCGAACGCAATATTGTATAAAAAAACTAATATAAAAAATTAATACAAATAATTTGTTACGTAAAAAAGTAAAGCATATTATAAAATTATTTTAAATTTGACTTTTTATTGCGAACATTAAAATAATAAAAATACATATTATATTTAATATTAATTAGATTTTCGATTTTAAATTTTTGATTATTTTTGTCGACAACGTTATTTTAAAGTTATTCGAACATTTGCAACGCAATTACGTTTTTATTTTAATTTTAATTTTTTTATATTTTAGTATTTGCAATCTTAAGAACAATTATTTTAATTACATTTTTATTATATTTTATTAAAAAAATAAATTTTTTAATAATATATTTGAAAATTTTTAAATTATTTGTTTTATTTCTTTATTAATTTGTTATTTTTTATTAATTCGAATTTTAACGTTTTAGCAAATTTAGCGCATAACGTTTGTTATATACTTTAATAAAACAAATTTTAATAATTGTAATTATTATATTTATATTATTGTTTATAAGATTTACGAATTTAACAACGTTGCAAAGATAACTAAAATACACGTATTTAAAACATTTAATTAACAATAATTTTAACAACAAATAAACAACTTTAAAGCATTGCTCTTTTATATATATATCTATTTCTTTTGTTGTTAATCTTTTTATATAATTTGTTAATATTTAATTAATATTACAACATTAACATTGCTTTTTAATAAAATTTAAAGTTTGCATTTAACTTGTAAATTTCTTAATTTATAAAAACTTTTATTTGTTATTTAATATATTGTTTGTTATTTACTTTAATATTAAATTTATTTTTTAATATAATAGTATTAATTTTTAATATTTTTTTTTGCGAATTTTTGCTTAATTCTTTAATAAAGTTGTTGTTATTACTAATATCGAAATATTGTTTTTAATAATTCTAGTTCTTCGATCTTTAAATATATCGAAAATATTTAATTTAATTTAATTAAATTTATAAGTTTGCAAATTAAAAAAAGTTAACGCAAGATTCTTAAAAAGTAATATTATTTTATAATTTAATATATTAACAACTTCTTTTTAATTATTTAAGATAATTAGTTTTTTTAATTTTTAATCTTTAATATTGCAATACAAATGTTAAAGAACAATTTAACTTAAAAGTTTATATATTTAATTTACATTTAAAATTCTTTTAGTAGTTTAAATTATTTATATAACGTTATTTTTTAAAAATTTATTAAAATTCTAATTAATTGTTGTCTTACTTTAGAATCTTCAAATAAATAAAAAATTTTTTTCGTATTTTTTGTGTTGTTGCTTTTAATTATGTCGAAATTTTTTTAAAATAAATGTTTTTAAGTTTGCGAATATTTTGCGTTTGCTTTAATAATTTACATTTTATAACTTTTAACGTTTTAGTAATATTTAGATTTTTTCTATTATTTTTTCGACAACTTTTATGTGTTTATTAACGTAATCGAAGTATTTAACAATTGTCTTGTATTGTTTTTCTTTAATTTTAAATAATAAAATTTAATTATTTGTTTCTTTTACGATGTTATGTTAACTATAATTAATTATAAATTTTGTTAAATATTAAAAACTAGTACGCAAGTTAACGAACGCAATAATAAATTTTATATTTATTTTGTTGTTTATAATTAGAAAGAAGCTTTATTTGCGAAAAATAAAAAATAAAAATAAAAATAAAAAAATAAAAAAAACAATCGACGAAATATATTAATAATCGAAAGTTTAATATAATAATTTTTTATTTAAGAACAATTATTAAAACAAAAATACGCAATATTTTTTTGTTATTTATTTATTATTGTTTGCGATTTGTTTTAAGATTGCTAATTAATTAACAAATAAAAAAACACTTATATTGCGTTTTCGAAAAACAATATTTATTATTAAGTAACAATATTTTTAATACTTATAATATCTATTTATTTAAAAAATATTATCTTTATTTATTTATTGCGTAGTATTGTTAATTTTGCGAATTTTATATATTTGTTGCTATTGTTTAATTTAATACTCGATTATTTATACTTTTTGCTAAGAAATTTTTTTAAAAAATAAATTCTTTTGTCTATTAATTTTTTTTTAAGTAAAGAATAGCTTTTTTGTGTTTTTTTGTGCTTTTTTGTGCTTAATTATATCTTTTTAATTACAAAAATCGAAATTTTATTTTATATTTATTTTTCTTTAATACATTCTTTTATTATAAACAAAAACAATTTTTCTTTAAAAATTAAGTTAATTAATGCTATTAAAAAATTAACATCTTCGCACATTATTAAAAATTCGATATCTTTAATTATTAACAAGAGCTTTGCGTCTTTTAATGTTATAAAAACTTTAATATTTTTAAATTTTTTTACAATTTTTAATTAATAAATTCTTGTTAAAACAATTATTATTTTAACAAATTTTCTCTTTAATTTGTCGATTTCGTTTATTAATTAAACATTAATTACTTTAGCAAAAAAAAGCTTTAATAAATTGATTAAAAATTTAAAGAAAAGTCTTTTGTTTATTAAATATACGAAAAAATTTAAAAGCACATTTTAGAAAGTCGTCAAAAACGAAAAAAAAAACGAAAAGACACTTAATAATAAAAAGAAATTTTTATTAAAAATTTTAAACAAAATTGCTTTTATTTAGAAATTAATAAGTTTTTTCTTTTGTAATTTGCGTTAAATTAATTTTGTTTTAATATTTTTGCAAATAAAATTATTTAAAGAAGCGAATTATCTTTAATAATTAAAATTTTAATAATAATAACTTCTTAATTTTTGTTGCAATTTGTAAAAATAAAACTATAATATTTTTTTATCTCTTTTACGTTTTTAAACTAAAATATAATATCGCAAATTATATTTGTTACAATTAACAAAATAATAATTAAATTAAAAAAATCTTAATTATTAATTTGTTAATTTTTGATTAATATAACAATTATTTGTTCGTAATTAATAAAAAGATTTTTATTATAATTGTCTTTAACGCAAGAAATGTACTTGAATTCAAAATGCGTTTTAAAGATAAATTAGTTTATTTAATAATTTATTTTAATTATATTATAGCGCAATTGCACGAAGCATAATTAGTTAAATTTAATAAAAAAGACAATTTGCGCTTTTGTTGCGTTTTACTTAAAATTGTAATTAAACAATAATTTAATATTAACGTTAAAAATATTAATAATCGCATTTTGAAACTTAAACAATAAAGCTATTATTATTTTTAATATTAAAATATTTTCTTACTTTGCAACGCAAAAAAATTTGACTTAAATACTTTTTTTATACGTTTGTTATATTACGATTTAAAATTTAATATTAACGAAATTTATTTCTTAAAGCAATTTTTTGCTAAATTTTTTCGTAAAATAAATGTTATAAATTTTAAAAAATCTTTGTTTTGTTTGCGCGTCTTAAGAAAATCTTTTTACAAAATAATTAAATTTAAATTTATAAAAAATACAAAAAATACAAAGTAATAAGTCGAATTTATTAAAAATACGAAATAACAAAATAAAAACATAGCAAAGTTAACAACATTAATAAACGAAATCTCTAAATTAAAAAAAAAATTAAATGTCAAAAAACATCGATTCGAAACTTAATAATTAAGAGAAGCTTAAAATATAAACGTAAAAAAAAAAATAAAGAGATTTATTAAATTTTTTAAATTTTCGAAAAGTAAACGTTGTTAATTAAAATAATTAATTAAGACGCACGACGTTCTTTGAGCTTCGTAAAGATTTGTTTTCAATATTAAAAACGTCAACTTTGCGTAAATTGTTTAACAAAGACACAATTTAAAATAATTAATTAATAAACAAACAATAATTTATATCTATGCACTTGTTTATAATTGCAATCGACTATTTATTTTTATAGTATTTTTTTATTTCGTTTGTAAAATGCTTGCGTTACTAGTAATTTAACAATAATATATCGAAAATCGCGATCAAGTTTTATGCATCAATAATAAAAAATTGTCTTTATTAAATTTTCGATATATTAAGATTTGTTTTATTTTGATAAAAAAATAAGATTTCGTTCTTAGATTCTATAGAAAGATTATATTTAAGCGCGCGCTTTATTTATTAAAATTAGTAGATAAATACTAAACAAAACTTTGCATTTAGCGTTGAGCTATTCTACTAAATGTTTGTTTTTAAAAAAAGATTTTAGAGCTTGTTTTAAAGTTAAGAATTTATTAATTCTAATCGAAGATTAGGGTCGCGAAGCGACGAATTCAAATATAATCTTTCTCATAGGGTCTAACTACTAAGGCAAATTTCTGGCGCCTCTGCCAAAATTATGACTCAGGCTTCGCGGTCAGCTCTCTGGCAGATCAACTTTCATAAGACAACAGGTGAACGGCGACGCTTCCTAAAGCATACTTTCCTCCATTTGTCTTAGATGCGAATGCCTCCCAGGTGCAGGCACAATGGCCTCGAAACCCAGCGCAGACGAGAGCATTGCCTTAATCCACGAAAATCTACAAGAAGTCCTTAAACCGGAGATCATAGAAGATGTCATTAGGAATCAAAAGAGGCCACTGGTCATCTACTGGGGTAGGGGATCCCTTCCAGCATTTTCGTCGCCACAACTCAATGCCTTGCGCATGCCATGATATCGTTCTGAACCCCCCTTTCTTCTACTTCTCGAAACTCCTCATCTCTGCCTCGCAATCAAGACCCCTCCCAGCTGACCATACCTCCCCCCCCCCCACAGGAACGGCCACAACCGGCCGCCCGCACTGCGGCTACTTCGTCGCCATCCTCAAAATCGCCCACTTCCTGCGCGCCGGCTGCACCGTG